>JGI997J19993_1000179_pt1 | contig 21694 bp, 21 predicted proteins | sample Etolagbewater25m_FD_19993 | JGI IMG/M metagenome (IMG submission 19993)
TATTATCAAAGACAATAGTTTTCATCATATTGTTTTTAGTAGTGCTAAAAAAATAGATGATGTTGGATTAAGTATTTGTTTACAAGATTCAATTAAAGAGATTATGAAAAATATTGATGCTAAAGAGTATCTTATGGATGGAAATACAGCTTTTGGTATAGCAAATCTTCACTATCTCATAAAAGCCGATGCTCAAATAAAAGAGGTGAGTGCAGCTTCAATATTAGCAAAAGTAAGTCGTGATAGATATATGTGTGATATTGCTTCTTCTTACCCAGAGTTTTGTTTTGAGAAGCATAAAGGTTATGGAACAAAGGCACATATAGAAGCTATAAAAAATCATGGATATAGTGATATTCATAGAAGAAGTTTTAAGATAAAACAGTTGGAAAATATGGTGATAAAAGAGCCTACTTTATTTTAAACTTTTTAGAGCTTCTTTTATAGTATTTGTAATTTTATAAAGTTCCTGATCTGTAATTGTATAAGAAACAATACTATATAGTAATTTCCCAAATGGTCGTATCCATACACCATTTTTTACACAAAAATCTTGTATAGTTTGGGCATATTCATCACTTTTTAGTTCTACAACGCCAATAGCTCCAATATTTCTTATCTCTTGTACTATGTCAACATTTTTTAAAGGTCGTAACTCTTTGGTAAAAATATTTTCTATATTTTGAACTTTTTGTTCCCAAGAGGAGTGTAATAATAAATCTATACTAGCATTTGCAACACTACAAGCTAGGGGATTTCCCATAAAAGTAGGTCCATGCATAATAACTCCAATATCACTGGCAGAAATAGTATCACTGACATTTTTTGTAGTCATCATAGCTGCAAGTGTCATTACTCCACCTGTTAAGCCTTTTCCTACTGTCATAATATCTGGTTTGATATTGGCATGATCACAGCCCCACATTAGTCCTGTATGTCCAAAACCTGTTGCTATCTCATCTGCAATAAGTGGAATATCATATTTTGTACAAAGTTCTTTAGCAGTTTTAAGATATTCAGGATTATGTATTCTCATACCACCTGCACCTTGTATGATTGGTTCAACTATAACACCCGCTACTTCATCTTTGTATTTTTCTATTGTTGTTCCCAATTCTTCTACTTCACAAAAAATATTTTTTGGTAAATATTCTCCATATAAAGAGTGCATAGAAGTTTTTGGGTCACATACTCCCATACAACCTAATGTATCTCCATGGTAAGCGTTATTTAGAGCTATAAATTTTGAGACATTTTTTCCTTTAGCTTTTTTGTAAAGTATTGCAGTTTTAAGTGCTACTTCCACAGATACACTTCCACTATCTGCCAAAAATACACTAGGAAGTCCACTTAAGTTTGCTAATTTTTCACATAAATCTACTGCTGGTTTATGGGTAAGTCCACCAAACATAATATGCGGCATTGCAGTTGCTTGTGTTTTAAGTGCTTTTATTAAATTAGGGTGGTTATAGCCATGAATAGCACTCCACCAAGAACTCATAGCATCTGTAAGTTCTCTACCATCTTCTAAAACTATTGTTTGGGCATAAGTTCTTTTCACAGGAAGAATTGTTGTTTTTGATGGTAGTGAGTTATATGGGTGCCAAGTATGCTGACTATCAAGTTCTAATATAGGTTTCATTATAAGGGTATCTCTATAAAAAATTTTGCACCATTTGAGGTATTTTTGACATAAAGTTTTCCATGCAAACTTTCAGTTACTATTTTTGAACTCATATAAAGTCCTAGTCCTGTTCCTTTTGTAGAGTCTTTTGTAGTAAAATATTCATCAAATATTTTTTTAATACACTCTTTAGGTATCCCTTTTGCATTGTCTTCTATTGTAATGAGAATTTTATTATCTTCACAATATAAAGAGATTTCTATCCAAGGATTTTCAATATTATTTTCTATTAATGCATCTTTTGCATTATTGATAATATTTATAATAACCTGATCAAGTTCTCCTGAAACCATATTGATTGTAGTATTTTGAGTATAATCAATATTATCAATAAGTTCAATATAATTATTTTTTAATGATGTGGAGATTATTGTAAGAATATTTTGAATTCTTTCTTCTAAGATTACTTCTTTAAGCTCTTTCTTTTCTTTTAAAAAGTTTTGGAATGTATCTATTGTTTTTGAAAGATATTCTACATTATTTATAATACCTGTATTAAATGCATCAAATTCATCATCTTCAAGCATATTTAGCTTTTTTTTGAGTTGCATTCCACTTGCTGCTATAGATATAGTGCTTAATGGCTGTCTCCATTGGTGTGCAATATGTCCAATCATCTCACCCATTTGTACCATTTTTTGTTGATTAAAGAGAAGTTTTCTTTGTATTTCATTTTGTTTTTGCAGTTCATGGTTGAGATTTGTAATATCTGTAATATCATATAAAAAAAGTTTAATTACTTTATTGTCCAAAATAGTTCCATAGTGTCCTTTGAGTTGAAAATATCTATTTTGAAGAGAGATATTTTCAAATATAGTCTCTTTTTCTAATAATTTTTTTAATAATACTTCCCATAACTCTTTGGGAATAATTTTTGTTATATTATCATCAATATTGATATCAAATGTTTCTTTTGTGATGGCATTTGTCCAGTAAATAACTTGTTCATCATCTAAATCAATTAACTCTATAATTGATTCGGAAAGAGTATTAAAAGTATCTCGTGTATCAAAGAGTTTTGACTCTAAAAACTGTGTATAGTTTCCTTTTATATTGTTGATTAAATCTTTAGAATTAAGAATATGGTATTGTTCAGAATTTTCTACTTCAACTACCACTCTACGGATATTATTTTGTTTCATAGTCTCAATCATATCACTAACATTTCTATCTGTTTTAATTGTGATAATAGGACCATGCATAAAATGTTTCACTTTTTGAATATGATTAACATTTTGTTGTGCTAAGTGTACAATATCACTTTCTGATATGATACCAATCACTTTTTTGTTTTTTGAAATTAATAAAGAAGTAATATTTTGTTCAGTCATTATATTTAATGCATATTGTAAATTATCATTTTCATCTATAATATATGCTATATTTGTAGAATTAAGAAGTTTTCCTATATGTGTGTCTGCTGTGTGTAACTCTTCTTCAAAACGGTATACAATTTCCTCTTGTTCTATACAACCTACATAATGATTTTGTGAGTTAACAACAATAATTTTTCGTATATTATTATCAAGCATTATTGTTAGTGCATATTGTACTAATCGTGTGTTATGGAGAGTAATAAGATTTTTTCTAGCATATTTTATAGCTAATGAAGAAAAATCAATATTATTTTTAAAAAGTTGTACTATATCTTTTTCTGTTAATAAACCTACAGCTTTTTGATTTTCAATAATAACAATATGATGAAGTTTATTTTGAGACATTTTATCTATAGCATCTTGTATCGTTGCCTCTATACCAATAATATCATCAAGGTTCTGAATAAAATTTTTTAAAAACATAATATAAGTTTACATTAATGTAGTTATAAGTATACTTAAACATTCTAAAGATACTTGAAAATAGATATAAAATAAGATATAATTCAAAAAATATTTAATGGGGTCGACTTGGTATCGATTAGAGCAGTGAGTATTAGTTGCATGTCGGTTTGAACATATCGATAATCTGTTCATTTTTTTTAGACGCAAACAATACAAATTACGCTCCAGCTTACGCAAAAGCTGCGTAAGTTTAACAACTTAACGGACTCCCCCTTTTAGGGGTTGAGACCATGGAGGTTCTCACCACAGATTCTATCTATGTGGGTTTAGAGGACTCAAACCAGATAGATTATCTTTATAGCTTGATTGACTATATGGAGACATTTAAATCTTAGCCTAGAAGTTTTCTTTGCAGGTTGAGTTGCTTTTTAGGTGAAACTTTTCAACCTCTCTAAGCATGTAGACGCTAATATGAATTGTTTTAAGACTGGAGTTCAATTCTCCACGACTCCACCATTATTTTATTTTTCTTTGATACTTTCTTCATAGACAGGACGACAATCTACACAAAATCTTGCGTGAGGTTTTGCTTTTAATCTCTTGACTCCTATCTCTTCATCGCACATTTCACAAATACCATAAGTTTTGTTTTTTATTTTTGTTAGAACTATCTCTATCTCTTTTAATTCATCAATCTGTTTATTTCTTAATGTATTCATATTAAAACTATCTGAAGATACTTCTGCATAATCTAAGTCATCGAAAGTATCTTCACTCAGTAAATCTTTAATGATGGTTTGACTTGATGAAACTTCTAATAGTAATTGTTCTTTTCTTGTTAGTAATCTTTCTTTTAGTTTTCCTATTTGTTCTTGTTTTAACATATTTTTCTCCCTAATTTAAAGTAAATGTCCCATTGACTCTTTTTTTGTTTGTAGATAATTTTGATTATAGAGATTTTGTGGAGTAATTGCAGAGATTCTTTCTATAACCTCTATCCCATTGTGTTCTAAAAAATTTATTTTATCTGGATTGTTTGTGATGATTTTTAGTTTACTTACTTTTAAGTCTTCTAGAATGAAAGCTATAGAACTATAATCTCTTTCATCATCTTTAAAACCAAGTTCTCTATTTGCTTCTATAGTATCAAAGCCATTGTCCTGTAAATAATAAGCATTGATTTTATTCACTAGTCCAATATTTCTTCCCTCTTGTCTATGATAGATGACAAGACCTCCATGATTTGCAATATATTCCAAAGAAAGATGAAGTTGATTGTTGCAGTCACATTTTAGACTTCCAAGAGTATCTCCTGTTAGACATTCAGAATGAATTCTTACATTTGGAATATCCATTGTAGAAAAATCTTCACTCATAATTGCTAGGTGTTCTTGACAGCCATCTTTATAGGCTTTGACTTTAAACTTCCCATATTTTGTCGGTAAGTTTGCAGTTTTAGAAAAAGTCATTTATATTTTCCTTATACTTTTAATATAAATGCGACTAAGTTGCATTTTATGTGGGAATAATAAGAGATAAGTACTTAAAGATTACTTATAGATGTATAATTTTTTTTAATTTTACAATTAAAAATCATTTTAGAGTAAAAGTGTATAATCTCCTTTATTTTATAAAGGTTAGAAGATGATAAGTTATAAATTTATCGTTACAGGTAAAGTACAAGGTGTTTACTATAGAAAAAATGTAGCATCAAATGCACTCAAAGAAAGTTTTAGTGGATATGTAAAAAATTTACCTGATAAAAGTGTAGAAGCAGTTGTAACTTGCCATGAAACCAAATTAGAGAAATTTTTAGATATACTACAAAAAGGTTCGCCAAATAGTATTGTAAATAATATAGAACAAGCTATTTGTGATGAGGTTTTTAGTGGTGAGTTTGAAATAAGATATTAAAAGTTCACACGATATAATATAAAAAACAAAGGATAAAATATGAAAAAAACAATGATAAGTATTGCAACAGTTTCATTACTTTTTTTAGGTTGTAGTGATAATACAAAAGAAGAAGTAAAAGAAACAACAAACAAAGCTATAGACAGTGTAGCTAACACAACAGAAACTGTCAAAGAACAAGCAACAAATATTGCTCAAAAAGTTTCTGATAAAACAACAGAAGTTGTAGACGAAGTGACAAAAAAGACAGAACCAATTGTAGAAGAAGTAACAACAACAGTAAAAACAGTAGCAAAAGAAGTTACAACTAGTGTTGTAGAGGTAAAGGATGATATCAAAGAAAAAATTCATACAGCAACAGCACCAGCAATAGATGGAAAAGCATTATTTAGAGCATGTGGGTCATGTCATGGTCAAAATGGTGAGAAGAAAGCTTTAAATGCTTCAAAAGTGATACAAGGTTGGGATAAAGAAAAAGTAGAAACAGCACTAAAAGGATATAAAAATGGCACTTATGGTGGTGCTATGAAAGGTGTGATGTTAGGGCAAGTGAAAAATTTAGATGATGATAAAATAGCAGCATTAGCAGCATATATAGCAACTTTATAATATGAATCAAACAACGATAACTTTTATAAAACTAGGGGCTTTGATGATGGCTCTTAGCGTGGCTTTTGGAGCCTTTGGAGCACATGCTTTAAAAAATGTCTTGGATGAACATATGACAAAAGTGTATCATACAGCCGTAGAGTATCAGTTTTATCACTCGTTAGGGATGTTTGCTGTGGCATTTGTCTCTTATTTAAATGACGATAAAAAAGTAAAAATAGCTGGTTATCTTATGCTTGCAAGTACAGCTGTATTTTGTGGTAGCTTATATACTATGACAATAACTGAGTTTAAATGGTTAGGTGCAATTACACCAATTGGTGGAGTTGGTTTTATTGTATCTTGGATGATGTTATTGATTAGTTTCAATAATAAACCAAAATAAGTGTTTTTAAGATATAATTTCTTTATGAAAAAGATTAGAGAAGAACTTAGTAAATACCTTGTAATTGTAAAGAAAGAAAGCCATCATACTAGAACTATGGTGATCACTTTTAAAAAATTATTACATAAACAGCTAGGTGGAAAATCTAATCCCACCCAAGAAGAAGTAGAAGAAGCGATAAGACAGTTAAAAGATGTAGGAAAAATCACTGCACTTTTACCACTTGTAGCACTTCCAGGTTCTATTTTAACTATACCTGTACTTATTAAAATTGGAAAATATTATAATATAGACATTCTTCCTAAAATAAAAAAGTAAAATAAATTTTGTTAAAAATTTTATTTTTACTTTTTCCTTTATTTCTCTTCGCTTCAAAACCACATTTATTACTTCTAAAAGAATATAAAGATCAAAATATCACAGGCTGGGTAATGAGTGAAAAACTTGACGGTATAAGAGCTTATTGGAATGGTAAAAGTTTAATTTCAAGAGGTGGAAATATTATCCATGCTCCTAAATGGTTCATTAAAGAGTATCCACCTTTTGAAATAGATGGAGAACTTTATACAAAAAGAAAAGATTTTGAAAATATTTCAAGTATTGTACGAGATAAAATACCATCTGACAAATGGAAAGAGATAAAGCACTATATCTTTGAAGTACCAAATACAAAAGGTAATTTATACGAAAGACTTTCAAAAGTAAAAAAGTATGAAAACAATCAGATAAAACTTATTCCTCAAATAGCTATAAAAAATAAAAAGCATTTAGAAAATTTTTTAAAAGAGATAGAATCAAAAGGTGGAGAGGGTGTTGTAGTAAGAGATCCAAATACACCATATATAAATAAAAGAACCTCAAAAGCACTTAAAGTAAAAACATTTCAAGATAGTGAATGTAAAATTATAGATTACACACAAGGAAAAGGTAAATACAAAGGAGTTGTAGGTGCTATAGTATGTGAACTAAAAAATGGGACACAATTTAAAATAGGAAGTGGATTAGATAAAGAATTTAGAACAAATCCTCCATCAAAAGGGACACAAGTAACTTTTAAATATCAGGAATTTACAAAATATGGGAAACCACGATTTCCTGTATATCTGAGAATAAGAGATAATTAAAGTCGTTAACTTTTTAAACCTTCTCTCATAGCTTCTACTAAGTTTTCATCAGCTTTAGTTTCTGTAAATAGTTCAAAAGCAATAACACCTTGATATAAAAGCATATCTTCCCCATCTTTAGATGGTATTTTAAACTCTTTTGCTTTATGTAAAAATGGTGTGATTTTCCCATAGATACAATCAATAGCGTATTTTGAATTCTTTAAAATATTTTCTAGAAGTTCAAGTGGAGTAGGGTAGTTGTCATCTTTGAGTCCTGCACTTGTAGAGTTTACTACTAAATCATAGCTTTCACATTTAAAATCACTCCAAGTAGAAACTTTGCAACCAAGTTCTTGAAAAAATTCTAGTCTTCCTGCACTTCTATTAATAACCGTTGTTTCTATACCAGCTTCATTAAAAGCTACTGCAATTGCACGAGCAGTTCCACCTGCACCTAAGATGATAGCTTTTTTTATCTCGCCAAACTCTTCTATAGCTTTCATAAATCCTGGGGCATCTGTATTGTAAGCTATTACTCTTCCATTTTCATTTATATAGGTGTTTACGGCACCTATTTTTTGTGCTAGTCCTCTTATTTCATCTGCATTTTGATAGGCGTCTTCTTTATGTGGTACAGTGATATTTGCACCTTGTAAATGTTTCTCTAAAAAAACTTGTTTGATAGTTGCCCCATCTTCAAGTTGTATTTTATCATAATGAGCATCAAAATGAATATTTGAAAATCCAGCATTGTGCATTTGAGGTGATTTTGAATGTATTACAGGATTTCCAAATATTGTGAAATGTTTCATTATTTTAGTCTTCCTAAAAGTAAGTTTGTCCAGTTTGTTTCTTTTTGTTTAGGAGTATTATCTATCTCTTCTGTAATAGCTTCTTTTTGATTTTCTTCTGTTACTACTTCTGTAATACCTTCAATATTATCAATCTCTTCTTCAATATTTTCATTGTTATTATAATTCGTATTTGTATGATTGTCTTCTTCATATGAATCTATTTTTTTGGTTTTTACTTCATCATTTTCTAAACTTTTCATAAGATCTTCTCTATACATCATAACAAATTTTTGAAAGATACCATAACTTACATATTTGTCATATTTTCCAGGATATTTAAGAAATTTATTTTCTATGAGATTATTATAAAGAATTGTTACATTGTACTCATCATTGTAGTATTCTGCTATGACATGAGCATCTCTTACAAGAATATTGAGTGATACAAATTCTGTGTATTCATCAGGAAAAAGTTTTGTGAGTATTCTTGTATAGTTTCGTTTTTGAAATTCTAAACCTTCTAAATCTTTAAGCATCTCTATTTGTTTTTGTAAAGGGACTAACTCTTCTAACCATTCTAGTATTTTATCTTTATGGTTATTTACAACAGCCTCAAATGAGCCTTTTCCTGTGTACGAATAAGTGTTGTTTTTGATTTGGTTACTGATAGTCGAAAGCTTTTTCATAGTTCACCTTTAATAACTTTTTTTTAAATTATACCACATTTAACTCAAAACTTCTTTAATAGTTCTCATATAGTTTTTAATAATTCTTTAGATATAATGTTTGGATAATCATAAAAAGGGTATAAGTGAATAACAAAAATAAATTTACTACTTTAACATTAGATACAAATTGTTTGGAAAATTTAACATCATTAGGTTTTCATCATATGACGCCGATTCAAGAAAAAGGTTTGCCATATATTTTGGATAAAAAAGATGTAATAGCAAAAGCAAAAACAGGAAGTGGAAAAACAGTATCTTTTGGTTTGGGTATATTAAACAATCTTGATAGTAAAAATTTTAGAATACAATCTTTAGTACTTTGCCCTACAAGAGAGTTAGCCACTCAAGTTGCCAAAACACTTAAAGATTTAGCAAGATATAAACATAATATCAAAATACTAACTCTAACAGGTGGAGTTCCTTATAAACCACAAGTACATTCACTTTCTCATCAGGCTCATATCATAGTAGGAACACCAGGAAGAGTTTTAAAACATTTAACTGAAGATAATTTTTCATGTGAATATATCAATACACTGGTATTGGATGAAGCAGATAGAATGTTAGATATGGGATTTAGTGAAGATATAAATCTTATTATAGACTATCTTCCTAAAAAGCGACAAACTTTGCTTTTTTCTGCAACATATCCTGATACAATAGAAGAGCTTTCAAAAACTATTTTACAACAGCCAGTAAAAGTAGAAGTTGAAGCCACACACTCAACTGACTCTATCACTCAAAAATTTTATGAGGCAAATTCTTCTCAAAAAACAAGTTTAATATTAAAACTCTTTAAACCTACACAAAAAAGTGTTATTATTTTTTGTAATACAAAAATCCAATGTGATGAATTAGCAGATAGTTTGGAACAATACGATATGGAACCACTTGTATTACATAGTGATATGGAGCAAAAATATAGAGATGAAACTCTGATAATGTTTGCAAATAAAAGTTATCCAGTCCTTATTGCTACTGATGTTGCTTCAAGAGGACTTGATATTGAAGATGTAGATATGGTGATAAACTATGATTTACCAAATGATTTTGAAGTTTATACACATAGAATCGGTAGAACAGCCCGAGCTGGAAAAGATGGGGTTGCTATAAGTTTTGTAGATGATTTAGAAAAATTTGAAGAGTTAAAAGATTTTTTTAATATAGAGTATGAACTTTTAAATACACAAGAATTACAAAAACAAGATGATGTGATGCTAGGATATGATTACTCAACTTTATATATAAATGGTGGAAAAAGACACAAGCTAAGAGCTGGAGATATTTTAGGTGCTTTAACAGCTGGAATAGGCTTAGATAAAAATGATATAGGGAAAATAGATATCTTGCCAACTTGTTCTTATGTAGCAATCAAAAATGCAAGTTATCAAAAAGCATTTGATGGACTAAACTCTAATAAAATGAAAAATAGATATTTCAAAATTTATAAGCGATAGTTAGTTTAGTAGAGTGTATCCATATCTATACTAGCATAGCTACTTTTGATACTATGCAGTAAGCTTATTAGTCTTGCTGGATTTTGTGAGCGGAGTAGTAATTCATATCTATATTTATTTGCAACTTTAAAGACACTACTTTCTCCAAATCCTATAAGCTCCACATCCTTTTGATTTGAAAAAAATTGCGCATATTTATCTAACTCTTGTTTTGCTAAAATATGGTTTGTATGACTAAAGACTACACGGGAGAGTTTAAGGAATGGTGGATATAAATCAACTCTTTGTTTGAGCTCATCTTTTAAAAAATCTTCATAATCATTTATTTGTAGATAGTTATTAAAAAAATCTTCATTTTTTGTTTGGATTAACACTTCACCAAAACCTTTTCTACCACTTCGTCCAGCTATTTGTATCAAAAGAGAGAGAGCTTTTTCTCGTACTTTATAGCTTGTCATATTTAAAACTGAATCAATCCCTAATACGACAGCAAGTTTCACATTATGATAGTCATGACCTTTTGAGAGCATTTGTGTTCCTACTAGAATATCTATTTTATTTTCATTGAAATCTTTAATTACTCTTTTGAGTTCTTTGTTTGTTTTGATACTATCTCTATCAAATTTTTCCACTACTTTATCTTTAAAAACCTTTTGTAACTCTTCAACAACTTGTGCAGTTCCTAGACGAAAACTTTCAATTGTTCCTGTTTTACAATGTGGGCAAAACTTATCTATAGGCTGGGTGTAGTTACAGTAGTGACATTGTAACGCATTGTTATTTTTGTGAAGACTTAAACTTACTGAACAAAAAGGGCACTCAATGGACTTTCCACAATCTTTACATATCTGGTATTTAAAGTTTGCACGAGTAGGAAGAAACACTATCACTTGGTTTTGATTTTCTAATGTTTGTGAAATCTTTTCTATGATAGGGGTACTTAGTTCTAAATTTGAATTGATAAAAGAGATATGTTTCTCTGAGTCAAAAAAGGTTTTTTTGAGCCTAAAATAGGGAATTTTATGAAAACTACTTAAACTTGGTGTTGCACTTCCAAGTATCACTTGAATATTAAACTTTTTCCCCATATATATTGATAGATCTTTTATATTAACTCGTGGTTTTTGATCTGATTTGTAAGAATCATCATGCTCCTCATCAACAATAATTAACCCTAATTTATCATAAGGTAAAAAAAGTGCAGACCTTGCCCCTGCAATTATTTTAACTTTTCCACTAAGAAGATTTTCAATAATAGTTTGTTTTGTTTTTTTCTGTATTTTTGAGTGCCATATAGCAATACTTTCTTTAAACACTTTTTTAAGTCTTTGTTCCATTTGTGGACTTAGTGATATTTCAGGAAGCAAGAGTAAAGCTTGTTTATTTTGAGAAAGTATATTTTCTATAGCTTTTATATAAATCTCTGTTTTTCCACTTCCTGTATTTGCAAACAGTAAGCTTGTAGAGTTTTCTTGTGTGAAATCATAAGCTTTTTGTTGTTCTTTTGAAAGTTCTATATCACACTGTATCTCTGGGTTTTCTTCAACTTTTTCAATATGATAAAAAGGTGTATAAACACTCAACGCTTCACCCAAACTACACACATAATATTTAGAAACAAAAGAAGCTGTTTGTAACATCATCTCATTATAGTAAGAGTCTAGAATATTTGTAATATTAACACATTTAAAAGAAGGTTTTTCTACTTTTTTTACTACAACACCAGAGGATAGTTTTGCTCTGTTTCGCAAAGATACCTCTACAAGTGTTCCTATTTGTATCTCATTTTGATGTTGAAAGGTGAGTGGTTCTAAAGGGGATTTTAGAAGTGCTATCTCATAGTAGTTCATTATTGTGTTAACTCTTGGCAAAAGAGATTATCTTCATCACATTCAAAACTATAATCATCATTATCATAAATAAACTCTACACTATTTCCATTTTCTATATATACTTTATAGCTTGTAGCTGATATTTTACTCCATGAGCCTATTTTTGGCTGTAGTGAAGCTTGGATTGGAGTTTGTAATATTTTGTTAAAAAGTTCTTCTTCATTATCTTCAAGAGTTTCTAAATCGTTTGTTGTCCCTTTGAGTATCATTTTATTTTTATACTTATTGATAGCTTCTCTAATAAGAAGAATGTCACTTTTTATTTTACTTATATTTGCACTTTGTAAAGTGTCATTCATCTTTGGAACTGCTACAACTAAAATGATAGCAATAACAGCTATGACAAAGATTATTTCTATAAGTGAAAAAGATTTTTTCATCAATTGATTCACTTGATATAGTTTTCTTTTTTATCAGTAGTATCTAGTTCTTGACCAATCTCTTTGTATCTATTAAAATAATATTGTACAAAGTTGTCAATATTTACATCACTTGAAGTGAAGTATTTTTCTTTTTTGACAGCATATTCTTTTAAAAATAGAGTTGCATCTTTTTTAGCAAGATAATGCAATGCTAATTTTTTATAAGTATTGATATACCATTGTTTTAAAGCAGTTAAATTTACCTCTTCTAAATTGATAGTAAGTTTTGAATTTGTCTCATCCCACACTAAAGTTTGTGTTTCAAAAAGCCCAAAAAGATGAATGAGTCCTTCACAATAGTATGGCTGTACTTCATCAACTTCCATCCAACCTATAAGTGAAATAGCTCTTTTAACTGTATCTGCTATAACAAACTCTTCAAGTTTTTTTTCATCACTTTGTTTATCCATAAAAAAACTTACCAAACCACCAGTTGTAGCTTTGAACTCTTCTATGTTTTTAAAGTTACCTGTTTTGTTCATAACTGATTCTGTTTCATCGTCACACCATAAAATATGTCCAAACTCATGTCCAATAGTCGTAATATCATACACTTGATGCCACTTTTTATCTTCTTGAAATAAGAAAGTTCGCTCTTTTGTTAAAAACTCTTGCCCCAATACTTCTTGTGAAAGGCGTAAAAATGGTTTTGCTCGTTGCCCCTGAAGTATCTCATCACTAAAAGCAAATATCTTTTTTCCCTCTTTTGCAGATACGATTTCATCATTTGGTACAACTTGTGCTGAAAAAAGTCCATTAAATTCTGCACCAAAAAATAGCGCTGGTCGTCCAAGATAAAGTTGTACTTTATCTAAACTTTTCAGCGAGAAATCATAAATATTTTTTTCTTCATTGTTTTGTTGAATAGTTTCAAAAAGCTCCGCAAACATCGCTTTGATTTTTTCTACTCTTTGGTTGTTATTAGCAATTGTTGGATTTACTAGTCGTATATCCCATTCTAAAGCCACAGCTTTTCTAAAATGATCTTCATAGTATTCAAGTGGATGACCTATTTGAATTGGAGTTGTTATTTTCATCCATGCTGTATCTACATCAGCCCATTTAGAAACTAACATCTCTGTTCTTTTTTCACTAAAAGCTGTGATGATTGCTTGAAGATAGTGGATATATTCCCATTTTTGATTATAAACTTCATCTTCAAGTTCTATTAAGGCATCTACAAACTCTTCAAGTGCATCAATAACTGCTGTTACCTCTTTTTTAAAAGCAGTTATATACGCAGCACTTTTATAAGTGTCATCTTCTTTTATAAGCATCGAGTAACTTCTATCTGCTATTAACCCCTCATGTCCTGTGTCAAATAAATTATTTGCTTCAAGAAAGTTTATAACTTTTTCATCATCATTATTAAATTTTTCAAGGAGTTCTTTATTTACTCCATTGATAATAAGTTTTGTCCAAGACGATTGCCAAACTGACATAGCAATACCTACACTATATACACCTTTAAAAACTTCTTGATAAAAAGGTGTTAAAAGATTTTCTTTTGAGATAAATTCTAATCGTTTATGTTGTATATCTAGCCAAAACTCTTTGACAAACTGATACGCTTGTTCTTGCAGGTCTATAATTTGATTGTCATCATAGCTAGCTTTTTTTAATACTTGTACTAAACTGTCATCTCGCAAATTTACAAGTCGTGTAAGTAAGGCTAGTTTTAAATCATCATTAAGTGTAAGATTTAAAGAGTTAGCAAATGTTTTAATAATCTCTAATTTCTCATCTTCATTGTTTTCCAAATATTCATAAAGTTTGTTTATATTATCTTTTTGTGAATTGATAAAATTATATAGTTTTTGTATATCTTCTAAAAATTGTTCTTGTGTCATTCTTAATACCTTTTGGGTTTGAATTTTATTTTATCATACCAAAATATATATGAAAAATATATAATTTAAGCTTTATTTTATTATAAATTAGAGATAATTCCGTCTCTAAAATATGGAGTCATAGCAAAACGGCTAATGTACAGGATTGCAAATCCTTGAGGTCTCGGTTCGAATCCGAGTGACTCCTCCAAATAATCAAATATATTTTATCATTACAAATACTATCAACTTCCAAACTAATTTCGCTATACTTCCAAAAAATCAATTATTAAAGTAGTCATATGAATCTTTTATCAAAAAATAGTTCTCTTGAAGAATCAATAACAAAAATGAAAGCAGTATTAGCAGATGTTGGTTCACAAACCACTTTTTGTGTTGAGAAACATCCTTTAAAAAACTGTTATTCTGTAAATCTGACTTTCGATGATGCACCACAACATATATTCACAAATGGAAAAGGCATCGTTTCACAGGCGAGTACTGCTAGTGCTTTAGGTGAGTATATTGAAAGGTTGCAAACAAACAATTTTTTTACAGAATTTTATTTGCCAAATCAAAAATATTATCCAGATGAAAAAGCTTTCTCATTTGATGAGTCTTTTTTAGATAAAAATTTACAAAGCTTTTATGATCCTCACAATGAACTAACACCAGAAGATTTTATAGATTATAATAGTGATTATGAAGATAAAATAGTATCGCTTCCTTTTATAAATATCTCAAATAATACAACAGCATATATCCCTATAAACATCTTAAATAATCTTTATGGTAGCAATGGACTTGCAACTGGAAATACACCAAAAGAAGCACAAGTACAAGCTTTAAGTGAGATATTTGAAAGATATGTAAAAATTCAAATTATAAAAAATGGCTACTCTTTACCAAAGTTTCCAAATCATATTATAGAGTCTTATGAAAGATTATATAATGATATTCAAGAGTTACGAAACTTGGGATATATCGTAGAAGTACTTGATGCATCATTAGGAGGAGAGTTTCCAGTAACAGCAATCTCACTTATCAACCCAAAAAATTCTACACTGTTTGTATCGTTTGGGTCTCATCCTATTTTAGAGGTTTCATTAGAGCGCACTATGACTGAACTTATGCAAGGGAGAGACTTAAGCAATTTAGATAGTTTTGAAACACCTACTTTTGATATGAGTTTAGTAGCTGATAGTTTTAATATAGAATCACACTTTATAGATTCAAATGGAAAACTAGGATTTAGTTTTCTAAATGCGAAAAGTAGTTTTGAATATTCAAACTGGAACTATAAGGGGATAAATACAGATAATGAATATGAGTTTTTAGTTGATATTACAAAAAAACTCAAAAAAGATATTTATATAAGAGAGTATAACTATCTTGGATTTTATTCTTGTCAAATTATTGTACCAAGTATATCTGAAGTTTATCCAGTTGAAGATATGATTTATAATAATACAAATAAAGGGAAGTTCATTCGAGATATGATTTTGAATTTTACAGAGTATGACCCAGAAGATATACTTGAAACTATTGAAGAGTTAGATAATACTTTAAATATAGAAAAACATATCGGGGTAATTTTTAAAAACAATTTTACGATGCTTGAATTCAAAGCACAGCTATATATAATGAGTGGAAACTTTCAAGATGCTATTGGGTTACTAGAAACTTCAACTCAACCATTAGGATATATTGTGGCACAACTTTGTCGTATATATGAAGATGAATTAGTATGGGAAGAGTATGAAAAAGCTTTATATGATATTTTTTCAAAAGAAAAAGTTGATGCTGCAATAGCTATTTTTAATGGAGATAGCTATTTTATAGATATTACATTTCATGATGATTATAATGGTATTCTAAATCTTTATGAGAAATTAGATAATAAGAAGGTTAATTATTATTTATAAAATTTATTTTGCTGTAATAAACAACTAGATACAATCAGGTTATGGAAATAAATCAAATATTAGATAAATACCTTCATCACAATAGATTGGCAGATATAATATGTAAGTATCAGTTATATTATCAAATAGGTCTTGGTAATGTTGCTTTAGAATCACTACAAGATTTACAAGATACTGTTCAAAAAATTGATCAGTTAAATCTACAGGTGACATCTGAAATAATTATTGATTCATTGTGTGAAATAATTGATTCACATAAAAGTGAAGCTGATTTTGATTTACAATTTGAGTATTATTTGCGCTCTAAAGCTTTGACTCATATGGTGAATGACTTTATATTAGCAGATAAAGAACTTATCAATCCAAAGCCATTTCAAGATATGCTTTATGAAAAGATAGAAGAAGACACTTTTTTTACAAAAGCTATGCAAGTACAGTTTGATGCTGATTATAAGGTGATATTGCCATCTATTGCATTAACAATTACAGAAGATATAGCAAAAGATGTTAAGCTTATAGTGCAAGATATGTTGAACACAAATAACATAAATAAATCATAGAAGAAAAGATTAAGTTATAGTTTAATATAATTTTAATATTAAAAAATGCTGGTATTAAAAATTTTATCTTTTAATCTCACATAAACTTAGCCACTATTTAAGCGTATTGGTAAGCTATTCTAAACAAATTCAAAAGGCAACATAACTTAATGGAAGAAACAAATCAACCAGAAAATAACCCAACAGAAGAAACAAAAAAGAAACCTACAAGAAAAAACAACTCATCAAAAAAATCAAGAACACATGTACCAGTAAAAGGTTTAACAATAGAAATATTGAGAGAAAAAACAACTGATGAACTTATTCAAAGTGCCAGAGAACTTGAGATAGAAAATCCACAAGAATATCAAAGACAAGACTTAATATTTGCAATTCTTGAATCTCAAACAGAACAAGGTGGATACATCCTTTTTACAGGTATCTTAGATATAAAAGAAGCTGGTTTTGGATTTTTAAGACCACTTGATGGAAAGTTTAGTGACACATACAGTGACTCGTATGTGAGTGCTACACAAATTAAAAGATTCGCACTAAGAAGTGGAGATATAGTATCTGGACAAGTGAGACCACCAAGTAAAGAGAGTGAAAAGTATTATGCTCTTTTAAAAATAGAAGCTATAAATTATCTTCCCGTAAACCAGTCAAAAAACAGACCACTTTTTGATAACCTTACGCCATTATATTCAACTGAAAAATTTCAATTTGAATATAACCCTGAAAAACTTACAGGTCGTGTTATGGATATGTTTGCTCCTATGGGAAAAGGACAAAGAGGGCTTATTGTAGCACAACCAAAATCTGGTAAAACAGAATTACTAAAAGAACTTGCTCATGGTATAACAGCAAATCATCCTGATACAACTTTAATGGTATTACTAATTGATGAAAGACCAGAAGAGGTTACAGATATGCAAAGAAGTGTAAAAGGTGAAGTGTATAGTTCAACTTTTGACCTGCCTGCACAAAATCATATCAAAGTGGCAGAAATGGTTATCAATAAAGCAAAAAGAGAAGTAGAGATGGGAAAAGATGTAGTAATCCTTCTTGACTCAATCACAAGATTAGCACGAGCTTATAATACAGTAACTCCAAGTTCAGGAAAAGTACTTTCAGGTGGAGTTGATGCGAATGCACTTCATAAACCAAAAAGATTTTTTGGAGCTGCTAGAAATATAGAAGAGGGTGGTAGTTTAACAATTATTGCAACAACTCTAGTAGAAACAGGTTCAAAAATGGATGAGGTTATTTTTGAAGAGTTTAAAGGTACAGGAAACTCAGAAGTTGTTTTAAGTAGAAAAGCAGCAGAGAGAAGAGTTTATCCAGCAGTTGATGTTGTTAAATCAGGAACAAGAAAAGAAGAGTTGTTACTTCACCCAGATGAACTACAAAAAATATGGATACTTAGAAATGCTATGGCTGAGATGGATGAGGTTGAATCACTGAAATTCCTTTATAAAAAGATGAAAGAAACAAAGTCAAACGCTGAATTTCTTATCTCGATGAATGGTTAAGAGTTTATATGAAATTTAATAATCTTTCACATGATGAAAAACAAGAGATACAAAAAAAAGTTTTAGAAGTACTTGAAGTAGTTGGTGGGAAAAATCACTTTCTAGGACTTATAGAAGATATAAAAAATTCTTCTCAACACCCATTGATGAATAAAACGGGTAAATACCATTTCCCAAATGGAACAATTACTTGGGGAAAACAAATATTTAAAGAAAAAGTAGTAGCTTTAAAAAATATGTTTATACAACATAGTGAAGATAATATACTTGCTATTCAAAATGAAAAACTACAAAAAGAGATACAAAATAGTATAAAAACACTGGGTAAACTTAACTTTATAATTGAAACAAAAGATGGACAAAAGTTTGAATTTCAACCATTTGTAACAATCAATGAAACAAATGTAGAAGTGAACCCTATCTTTCAAGTATTGTTTTTTGATAGTATTAATAATACAAAAAGAATTTTAGATTACAAATAGGAGTTTCTTTATATGAGAGCAGCTGTATTTGATAGTGGAGTTGGTGGTTTAACTGTTGTAAAATCATTACTTGAAAATAAACTTTTTGAAGAGATTATCTATTTTGGAGATACAGCACGAGTACCTTATGGGGTAAAAGATAAAAATACTATAGTAAGATATTCTCTAGAAGCATTGGAGTTTTTTAAAAACTTTGATGTAGATATTCTAATAGTTGCTTGTAATAGTGTAAGTGCATATGCATTAGAGGAACTTCGAGCAAATACTTCTATACCTGTAATTGGTGTAATTGAGTCTGGTGTAAAAGCATTAGAAAACAAAATTTCGTCAAAAGATTCAAATATTTTAGTAATAGGAACAAATGCAACAATCAGTTCAAGTAAATATGAATCGGCATTAAAAACACAAGAATATAAAAATATCACTTCAATAGCAACAGGACTTTTTGTACCGATAGTAGAAGAGGGAATTTATACAGGTGAGATTTTAAACTCTACTATGAAACACTATTTTCAAGAGTTGAAAAATATAGATGCTGTTATTTTAGGATGTACACATTTCCCATTAATTGAAAATGAAATTTCAACTTATTTAAATGGTGCAGTTACAATACATAGTGGTGATGCAATTGTAGATTTTTTAAAGTTAGAGTATAATTGTATTAACAAATTTGAAAACACAAATATTAAGTTTTTTGCTTCTGAAAATCCAGATAACTTAAAAAATGTTGCAAAAAACTGGCTAAAAGGTTTATTATAAATGGATAATCAAATGACAAAACAAAGACAAGTATTAGCATTAAAATATAGACCTAAAAGATTTGAAGATTTAATTGGGCAAGATACTATATCAACTACACTAGCACTAGCACTTGATACAAATAGATTGTCACATGCTTATCTTTTAAGTGGACTTAGAGGAAGTGGGAAAACAAGTACAGCTAGAATAATGGCAAAAGCTTTAGTGTGTGAAAATGCACCTACTTCAAAACCTTGTGAAGTATGTCAAGGTTGTAATAGTGCCAATGAAAATAGACATCTTGATATTATAGAGATGGATGCTGCATCAAATCGTGGAATTGATGATATAAAAGAGCTTATAGAACATACAAAATATAAGCCTACAAGTGCAAAATATAAAGTATTTATTATAGATGAAGTTCATATGCTCACTACACAAGCATTTAATGCACTGTTAAAAACACTAGAAGAGCCACCTGATTTTGTGAAGTTTATTTTAGCAACTACAGATCCTTTAAAATTACCTGCAACTATTTTAAGTCGAACACAACATTTCAGATTTAAAAGAATAGCTGATAAAAATATCATACATCATTTGAGCCATATATTAAATATTGAGAATATTCGATATGAAGAGGCAGCTTTAGAGATACTTACAAGAGCAGGGCAAGGAAGTTTAAGAGACACATTAACTTTACTTGACCAAGCCATAATTTACTCAAAAAGTATTATCACTGTAGCTACAGTTACTGATATGCTAGGTATGATTGACCCAGTATTTATGGATAATTTATTTGATACTATTTTAAAAAAAGGTGATATAAGACCTATTATTGAATCTCTTGAAAGCTATGAAGTGGGACAAGTATTAGATGAAATTAGTATTTATTTAAAACAAAAAATGCTTTTAAATGATATAAAATTTGATATATATGTATATGATAGATTTTTTAAAATACTAGCAGATTCAAAACAGTTGTTAAGTATGAATAGTGATGGAGGTTTTGTTTTAATCTTAACATTATCAAAAATGGTTGAAGCAGTCAATGTAAAAACGATTGATGAAGTGATAAAACAAGTTCAAAACAATGAAATAGAAATACCAAAACAAACAATACAAGAAGTTGAAAAAGTAAATATTACTCAAAATGCAGAAAGTACAATTGTAGAAAATATTCCTACTCAAACTATAGTAGAACAACAAACTGTAGAAGAATCAGCAATTATCGAAACAGAAGCAGAACAATTATTTAAAAAGCTAATTGAAAATATTTATAAAAAAAGTTATGAACTAGGGGAATGTTTTGAAAAAAGCTTTACATATTCTTCTTATGATAATAATATCTTAAAAATAAACAGTGTAGCTCAAGGTGATTGTAAAACATTACTATATAAAAATTTTGCACATATTAAAATTTTTGTTGCTGAAGTTTTTGGTGACGAAACTGAATTAGAATTTGAAAAGATAAAAAAAGAACCAACAAAGGAAGAAGCCCGGATAATTCAGCCTTCTACTAATTCGCAAGTAGGTTCTATGATAGAAGATATTGAACTACATGAAGATACACCTTCAAGTTGTGTTGCAAGTATGAGTGCTATGAAAGAACCAAATTTATCTCAAGTAGAGTTAAATATAGATGATGTATTAAACTCAAAAATGGCAAATACAGCCATACAACTTTTCCAACCAAGAAATCCTCCAAAAATTAAAAGTAAGCTCTAAACCATAACAAAGCCAATAAAAATGGGCTTTGGCTTAATTTTCTAAATTTCAAAAAAAAAGAATTCAAAAATTTAAGCCATCATTAAGCTGTAGGTCTTGACAAAGTTAAAAAATTTTATTATAATTCGCGTCCAATTAAAGTAAGACACTTT
>JGI997J19993_1000181_pt1 | contig 21666 bp, 25 predicted proteins | sample Etolagbewater25m_FD_19993 | JGI IMG/M metagenome (IMG submission 19993)
TCCTTTTTTTATAAGCTCTTCTTCATATAATCTATTAAATACTATATCATAATCTTCTGTACCAGGTATCAGTTTTCTTTTATATGTTTTTATTTTTTCATATGCCGCAGTATCTGCTTCATCATACCCTTTTATAAAGTTATTTATTGAGGTTGCTATTAAGTTTTTTACTTGATTGTCATTTACTGTAAAGTGTATAAAATCTTCTTCATATAAATAGTCCATAATATTATGTGCAATATTAGAAAATCTATCTTCAAAATTTAAATTTACACCAAATTCATTAGCCATTCTTTTTTTAGTCATCCAAAAAAGTTGTCTATAATCAGCTTTATAAAACTCGATTTCATCTTCTTGGTTTTCTAAAATTTCATTTACTGCTTCATCAAGTGCTATCTCTTTTTCAATATCTTCATTTAAAATTCTTTCACACTCTTGAGTTATACTATCTTTATCTTTTCTTACTTCAATAAAATCCGAATTTACTATATCTTTTGTAATTTTTCTTGATATATAAGGAGTATGTTGCTTTTTTAATTTCATATTATTGTCCTATCTTATTATTGTGTCTTCTCGTTCAGGGCTAGTTGAGATGATACCTACTTTAGTATTTGTTAATTGTTCTATTCTTTGAATATATTCTTTAGCTGTTACAGGTAATTTATCAAATTCTCTACAACCAACAACACTGTCCCAGCCAGCTATATCTTCATATATTGGTTTTACATTATCCATATTTGATGGTACATAGTTTATAACTTCTCCATCTATTTCATATGCTGTACATATTTTAATTGTTTCAAAACCATCTAAAACATCAAGCTTCATAAGTGAAAGTTGGTCACATCCATTTAATCTACTTGCATGTTTAACTGCAACAGCATCAAACCAACCACATCTTCTTTTTCTTCCTGTTGTTGTTCCAAATTCTTTTCCAACATCAGCCATAGTATCACCATCTTTCCCAAAGTCTTCTGTAGGGAATGGTCCATTACCAACTCTTGTGCAGTATGCTTTTACAATACCTGTAACTACACCTATATCTTTTGGGTTTAATCCAAGTCCAGTACAAGCACCTGCACTTACGGTTGAACTCGATGTTACAAATGGATATGTTCCATGGTCAATATCTAGCATTGTTCCTTGAGCACCCTCTAGTAATACTCTTTTATCCTCATCTAAAGCTGTCCATACCATATTTGTAGTATTTGTAATAAATTTAGATAATTTTTCACTATAATCATTTAGCTCTTTTAACAGATCATCTTTATTTGGTGTTTGTATATCTATTGCATCAAATATCACTTTATTTTCTTCAAAATAATTCATAATATCTTCACATAGTTGATTTGGATTTAATAATGCTGATGCTCTTTGTCCTATTCTGTTTATCTTGTCAGAATATGCTGGTCCAATACCTTTTCCTGTGGTTCCAATAGCATTTTTACCTTTTAGTTTTTCTCTTGCTTGATCTATCAAACTGTGATATGGAAGATTTAAATGTGCACAATCAGAGATAAATAATCTCCCCTCAAGATTTGAGAACTGCTCCATCTCTTTTATAATTGATTCAGGGTTTACAACAACACCATTCCCTATCACATTTACTGCTTTAGGATTTAATATTCCAGAGGGAACAAGGTGTAAAGCATATTTTACACCATCAACCCAAATTGTATGTCCAGCATTATGTCCACCTTGACTTCTACATACCATATCATACTCTTGGGCAAGTTTATCTACTATCTTTCCTTTACCCTCATCACCCCACTGGATTCCAACGATTACATCTGCTTTACTCAAAATTTTATCCTTCCATAACTTTTAATAGATTGTCTGTGTATAGTGCAAAACCTAAAGATTTTATACCATCACTTTTATAACCCCCGCCTTTTGCAAGTGTTAAATTTCCTTCAATAACCCTATAATATATATTGTCATAGTATTTCATAGCACTATAATATATTGGAGATATTTTTACTTTTTTATATGATATATTTTTTGTTATATCAATTAATTTTATACATTCTTTTTTCAAAGCAGAAGGTATTATATCTATAATCTCTTCTAGCTGTTCTGTGGTTTGAACACTTATTAACTTTGATAACCATGAGATATCTAAATCAAAGAGTGCACCAATTTCACCATTTTTAAAAATCTCTATATCAACATTATATTCTTTTGAGATTATCAAAGGTATATTTATATTCGCAATTTGAACAATCGGTTCTAAAGAAAGTTCTTCTAGTAAATTGCAATTTAAATTAATAATATCACTCATATTATCATATCCAATCCACTCCGCACCTATTTGATAAGTTTCATTTGCAGGATATGTAAATACAGGTTGGATATAAAACCATTTTTTATGTTCTGTTGTTCGTCCTAATCTTTTAGAGATAATTCTCACAACATCTAGTGTACTATCAGCTCTTAAAGCAAGACTATTATTTGACTCATCACTTAAAGTGATTAAATCTTTATCTTCATCTATACTTTGATGACCTGTATATGAGAAATTTGGTGTAAGAATTTCTTCAAAACCAGCATCTTGTAGAAATAGACTTGCTTTATTTTCCAATTCTCTTTTTGCTTTAGCTCTTTTGCCAAAATACAATCTACTTCCAGTTGGTATTTCATGTTCAAAAATCATAATTTAAGAGTTTATCTCCATAAATATTTTATTAGCAGTACCATCAAATTTTCTTATATTTAATTTATCTAAAGCTTTTTCAATAGCATTTACAGCCCAAACTGCTTCATAATCTGCAACTAGTCCCATATGATTTATTCTAAATATTTTTCCTTTAAGATGGTCTTGTCCACCTGCAATATTTAAATCAAATTCCTCTTTCAAAATTTTTCTCACTTCATTAGACTGCTCACAATAAATAGTTGTCATAGCATTCGCTGGCATTGCAGGATATACATTAAGCCCAATTGACTCTAAAGCTTCTCTTGTAGCTTTTGCTCTTAAAGCTGTTTTAGCATATAAATTTTCAAAACCATCATTTTTTAATTTTTCTAATATTGCTTTAAGACCTATAATCAAAGTTGTAGCAGCTGTCCAAGCAGTTGTGTTTGTTCTTTGTTTTTTTATCTCAGTTGAGAGATTAAAATAATATCCATAACTGTTAGCTTCTATTTTTTCAACTGCTTCTTCACTAAATCCAATCATTGCAAGACCAGGAGGTAACATAAGTGCTTTTTGACTTCCTGTTATAACTGCATCTAAATTTGTTGTATCAATTTTCTCAACACCAACAGCTGTAATTCCATCAGCAACAACCATTATATCTTTATTGATTGCTTTAACAGCTTTTGCAATCTCTTCAACTGGATGTCTTAACCCTCCAGCACTTTCACAAACTTGAATAAACACAGCATCTATCTGTGTATCATTTTTTAGAGTATTTACAACATCTTCCACGCTAGCTGGTGTATTCCATTCATATTTTAACTCAGTAGATGAAATCTTATGTGCTTCACAAATTTTTCCAAATCTTTCACCAAACTTTCCACTATTTATTGTTAAAGCTTTTTTCGCCGTAAGATTTGTTACACAAGCTTCCATAGCACCTGTTCCAGAAGAAGCTAAGATTACAGCTTCAGGCATATCAAAAATTTCTAACAATAATTCTCTTGTTTCTTTGAATATATTTTCAAACTCTGGTGTTCTATGGTGGAGTGTTTCTCCAGACATTGCAGTTCTAACAAATTCCGGTACGGCTGTTGGGCCAGGAGTTAAAAGCATAATTATCCTTTAAATTATTCATTATTAATGGGTGATTATACTGAATTTTTTATAAAAATCTAATAAATTATATTTATATTACCTATCTAAAACTCATCTCTTGTTTCTATAAGTTTTGCTATAGCTTCATTCGCTTTTCTTGTTCTCTCTAACCTTTCGTCGTTAAGAGATTTTAAAGAGCGTAGCGTTTCCATTTTTTCATGGTCTATATTTGATTGAATTTGTATCGCTTTTCTATTACTTGATGATCCTGATATCGCTGACCATTTTTCTTTATTATTAATATATACTTTTGAAGAAGAACTATTTGCATTTTTACTAAATACAATTATATCTTCCTCTTTTAAATTTAATAAATCTTTTACAGATAATTCAGTTTCTGCTAGTATAGCATCTATTGTCATTTTAGAACCAGACATCAATGCATTAATATCTCTTTGTTTACTTACTTTTCTGTTTTTTGCTTCCGCAAATATTTTTTCTACAATTACATTTAATAATGATTCAATATATGATATAGGATAACAAATTGATAAAAATCCTGATTCATCATCAATGGTTATCTCAAAAACAACTAAAAGAACAATCTCGTGATCTGAAATAATTTGAATAGCATTTGCATTTGTATCCATACTTTCTGTTTTAAAATTAATAGTAGCTACATCTTCCCAAGCTTTTTTCAAATGCTTTGTTATTAGTTGATAAAAGTGATTAAAAACTTCTAATTCTATCTCTGTCAATTCTTTTTCTGTTGAGTCAGTTAAAGAACTATCTCCATTTCCTAATAAATGAGCAATAATTTTATGACTAATAGCAGGGTTACACTCCATAACTATTCTTCCCTCTAAAGGTTTAATTGAAAGTGTATTTAAACTTGTAATTTGTGGAATAGATAAAATAAATTCACCATAAGTCATTTGCTCAATACTATAAAGTTTTACATCAACTATCTTTCTAAGCATTGCTGAAAGGTCACTAATTGTTGCTCTTAACATCTTGTCATGTAAAGCATTAAAAGCTTTCATCTGATCAGAAGATATTCTATTTGGTTTTTTAAAGTCATATATTGCATAACTTTTATCTTTGGAAGTGGGAATTGAATCTTCAGGTATCTCTTCTAAACCACCATCTTCATCCGCAATATCTAATAGTGCATCAATCTCATCTTGACTTAAAAATTCTGCCATCTTATTTCACCATCTCTACATCTGCATTAATACCACCAAGATCATCTATCATTTTTATCGTTTCAATAATCTCAGCAATTCCTAATTTCATCGTTTTCATAGCTTTCATCAAATCTGATACAGTTGGTTGATTTTTAGTATTTATTAAGGCATTATCTATATCAACTTCTTGAACTCCATCAATTTTTTGTACCTTTGCATCATCACCAATATCTGTTCCTGCATTTACAGCTGGATCTGCCCAAGCCTTATCATCTAAAGTTGATTTTTTAATCCGCAATGTGAAGTTTTCTCTGGAAACTGTAACTGGATTTATTGTTATATCAGCACCAGCTACTATTATCTCTTTTATAGGATCAATAATGACTTTTTTCTTCATCATACTATCTATTTCTATATTTTCAATTTCTGAAATAAATCGTATTATTGACATATCATTAGGTTTTGCTATCTCAATAGTTCTTGTATCGTATGCTGTTGCTATTTGTTTCCCAAACTTTGCATTAATCTTTTCCTCACAAAGTGCAGCTATTCTCGCATCCTGTTCTAATAAACTCAAAGTAATATAGCGTTCATCTCTAAGTGAGTAATCAACTTCATTTTCTACAATGGCACCTTCATAGATGTATCCAGTAGTTTTCATCTCACCATTAGATACAATACTTCCTTGCCCTAATGCATATACTTTTCCATCTACACCTTTTAATTGTGTTAATAAAAGTTGTCCACCATCTATAGATTTTGCATCACCAATAGAAGAAACTTTTAATTTTAATTTATCACCTTGTCTTGCAAATGCTGGTAGTGTAGATGTAACCATAACAGTAGCAATATTTTTTGAACTAATCGACGAAGCTGGTATTTTAATATAAGAATTTCTTAATAAGTTTTGTAAAGATTGCATAGTAAATTCACTTTTATCGCCAGTTCCTGGAAGTCCTACAACTAGTCCATGACCAATAAGTTGATTTTCTCTTATACCTACTATATTTGATATATCTTTAATCGTTTGACCATAAATAGTTAACGATATAAAAAAAGTCAATAAAATATTTCTCAAAATTAAACATCCTATACTATTTTTGTAATTGAAAACATTTTATCTAAACTTTAATAAAATATAGATATAATAATTCAAAATAATTTAATAAGGTTTATTTTGAATATATATATTTATGGTGAACTATCTTTTAAAATAGAGATTCATAAAATTTTAGATCATGGTAATATTCGGTTTAAAATTGGTGAGGGAGAGGTTGTTGATGTTGAATACCTCTATGCACTAGAAGAACTTATTGAAGAAGATCCTACTCAGATATTTTTAATTGATCAAAATAAAATTATAGAGGATAATGTAGTAAATAAACTCTTCAAGTTTCTTGTTCCCAAAGATGGTATACATAAAAGATATTTAGACCATCATGGTATAGGGGATGTTAGTATAAGAGACTACAAAGACTTAATTATACATATAGAAAAAAGATTAGAATCTATAGAAAATAAGAAACCTAAAGCACATGAGATAACCTCAATTGATGAAATGCTTGAAGATGACACTATGGAAGCTATTAGTACTTCTCTTGAAAATAAGGAATAATAAAATGAGTAATGAGCTATCACAACTTGATGAACTAATTGAATCTGATATACTAGAAGCTTTAGGTAAAAATAATGAAGGTGAAGAAGTAACTACTACTAATCTAGATAACTCAGATGAAATTCTTATTGAAGACTTTACTGAAGATATAGACACTACAGAAGAAGGATTAGAGAATACTAAAACAGTTGATGAAGAAACTCAAGATTTCAATGAACCTGTAATAGAAGATATAATAGAAGAAACAGCACCTGAAAATTTAGAAACATCAGAAAGTTCAAGCTCTATAACTTTAGATAAAGAGATAAACTCAACAAGTCTAGCAAAATTATTAAGTGACTTATTAAACAATAAAACTATAGAGATAACTATAAAAATAAAAGATTAATATGGATCTAATAGCAATATCACAAAGTACGGTAAAAATAATATTATTACTTGGTTTACCATCTTTAATTGTGAGTATGATTATTGGTTTAATAATTAGTATTTTTCAAGCCGTTACACAAATTAGTGATGCCTCTTTGGCTTTTGTTCCTAAAATGATTATTGTATCTATTTTCATAGTTGCGACTCTTCCTTGGGTTGGAGATCATATTGAACAGTATACTTTAGATTTATGGGATATTATTATCACATTTGGGAAAACACAATGATAGAGAAGATATATAAATTAAAACAACAACAAATAAATCAACAAGTATTATTAAAACAACAAGTGATAGCAAAAGTAGAAGATATCAATAAAGAACTTTCGTCTACAAATAAATCACTTAATTCAGCAACTGTAAATGTTATGGGTGCTGTTTCAGATTTTCGAGTATTAGAAATTCATAAAAATACTATGAAAGAACATATGATTCAACTTGGTCAAAAAAAATTACACTATCTTCAACAAATTGAACATTATAATAATATAATTGTTGAACTCAATAAAGAGAGTGAACAATTTAACTATATTTTACAAGAACAAAAGAAAGAAAAACTAAAAGATATTTTAAAACAAGAAGAGATTACCTCTTCTGAGTATATGCAGGTAAAATATATCAAAAATAAAAAGGTTATGAATGTTTCTTAAATCAGTTTTTTTCATTTTATTTTTTATGAGTCAACTTTTTTCTATAAATGTACAACAAGGTGACTTATATAAAGAGAAACAGGAACTTCTTAATATAAAAGATGAATTAAATGAATTCTATGAAAAAAAAGAATTAGAATACCAAAAACACAAATCTCAATTAGAAAAGATACAAAAAGAGATACGAGCGAATGAAGCAAATATAAAAAAATTAAAAGAAGAAAATAAAAAAATATTGGATGAAATAAATAGAACGATTACATCAAAAGCTATGACAATGTATGACAAAATGAAACTAGGTGTTGTCATTAATATATTTAATGAAATGATAAATAACGGTAAAATTGATGAAGTATTTGATATAATGATACGAATGAAGGAAAAAAGAGTAATGAAGATAATGAAAAAATTAGATACAAAAACTTCAACACTTTTAATGAAAAAAATGCGAATCATAAAAGACCAAACCAATGAAGAGGAGAAGTAAATATGGCTGAAGAAGAAGCAGTTGCAGAAAAGAAAAGTGGAGGAAACCCAATGATGTTGGTTCTAATAATACTTATAGTTGTATTATTAGCTGCTGTAGGAGGAATAGGATATTTTCTTTATTCTAAAGGGATGTTTGAAGATAAAGCTGTTCAATCTGCTCCACAAACAGAACAAGTTGTAAAAAACAAGAAAGAAGATATAGGTGAAACATATAAAGCTAATATTGACAGTCTTGTTTTAAATATTACGGATGCAAAAGGGCGAGCAAAACTTATGAAACTCTCTTTTACTATGAAAACTACTGAACCAACTATTGAAGCTGTTTTAGAAGATACAAAAGCTGAGATTATTGATTCTGTTATTAGACAAGTAAGTGCAAGAAGTAGTGAAGAGCTTTTAACAGTTGGAGGGAAAGCCATGTTAAAAGAAGAGATGATTGATGAAATTAATAATATATTAAACGATTCTATTCCTGAGGGAAATGATGACAGAGTAAGAAATGCGATAGTGGATATCTACTTTACATCATTTGTTATAAAATAATTTTTACAAAGAGGCTTATATGATAATTATAGTTAAGAATCAAAATAAAAAAAGAATATTGATAAAAAGTATATCTGTTATTTCTTTATTAGCAATGTTTTGGCTATATTATCAACATATGAGTTCAAAATTTCAAGAACAAAATGCACTTTTAACAACTGAACTTGAAATTAAAAAAGAGATAGAAAAACAAACAACTTCTAAATCAGTAAAACTAGAAAAAACAATATACAAAGAAGCTGTAGTCGTAGTTAATCTTATTGGACAAAAATATATCAGATCTGTCAAAATAGTAAAAGACAAGCTTTTAATTGTTTGTGATTTTGGTACAAATATAGAACCTGTTTTAATACGGTATGGGGTAAATGCAATGTTGAAAAGTACTGATACTGATATCAAGTTAGCACTTGATTTAAAAACAATAGTGGAGAGTAAATATGAAAGCTAGTTTGATACTTATTATGTTTGTATCATTTTTTATAGTAGGATGTACCCAAAAACAAGATGTCATTGTAGATACAAAACCACAACTACAAGTTGTGAAAAAAGTAGAACCAATACAAAAGAAAAAAGGAACACTTTACTCAAGAAAAGGGGCTTCTTTATTTGCCGATAAAAAAGATTTACAAGTGGGAGATATCATTCAAGTCTTAGTTGAAGAAACATTAACTAATGATTCACAAATTGATAAAACTACTTCAAAGTCTAATACAACAGGTATTAATGGTGGTTTATTTTCTCCAGCAGCAACTACAACAGCAGGAACTACAACTAAACTTGATAGATTAAATGGCCTATTAGGTATAGGACTTAATGCCTCTTCAGGAAATAACTTTACTGGAAGTGCAGAGTCTACTGTAGATGAAGAATTTACAACAACAGTCTCAGCAATCATTGAACAAACATATCAAAATGGCAACTATTTTATACGAGGTACGAAAGAGATGTTAATCAATGGACAAAAACAAACAATGAAAATAAGTGGAGTAATTAGACCTTATGATATAACCCCTGATAATACTATTTACTCGTACCAACTCGCAAATCTTAAAATTGTGTATAGTAGAAATGGTGATGAGATGGATGCTTTAGAGAAACCTTGGGGAAGCAAAATCTTAGAATCTATATCACCTTTTTAATCTAATTTTAAGAATTGCTGTATTAAAATGTAATAAGGAAATAGGAGTATAATATGTTGAATATACTAAATGTAGCACAAACTGGACTAAAAACAGCACAAACTCAAGTTGAGAATGTGATGAATAATATTGCAAATGAAAATACTTCTGGATATAAAAAAAGAGTTGTAGATGTATCTGAATTAACTCATATAGACTCAAGAATCACTGGGCGTGGAGTATATGTAGAAGATGTTTCTAGAGTTACAAATATCTATGTATATCAAAACTTAATTAGAGAACAAGCAAAACTAAGCGATATGCAAGAATTAAATTCGATGTTAGAAGACATTGAGTCTATTTTTTATGAAACTGATGATGCTGGTCTTTCTGCAGATTTAAATCGATATTTTCAATCTGTTGAAAACTTAAGAACTGGTCCTCAAAATGAAATTTATAAAAATGACATTATTAACAATGCTAACAGTTTAGTATTAGATTTACAAACATTATATGCAGATATAGAAAATAAAGAAACTTCAACTTTAACTAATGCAAATGAATTGGTAGATGAGATTAATGGGATATTAGTAAGTATAGGTGAAATTAGTAAACAAATTCAAGATAGTACTGGTTCAGCAAATGACTTACTAGATAAAAGAGATGATTTAGAAAAAGAGTTAGCACAATATATTGATGTTGAGATATATAGAGAAGAAAGTTATCAACTTAAAATTGGTGGTGCAACTGCAGTTAGATTTGATACAAATGTACATCAACTTAACCTCATAGAAAATTATATACCACAAAAAGATGTCTATGCATTACAAGATTCTACAGGTGTTACTATTGTTGATCCTGGAACAAATGATTTTCAAAGTACTATAAAAAATAACTTTACTTCTTTTGATGCACCAGTATCAGAAGAACAAACAATGAATCTTTCAGGAACAGCTACAGAACCTGTAGTATTTTTAGGAACAACTGTTGCTGGGTCCCTTGCTGGTGATGATGCTGCAACAACAGTGACAAATATTGTTGCAGATAAAGTTAATATAATAAATACTTGGAATGCATCTCACCCAGATCAAGAGATTAAAGATATCACTGATAATGGTGGGGGACAACTACTTATTACTTATGAAGATTTTGAAGGTGATGTTCCTTCGATTGGGAATACAGAGAGTAATGGAATAATTTTTACAGGTAGTTTAGAGTCTGTAAAAGGACTACGAGATAGTATCACTTATACACTAGATAATACTTCATCTGTAACTGTTACTGTGGGTGAAACAATTTATGAAGCTGATGGTGTTACACCTGCTGATATTGATGGGTTGGGAAATAGTGTTGTTACATCTGATAACCTTATTCAATCTCTAGTTTATCAAATAAACCAAAATAAAGATATTGGTGGAAAAATTACAGCATATAATGGAAATTATGAACTTGATGAGAATGGGAATAAAATACTTACAGAAAATCCTCTTCATTCAAAATATGTAGCTCCTGCACCAGGATATGTGGATAGATATTTAGTTATTGAAGCAAATGTTGATGGAGAAGCTGGTTCTTTTGTTGGTGAGGTTACAATTAATGATAGTAACACACTAGCTCTTGATAATACAAGAACTGCTATTTCAAATAATGAAAATGTAAGTACAATTGCTACAGATGATATACATTTAGAGATTTTTGATAAAGAGGTTGCCTTATCAGGAGGTTCACTAAAACCTATGATAGATAATATTAAAACAGATTCTGGAAATAACTTATTTAATGACTATAAGAAAAAACTTGACGACTTTGCAAAAGCATTATCTGATTTAACAGATGCATATATAGAAAATGATGATGGAAGTTATATTTTTGGAACAGACAGTGCAAACCTAAATGCAGATGCTGACAAAAAAGTTAATATAAATTTATTTTCTGGGGCAAGTGTAAAAACACTTACTTTTCATGAAGAAGCATTAAATAACCTTACTCAAGAAAAGTTAGATTATTTAGCTGAACTACAATGGAAAGAAGATGTTGATTTTGACGGAACAGGTGAGAATTCAAATTCTTTTTCGCAATATTATCAGACATTAAGAGTGGTTATTGCTGATGATAGAGAAACTGTTATTTTTAATGAAACAGCACAAGCTGCAGTAAGTGAATCACTTCAAACAACATACGATACACTTACAAAAGTTGACAAAGATGAAGAGATGGTTGAACTTATAAAATTTCAATCAGCATATGAAGCAAATGCAAAAGTTATAACAGTAATTGATGAGATGTTACAAACGCTGTTAGGATTAAAACGTTAATTAAATTCCAAATAAGGAGGATATTATGGCAGATTATGATTATAGTACAATCGGAGCATTCAATACAGGAAATGCTGCATCATTAAATGGTGATGTGATTACAAAAATAAGAGAAGCAGAAGAGAAAGCTGTTCTTGATCCAATTGATGTAAGTTTAGAAGATTTAGAAATTGAATCAGAGGTTTTTACAGAAATTCAAACTAAAATAAGTGAATTACTAGAAACAATAAAACCTTTTGACCTTTATTCATCAGAGAACAATGCATTTGAACAAGTAACTGCAAGTACTTCTGGAACATCTGCTGTGTTTGATGCTGTTGATGTTGCTTCATTACAAGAAGGAACATATTTAATTGATATAACACAACTAGCTCAAAAAGATGTTTGGCAATCTAATGCACAAACATTGGCACAAAGTGAAACAGCTATGGGTGCAGAAACATTGGATATAAATGGAGAGAGTTTTGATACAACAGGATTAACACTTCAAGAGTTAGCAGATAAAATAAATTTATCTACTGTAGCAACAGCATCAGTAGAGCAGGTTGGTGATGATTCATATAGACTTGTATTAAAAAGTGCTGAACCTGGAACAGCAAATGCTCTAGTTATTAGTGGAACAGCTGCAACAACATTAGGATATGATGACGCTACAGATACAGATGGAGATGGAACACCTGATAACCATACCTTAACAGCTCAAAATTTACAAGCAACAGTAGATGGTGTATCTTATAATGTATCGTCAAATAGTATATCAGTAGACAATAACTTGAAAATTACAGCTACGGATATAGGAACATCAACATTAACTATTCAACAAGATGACAGTTATGTTATACCTGCAGTTCAAGAGATTGTAGACGCATATAATAATGTTACTGCATTAATAACAGAAGAGTTATATAATACAGAAACAAGTGTTGATGATTTATCTTCATTAAGAACACTCCAAGATGGTTTAAAAAGTTTATTTTTTAATTCATATGGAATAAATGATGAAAATGCTGTTAACCTAGGTTTTGAATTTGATGAATATGGTGCATTATCATTAGATACTGAAGCTTTAGGACAAGCTTTGACTGATAATTTTGATGGAGTAAAAGACTTTTTTTTAGGTGTTGCAGAAGATAAAGGTTTTGGGACAACATTTAAAGAATATATTGATGACTTAAATAGTTACAGTGGACTACTTTCAGTTTATGAAGATAACATGACTGAACGAAAAACTAAATTAGAAGAAGAAAGAGAAGAGACTGTTGAAAAACTTGATACAAAATATGCAACGATGGCAAGCCAATTTACTGCATATGCTGCAATTATAGCTCAAATGGAGTCTTCGTTTAGTGGATTACAAATGATGATTGAGCAGTCAACATCAAGTAGTTAATTGTTATATACTTAATATAGTTTAAGTATTAATATAATATAATCTTCAAATATAATTACTTGGAGATTTTAATGGGATTAGATGTATATAACCAACAAGCGGCAACAACTGAAGACCCGTATATGTTGATACTAAAGCTTTATGAAGGCTTATTAAAATATCTTGCATTTGTTGAAAAAGCAATTGAAGAAAATAATGTTGAAAATAAATTTGAGTATATTAATCGTTCGATTGCAATCTTTGATGAATTAAGAAATATTCTTGATTTTGATGGTGGAGATGTCGCATACTATCTTGATGGTTTGTATCTTTACCAAATAGAAACATTGTTTAGTGCTGGCGTTGATAATAACTTAAATGCTATAGGTCAAGTAAAAAAAGTTGTTACAGGATTAATTGAAGCATGGAAAGAAGAAACTGGTCTTTAAAAGCTCTCAAGAGCTTACAGTATATTGACTCTCTTGAAGATGAACAACGAGCTAGCTCGTTACAAAAATGGGTAGAAGATTACCTTATAGATAGTCAGATTCAAGATTTTGACTTAGTATTAGTTGACTTAGAAAAACTATCTGAGCTTTTCTATAAAAATATTGCTTTTTTAAAACAACATAGAGAATCTATGAAACTACAAATAGATGAGCATAAAAAAATACGAGAGTTTTTAGTATAATCTTGTATTTTTTTTAACTATTTTACCACCATACTACGGCTATTGCAGTTGTTAGTAACACCCCTAATATATTGAAAACAATTCCATAACTTGCCATATATTTAATAGTTAACACTTTACTACTCATAGCAATAGCATTTGGCGGCGTTGCAATAGGAAGCATAAATGCATAACTAGCACAAATTGTAGCTACCATAAGGATTATATTTGTATCTATATTAGAAGCTATTCCTAAAGAGTATATAATAGGTAAAGCTATTGAGATTAATGCTGTATTACTTGTAACTTCTGTAGTAAAAGTTATCATAGCAGCTACAATTAGTATTAATATAATTGGATTAAGTTGCGTTAATCCTAAAAGCAACTCAGAAATAGCCTGAGCTAATCCTGTTCCACTAAATGCAGAAGCAATACTAAATCCAGCTCCAAATAAAAACATAATATTAAAAGGTATATTCTTACTATCTTCCCATTCTAAAAAACCAATTTTAGGAAGCATCATAGAGAGTCCAAAACTTAATAAAATACCTGCTTCACTAAATTTAAAAAATGAATTTACAACTAAAACGAGGATTAAAAGCCCTAAAATTTTTAAAAGTTTTTCTTGATTTTTATCTAGTTTCCGATTTTCATCAATTTGCTTTTCTATCGCAACATCAGATAATCCAATAGATAAAATAAATGGAACAACAATCAACATAATACAAGCTAAAGGAATAGTTTTAAACATCCAAGCTACAAAAGTTAATGTTTCAAGATGATTATCTTGTAAAAATCCCATTAATATTAAATTTGGTGGTGTACCTATAGGAGTTATAATTCCTCCTATACTTGCACCATAAGCAATTGCTAAAACAAGTCTAATTTTTAATTTTACAATATCTGTTAAAAATAATGCTATTGGCATAAGTAATAAAGCAGTAGTGGTATTAGATAACAAAGAACTTAAAAAAGCAGAGGTAATAGCCAATGCATAGATAATCCCTCTTGGATTTGGAGGAAAAATACTAAGAAGTTTATGTGCTATTACTTTATGTAAACCTATTTTTTCAACAGCAATTGCCAGTAAAAAACCACCTAAAAATAAAAATATTATTGATTTAGAATAATTTGCTGTAGTATGTGCTGTAGATAAAATATCAAAAGCTGGAAACAATATAATAGGAAGTAAAGAAACTACACCTAAAGGTAACGCTTCATTAGTCCACAAAGCAACTAAAAAAACAACTATTCCTATCAATCGGGATTGTGTTTCTTCAAAAACAAATCCTGCACTAAAATATCCTATAGATGCAAGTACTAAAGAAATAAGAATATTTTTATAATTATTATCCAACTTATTTATCATATCTTAATAGTTTAAACCTACAGCATCTCTTATAACTTTTAGTTTTTTTTGTGCCACTTTTCTAGCTTTTACAGCACCATGATGTAATATCTCTTTAACCTCATTTGGATTATTTAAAAGATGTTCTCTTCTATCCATATAAGGGGCAAAATGTTCATTTATTTTATCTAATAAGGCCAATTTAAAGTGTCCATATCCCTCACCAGGAGTTGCATATCTTTTTTGCATACCTTGTAACTCTTCTTCATTCATAAAAAGTTCGCATAATTTATATACATTACAAGTTGCATATTCTTTTACTTCGTGAAGTTCTTTACTATCTGTAACTATTTTCATAACTTGTTTTTTAGTTGTTTTACCACTACCAAACATATCTATTGTATTTCCATAACTTTTTGACATCTTAGCACCATCAGTACCTGGAACTGTAGCAACTATCTCATCTACTTTTGCTTCGGGCATCACCAAAATTTCACCATAAGCATTATTAAAAGTATTTGCTATATCTCTTGTCATCTCTACATGTTGTATTTGATCTTTTCCTACAGGAACAATATTTGAATCAAATAACAATATATCTGCAGCCATTAAAACTGGGTATGACAACAAACCATGGTTTGAAGCGATTCCTCTTGCCGTTTTATCTTTGTAACTATGAGCTCTTTCTAAAAGTCCCATTGGGGTATGATTTGATAATATCCAGTATAGTTCTAACACTTCAGGGACATCACTTTGTACCCAAAATGTTGATTTTTCTGGATCCATACCTAAACTTAAAAAATTCACAGCAGCTTCAAATATATTTTTTTGTAAAACTTCTTTGTCTGCAACTGATGTTAATGCATGATATGAAGCTATAAATGCAAATAGTTCCCCATCATCTTGAGACTCAATCATCTTTTTTATCATACCAAAATAATTACCTATATGTATTGTACCACTTGGTTGTATTCCACTTAATATTCGCAAAAATTAATCCTTAGTAAATTTTTGATATAATACCGTAAATTTATGGAGAGTAAGATGAAGCAATTTTTTAGGTACCTATTTGTAGGTGCATTGGCATTGATACCTTTATTTGTTGTAATTCAGCTTGTATTTTGGGTAAAGTCATTAACTTTACAAGTATTTGATTTTGTTTCTTCTTATACAAATAGTGGACTTTATACATTTGCCTTATTTATTATTATTATTACTTTATTAGTATTTATTGGAGCTTCAATAGAAAAAGCTGGTAAATCTTTTTTTATATCTACAATTGATAGATTATTTGAAAGAGTACCAGCTATTGGTACTATATATTCTATTTTAAAAAAGATTACTGAGCTTTTTAAACCAAATAATAAAGATATAAAAAAAGAGGTTGTTCTTGTAGAATATCCAAAAAAAGATTTATGGGTACCATCTTATGTATTGAGTAAAAATGATGATATTTATGTATTGTTTGTACCAACAAGTCCAAATCCAACAAGTGGATATACCGTAATTGTAGATAAAAGTAAAGTGAAAGCTACAACACTTACTGTTGCACAAGCTAGCCAATTTATCGTTAGTATGGGTGCTGATTTTATAAAAAAAGAGGAAATATCACAAATTATTAAAGATGATATGAAAGAAAAGGAAAAATTAACAAATGATAGATAAAAAATTGCTAGAAAAAGAGTTTGAAAAAGTAAGCTTAGCTTTAGAAAAAAAAGGGGTATCAAAAGAGGTTTTATCTGATTTAAAAGAGAAAGCACTTACTACAAAAGCTATAAGACAAGAGATGGAAAATCTTCAAGCTCAACAAAAGCAACTCTCAAATCAATTTGGTTCATATAAAAAAGAAGGCAAAGATATAGCACCTTTAAAACAACAAATTGATAATTTAAAAGATGAGAAACAAAAACTAGAAGATACTGTAAAATCAAATGAAGATTTAATAGATTCAATTATAATGGGAATTCCAAATTTACCTGATAATTCAGTGCCTATAGGAGCTGATGAAAATGAAAATGTAGTTTTAGAAACTATAGGTGAAAAACCTTCTTTTAACTTTGAACCAAAAGAGCATTGGGAACTTGGTGAAAACAACGGAATGATTGATTTTACAAGAGGTGTAAAATTAGCAAAAAGTAGATTTGCTGCACTTAAAGGTATTGGGGCACGACTTGAAAGAGCTTTGATCAACTATTTCCTTGATTTTAATCGCCAAAGAGGATTTGAAGAGTGGTATGTTCCTTTCATGGCAAATACAAATACTCTTGAGGGAACTGGTCAGTTACCAAAATTTGAAGATGATTTATTTAAAATTGAAGGGGAAGATTTATATTTAATCCCAACTGCAGAAGTACAACTTACAAACCTTTACAATGATGAAATCATCTCTAGTGAAGAGTTACCATTACTTCTTACATCATATACTCCTTGTTTTAGAAAAGAAGCAGGAAGTGCTGGACGAGATACAAGAGGGATGATAAGACAACACCAATTTGACAAAGTTGAAATGGTAGCCATAACAACACAAGAACAATCAGAAGAGATATTCAAAAAAATGGTTGAAACAGCAAGTGACTTGCTTACATCATTAGGGCTAGCACATCAAAAAGTTCAATTATGTACAGGTGATTTAGGTTTTAGTGCTTCAACAACAATTGACTTAGAAGTATGGTTACCAGGTCAAAATACATATAGAGAAATAAGTTCTATTTCAAATACAAGAGAGTTCCAATCAAGACGAGCAAAAATACGATATAAAGATGGGAAGAAAAATATTTTATGCCATACTTTAAATGGTTCAAGTTTAGCAGTAGGAAGAACTTTAGTTGCAATTATGGAAAATTACCAACAAGAAGATGGCAGTATAAAAATACCAACTGTTTTAGAAAAGTATATGTAATAAAAGCAAGGTGATTTCACCTTGACTTTTACTACTCTTTAGATCCAAATATCTCTATTTTTTCTATAGTATCACTTTGTTTGATACTATCAAGCACATCAAAGCTCTCTTTATCATTCGCTTCAATTCCACCAAAAACTGTATGACCTCTATCTAAATGTGGACAAGGGACAAAACAGATAAAAAATTGACTACCACCCGTATTTGGACCAGCATGAGCCATTGAAAGACTCCCTTTTTTGTGTACTTGACCTTCACCTTGTGTTTCACACTCTATAGCCCAATCAGGACCTCCAGTACCTGTTCCTGTAGGACAACCACCTTGTGCCATAAATCCATCGATTACTCTATGAAAATTTAATCCATCATAAAAACCATCATTTGCCAAATGTGCAAAATTTGCTACTGTATTTGGTGTAAACTCTGGAGTTAACTTTGCCCAAATTACCCCTTTTGAAGTAGTAAACTTAGCATATTGTAATTTATCTAACTCTTCTTGTGATAAATCATACTCTTTTAATTCTTTTTGAAATCCAAACATTTTTTTCCTTTTAATTTTAATTTATATCATGAAGCTCTTTAAATAAATAAGCTTCAACTATGTCATCTACTGATTTTTGCAATGGTGCAACAAGTACAGAAATACCCTCATCCATAAAAGGCCACACATATTCTTGTTGACTATTCACTATCACCACATCAACCCAATCACTTATCTCTTCTCTTGTCTGATAAAATTCAGACTTTATAACTTTTCCTTCTGTTAATTCAAGTAAAAGCCAATATGACACATCATCAAATGATGTAATCTGTGCCTCATCTATATCACTATCATCTACAGGTATTAATATATTCATAAACTTATATCCTTTACAAAAGTTGAATTATATGTAATATTTATAAAATACTCCTTAGAGAACTTATTTAAGCTCTTCATCAAGAACTTTAATACCTTCATCTACTAAAGAATCTATTGAGATAAAGATATCACTTGAATCGCTTAACAATAAATCAAACTCTTTTACATCTTCAGATAGTATATTAAAAGAACTTACTGTTTTTAGTGCTACTATAAGATTATTTCCTTTTGTAATAGATTCATCCAGTTTATCTATGTTTTGTTCAATTTTGATAATATTTTTAGCCATTTTTAAAGCTTTTTCTTTACTATACTCTTTCATTCTAGTTTTTAATATATCATCATTTTTAATTTGATCTAAATTCTCATCTAGCTTATCTATAAAATTTTCTGTTTGATCTTTATAAACTTCAAATTTTTCTTTCAATGTTACAACTTCATTTTCTGCTGTTTCCCATTTTCTTATAAACTTTTTTGTTGATTCATTTTTAAAAACATATTTTATCTTTTTTGCTTCTTCTTTAGCTTCAATTGCTTCTTGATATGTTTTTTTTACTGTATCTTTTTGTTCTGAAAAATCTTTAATTGCTTCTTTAAACTCTACTAGATATTTTGGTGTATCTTTATATAAATAATTATCTTCTATATATCCCCACACATAATAGCCCACGATAATTAAAATTATTATTTGAAAAGTAGAGATACCTTTTTTGAAATTTTTTGGTAAATTATTTTTCATCAACTACAACTTTGTCCATGTGTATATCCATTTGAGGATAAGGGATAGAGATATTTTTTTCATCAAATGTTAATTTCACTTTTTCTATCGTGTCAAACTTCACACCCCAATAATCTTCACTTTTCACCCAAGCACGAGTTACAAAATTCACACTGCTATCTGCTAATTCAGACACTGCAACAAAAGGTACTGGATCTTTTAAAACTCTTTCATCATTATTTAAAATCTCTATCAATGTTTCTTTGGCAAGCTTTAAGTCATCATCATAGCCTATACCAAATACAGTATCTACTCTTCGTGTATCTTTTCTTGAATAATTTGTGATATTCCCACCTATTACTCTTGAGTTAGCTACTATGATAATTTTATTATCTCCTGTTTTTAAAACTGTATTAAAAATATTTATCTCTTCAACAACCCCTGAAGTTCCACCAGCTTCTACAAATTCACCTACTTTTATAGGTTTAAAAATAATTATCATAACTCCAGCACTAATATTTGACAGTGTACTTTGAAATGCCAAACCAACAGCTAAACCAACAGCTCCCAGTATTGCTATAAATGATGTTGTTTCAACACCTAACTGTCCAAGGGCAGAAAGGGTAACCACTACAAGTAATATTCCATAAATTACGCTTGATAGAAATTTTTCCAAAGTAATATCTATTTGTCCTGTTTTATTTAAACTTTTTAAAGTTATGTCTGTAATCCATCTTGCTAATTTTTTTCCTATAAAAAATATTGCTATTGCAATTGCTATTTTTATTGTAAATTCCATAATCATTATTTATTTTTCCTTTTATTTTATAATTGTAGCTTCTACTCGTCTATTTTGCTCTCTACCCTCTTTAGTATCATTTGTACTTAGAGGTTGAGTTTCTCCATATCCTTTGTATGTTAATCTCGCTTTATCAAGACCTATCTCGATAAGTTTTTGCATAACAGCTTGTGCTCTTTTTTCTGATAATGTTTGGTTATATTGTTCACTTCCTATTGAATCTGTATGACCATTTATCTCAGCTTTATAATGAGGCATCATATTCATAAATTCAACAAATTTATATAATCTATCATTGTATTGATCTTTTATGATATATTTATCTGTATCGAAGTTCACTCCTAAATTATAATCTAGTGGACAACCATGAGTATCTACACTAAACCCTTTTAATGTCTTTGGGCATTTATCATCTTTATCATATACACCATCTCCATCACTGTCTAATAATACAATTTTGTCTTTCTCTACTTCTTTTTTTACAACTTTTCCAACAATTTGTTTTTCTTCTACTATAGGTTCTTTTGCAGATGATTCGCCAAAAGAAAATCCTAAACCAACTGTATAAATTAACTCATGTTCTACACTATGTTCTAAATTGATTTGATCTCTTACTTCTGCTCGTAAAGATACTACATCATTTAATAGAAACTTCAAACCTACACCTAAATTTGCAGTTACAGAATCATTTACTTTTAAATACTCTTTACTAAAATCTTCATATCCCAAACCTATCATACCATAAGGAATAATATTTTTAAAATGATTATAATTATGTAACATATTTATAGAATATCTATTTATATTAGTCTCTAAAGTAGTATTTTCATAATCTACATCATTACTTCGTTCATAGATAAATTCAATTTTATCAAACATATTCTCTAAAATTAAATTATTATCCATACCAAATCTTATACCAT
>JGI997J19993_1000182_pt1 | contig 21486 bp, 21 predicted proteins | sample Etolagbewater25m_FD_19993 | JGI IMG/M metagenome (IMG submission 19993)
TGAACAACAAAAATCACTTTTTAAATCATAAAGGGTGTAATAATACATAGTGGTACTGTGCTAGTTTTGTGCTAGATTAATATTATATTTTGAATATTTAGCATTTTTACTTTTTTTAGAAAGTTGATGTTTACGGTGTTTTGTGTGTATTCATATCATTTTAGATAGAATTTAAAATTGAACTACCTTTGTGATAAATTTTATTCCTAAAATTGGGATACATTATTTTCACTTTATCTCATACTTATCCATATTAGTTAAATAAAAGTGGATAGATTTTAACTCCTCTTTTGTTAAAAAATAGGTTGGCATACTATTTCCATATGTTAGTTTTTCACAAACTTCAGTTTTGTCAAACCTCTTTTTTGGTTTTTCTAGTTTTGGATCTAGTACTTGTAAAAATCTATTGTAGTCTATATTTGTAATATCTGGTGTTTTAATAGAGCAGATATATTTTTCTTTTTTATTAGTATGTGTAAAAGTAGCTATAGTTTTACCTCTAGCATCATCACCATGACACTTGACACAAGAGATACCACGTGGATTTTGAAATAACATCTTACCATACTCATAAGGTGTGATAAAAGAGGTGTCGTAGTTTTCATTTGCAAATAAAAAAGTTGTAAAAAATAATAATATAAATCTATTCATAAGTGTAAGTTTACCAATAAGTTTCTTTATAGCAAATATTAGATACAATCCCCTATATTTTAAAAATAATTTAGGAGCAGATTTGGTAACTTTAAAAGAAGCTTTAAGTTTAAATGAGAGTCAACTAGACTCTTTAAAAGATGAGATAAAACAAAAAATCAAAGAACAAAAAGATCTTGGTGCCTACATAGAACAGTTTACAGATGAAGATATCAAAACCTCATCATCTGGTGTACCAATAGCTATAAAAGACAATATCAATATAAAAGGTTGGGAGCTTACATGTAGCTCAAATATCCTAAAAGGGTATATCGCACCATATAACGCTACAGTTATAGAAAACTTAGAAAAAAATGGTTGTTGTGCTTTTGGTAGAACAAACATGGATGAGTTTGCTATGGGAAGTAGTACAGAATCTAGCTGTTATGGTAAAACTCTAAATCCAATTGACAATACAAAAGTTCCAGGTGGAAGTAGTGGTGGAAGTGCTGCTGCGGTTGCTAGTGGACTTGCTGTTGCTGCACTTGGTACAGATACAGGTGGATCTATAAGACAACCTGCAAGTTACTGTGGATGTGTTGGTATGAAGCCAACATATGGAAGAGTTAGTAGATATGGAATAGCTGCATATAGCTCAAGCTTAGATCAGTGTGGACCAATAACACAAAATGTAGAAGATGCTGCGATACTATATGATATCATAAGTGGATATGACCCAAAAGATTCTACAAGTGCCAATGTAGAATACAAGTCTGTTTCACAAAATCTAAACAAAGATAAAAAACTAACAATTGCAGTTATTGATAACTTTATTGAGGAAGCTAGTGATGATATAAAAGATGCGATGGCTAAAACTATCAAAACATTAGAGGATGCAGGTCACACAATAGTTCATAAAAATATGATGGATACATCTAAGATACTTTCATCTTACTACATAGTTGCAACTGCAGAAGCTAGTGCAAACCTAAGCCGTTATGATGGGATAAGATATGGAAATCAAATAACAGGTAAAAACCTAAAAGATACATATATCAAAACAAAATCACAAGGTTTTGGTCCAGAGGTTCAAAAAAGGATCATGCTTGGAAGTTTTGTATTAAGTAGCGGTTACTACGATGCTTATTATATAAAAGCTCAAAAAGTAAGACACCTAATAAAAGATGAGTTTGATAAGATATTTTCCGATACTGATCTTATACTAAATCCAGTTGCTCCTACAACTGCACCTAAATTTGGAAGCTTTAAATCTTCACTAGAGATGTATCTTAGTGATATATATACTATATCTATAAACTTAGCTGGACTTCCTGCAATTAGTCTACCTGTTGCAAATGATAGAGATGGTATGCCTATAGGTCTACAGTTTATTGCACCAGCTTTTAATGAACAAACACTATTTGATGGTGCATTGAGTTTAGAAACAATTATTAACTACAAAAAAAACTAAAAGGGATAAAAAATGAGAATAAGAAAAAGAGCTTTAACATTTGAGGATGTTTTACTAGTACCAGCAAAGTCTGAAATTTTACCAAAAGAGGTTAGCTTAGAAACTAAACTTACTAAAAATATATCTTTAAACATCCCTTTTGTATCTGCTGCTATGGATACAGTTACTGAATATCAAGCTGCTATTGCTATGGCACGACTTGGGGGGATCGGTGTTATCCATAAAAATATGGATATAGATTCTCAAGTTTTACAGGTGAGAAAAGTTAAAAAAAGTGAAAGTGGTATCATCATAGATCCAATCTCAGTTAGTCCAGAACAAACACTTCAAGATGCAGAAAATATAATGCATGATTATAAGATATCAGGTGTACCTGTAGTTGATAAAGAGAACAAACTTCTTGGTATCCTTACAAATAGAGATATGAGATTTATCAAAGACTTCACTCAACTTGCAGGTGATGTTATGACTAAGATGCCACTAATAACAGGGATCGAAGGGACTACATTAGAGGAGGCTGCTGAGATTATGCATAAGCATAAAATAGAGAAGCTTCCAATAGTTTATAAAGATAATAAACTAAAAGGTCTTATAACTATAAAAGATATCAACAAAAAAATAGAACACCCAAATGCAAACAAAGATGCTCATGGGAGACTAAGAGTTGCTGCTGCTATTGGGGTTGGACAGATGGATAGAGCAACTGCATTAGTAAATGCTGGTTGTGATGTACTAGTTCTTGACTCTGCTCATGGTCACTCAAAAGGGATACTAGATACAGTAAAAGCTATCAAAGATGAACTTGATGTAGATGTAATAGCTGGAAATGTTGCAACTGCAGAAGCAACTGAAGATCTAATCAAAGCTGGAGCAGATGCTGTTAAAGTTGGTATTGGACCTGGAAGTATCTGTACAACTAGAATCGTTGCAGGTGTAGGGGTTCCTCAAATCTCTGCAATAGATGAGTGTGCAGCTATGGGTAAAAAATATGGTGTTCCAGTTATCGCTGATGGTGGGATAAAATACTCTGGTGATGTAGCAAAAGCTTTAGCTGTTGGAGCAAGTGCTGTTATGATGGGAAGTGCATTAGCAGGGACTGAAGAGTGTCCAGGTGAAGTTATACTTTCACATGGTAGAAAGTTCAAATCATACAGAGGTATGGGAAGTTTAGGTGCTATGACAAAAGGGAGTAGCGATAGATATTTCCAAGAGGGGACAGCTTCAGAAAAACTTGTACCTGAGGGTATTGAGGGTATGGTTCCATATAGAGGATATATAGCAGATATCATCCACCAAATGGCTGGGGGCTTACGAAGCTCTATGGGATACCTAGGTAGTGCTACAATTGAGATATTTCAAGATAAAGCTGAGTTTGTAGAGATCACTAGTGCTGGACTAAAAGAGTCTCATGTACACGATGTAACTATAACAAACGAAGCACCAAACTACCACGTATAAAATAGGTTGAGAGAGTATCTCAACTTATAATTTCAACACAAAGTTCAATTTTATGGATAAAATAAAACTATTTTTAATATCTTTATTATTTATCTATTCTACACTAAATGCAAAAGTAACTCTAAAAGCACCAGATAGTTTTTATAGTGGTGATAGTGTTGTTTTTGCTATTAGTGCAAGTGGAAACAATATAGAGTTTCCAAACATAACAAATATAGCTACCTACCCTATTCAAAATGGTGGAAAATCATCACAAACTAGTATTATAAATGGAAAGCGTTCACAAAGTATAACACAAAGGTATATATTCTATCCAACTTCTGATGTTACTATACCAAGCTTCAATATTAGTGTTGATGGAGTTATAGAAAAAACCCCTACTAAAACAATCAAAAAACTAAAAGTTGAAAAAACAGACTCAAAGCTATACTCACTGGATATAAAAACAGATAAAACTGATCCATATGTAGGTGAAGAGATAAAGTTTGAGCTTATTTTTAGATATAGAGAGGATTTACAAATAGCAGGTCTTGACTTTTCAAAACCATCATTTAATCGATTTTGGGCAAAAGAACTAACAGCACAAAAACCAATATCAAAAAATGGATATATAGAGCAAAAATTAAATTACATACTATTTGCCCAAAAAAGTGGGATACTTAATATAGAGCCATTAAAAATAATTGTAAATACTATAGACAATAGATATGGAAGCTACTCTTTTTTTAGTTCTGGTGCCACACGTTCAACTCCAATTTATTCAAATAAGATAAAACTTGATGTTAAGCCTCTTCCTGATGGTATTAAACTAATAGGTGATTTTACTATTGATTCTACAATAAATAAGAACAGTATAGATCAAGGTGAAGCTGTTTCGTATAAACTAACTATAAAAGGGCGTGGGAATATAGATGATATAGATGAAGTTAAACTTCCAATAAGTGGTGTAACAATATATGAGAATCGGTCAAAAAAAGATTTTGATATAGTTGGTGGCAACTATGGTGGTGTTTATCAAAAAAGCTACTCAATAGTTGGCAACAACAACTTTACAATACCAGCAGTTGAGATAAAATATTTTGATATCAATTCAAAAACAATAAAAGCAATAAAAACAAAAAGCTATAATATTAAAGTTAAAACAAAAAACAAAAAAGTTGTTTCACTAGAGGTGGAACAACCAAATGAAAAGATCAAAACCAAAACAGTAGAGAAAGAAGTTATCACTACAACTGACAACCAAAAACTTTTGTGGTTTATAATTGGAATATCAACAGGTATATTGATCTCTTTTATTTTTATAAAATACAAATACCGATCTATAAAAGTTGTTGAGAATAGGATAGAAAAAGAGATAAAAAAGGCAAACTCTAAAGAGCAGTTATTAAAAATAGTTATTGGCTATATAGATATTGATAAAGATTTAGATAAAATAATATTATCTTTAGATTCAAAAGATGATCTAAATATTAAAAATACCAAAAAAGAGATAATAAAGATTATAAAGGATAAAAAATTAGATATATTATTTTAATATCCATAATAACCATATCTATGTTTGCAAATGAGGAGTTTAGTTGGGGTGACAATGCAAAAATTGGACTTACTAAAAATGATGTGAAAGAGCTTATAAAAACCTATGTAGATCAAATATATCCTCAAAGAGTTGAAAAATATAAAAGTGAAATTAGATTAAAAAAACTAGCAGAGTTAAATAAATATTCCCATATTACATACTTAAATATCGATATGATGTGGCAAGATAATATAGATGTACGAACTATTAAAGTTAGTGCTCTAGAGGCAAAAAGGTTTTGTAAAAACTCAAGACTAGCTAATAAAAAAGATTGGAGATTACCAACTTACAATGAACTTCTAACCCTTGTACATTATTTTAGAATTGAACCTGCTATTATTGATGAGATAGAGTATATAGAACCTTTTAGGTATTGGACCATCTCACCTGATGCAAATGATATTAGTGCCAATTGGTACGTTGACTTTAAGTACGGTCAAACAGGAACAGCACTACGTGAACAAAAATATAATGTAAGATGTGTAAGGACACTAACAGAACAGGAGGTAGTTTACGAATGAAAAAGATATTATTGATTTTAATATTTATCTTAAATCTTTTCGGGAAAAACTTTTTACAAACTGATAATAGTGTTGTTGATTTAGATAGAAATCTAATGTGGCAAGATAATATAGATACAAAAGAGTATCTTGCTTCTTACACTTTAGCAAAAGAGTATTGCTCAACTTTATCTTTAAACGGTTTTACAGATTGGAAACTACCATCTATAAAAGAGCTTCAAACAATTGTAGATATAAAAAGAAAAGAGGTAGCTATCTTTGATGAGTTTAGATTCTTTGAGCCTAGTAGTTATTGGTCAAATACCCAAGATATGGCTTTTAAGCACAACGCTTGGTATGTCGGGTTTAAAACTGGTGCTACTTTTAAAGATAGTAAAGATTATGACTGTTATGTCAGGTGTGTAAGAAATAGGTTTAAAGATAAATGAGAAAGATTTTATTACTTTTATTAACACCTCTATTGTTATTTTCACTGGTAAACCCTTATCAGTCGTTAAGTATAGATGAGAAACTTCAGATACTTATTAACCACTTTTTAAATGAAGAATTGGTAAAAAAACTACCACTAAAACCTATCAAAGGTGAACTAGAAGACAGTAGTGAAATTGTCCCTTTTAAACATGAGCTTTACTTTAATTATATACAAAGATTAAAAGCTATAAAAGAATCAAGAGAAGCTGAGCAAAAACAGATAGAGGAAAAATATGATGGTGAAGTGCAATACTACAATGGAGAGATAAAGAATCTTCAAAAATATTATTCAAAAAAAGAGAATATCCATCAAATAGTACAAAATAGTATCAATAAAGCTTTTAAAATAATATACGGTAAACCTATGATAACAAAGTTAAATTATAGTGAAGATAAACAAACTATCTATGGATTGTTTTATGTAGAAGATATATATGGTTTTCACAACTTTGAAGATATAAAAATCAAATTTGTACTGCCTGATGATATAAAAGAGCAATTTTACTATGAATATAGAACATCAAAGGTTTTTGTTAATTTCAATTATGAAAATGATAAACTATCTTTAAAGGATTTAACTATCATATATAAAACTAAACCATATAAAGCTTTATTTCAAGAGTTTAAAAAAGAGTATAATATAAAACTATTTATTAACCAAACATTATTTAATACAATAAAAAAGTAGAAACATTAAGTCTCTACTTTTTAACTTACAATTTAAAGATAAGATCCTACAGATCTAATCCTGTCTGTGTTACATTGTGATGTAGTCCCAACTCTTTTGGATCAATCCCTAAAGCGATACCAACCATTTGTGGCAGATGAAGAACTGCAATATCCACAGGACGTCCTGCTTCTTTTGATATATTGTGTTGTTGTACATCCATTCTAAGGTGACAAAGTGGACATGGTGTTACCATCATATCTGCATTTTGATCTATTGCATCAAGCATCGCTGTTGCACTTAGTTTATTTGCAGTTGTTGGGTTTTGTAACTCAACATGGAAACCACAACATTTACTTTTAGATTCATAATCTACTGCATTTCCACCAAGAGCTGTTACAAGGTTATCAAGAGATACTGGTCTATATGCATTCTCTCCACCATTTGATTTGTTTTGTAGGTGGCTTGGTCTTATATTATGACATCCATAAAATGATGCTATATTTATATCACTCATTGGGTTTGTAACTTGAGAAGCTATATTTTCATACCCGTAATCATCTTGAAGTGCATATAAAAAGTGTTTTACTTCACTAGTCCCTTTATACTCTAGTCCAACCTCAGCAAGCTTCTCATTTACTTTAGCTTTTAATTCTGGATCACTATCAAGTCTATCTTTTGCCATTGCTGTATTTAGTTGACAAGTATTACAAATAGTTACCATTGGGAGTCCAAGCTTCTCTGCATAACATATATTTCTAGCATTTAAAACTAATGACAACATATCATCAAAATCTTGAAGGTGACTAGCTCCACAACAACTAGCTTCATCTAAAAGTACTATCTCTATCCCTAACTTATCTGCTATTGCCATTGTTGACATTAAAAGCTCAGGAGTTGATTCTCTAGCTGTACAACCTGTGTAAAGTGCGTATTTTAATTTTTCCATATTTTACCCCTGTTTTTAATATCTTGCTGTTGAAGATATCTCAACTAGCTTTTTAATCTCATCTAAATTTTTAGATTTTGGCATATTCCAAGGCATAACAATCTTACCTCTTTTGTACATAGCTATAGCTTCTGGAATATGTTTCATAACACCTATGTTACCCTCTGAGTATCTTACTAGTTCACCCTCATCGAGTATACCATGCTTTTTAATTGACCATTTAAATCCAACTGCATGACGTACAGCTACATTTTTTAGTGATCTTTCATTTTGGAATGTTTGTTGGTGTAGTTTAGTTATCTTATCAATTGGATTTAACTCTTTTGGACAAGCTTCAGCACACTCATTACACTTAACACAATCCCAAATACCACTCCCTAATTGTTGTAAAGAATCAAGTCTACTATTAACTGCAGTATCTCTTACATCTGAGTTAAATCTCCAAGCTTTTACAAGTGCTGCAGGTCCTGTGTACTCAGGGTTTACTTCAACTGCTGGACAAGCGTAAAAACAGCTACCACATTGGATACAATAATCAGCCTCATCAAGTAACTCAGCATCCTCTTGAGATACAATGTTTTCAGCCTCTGGATGCTCATCTATATCTGCAACTAGATATGGTTGAACACTATTATATTTTGTCCAGAAGTTTTCTTTATCTATGATCATATCTTTGTATGCTCTTTTGATATCTTGTGGCTCTAAAACAAGCTCTTCACCAAATATATCAACAAGATCAAATACTCTATCTTTACAAGCTAGAGTTGGTTTTTTGTTTACTTTGATTGCACAAGATCCACAAATACCATGTCTACAGCTTCTTCTATATGAGAAACTTCCATCGTGTTCCCATTTAATTCTGTTCATGATATCAAGAACAAGTTCATCTTTACTCACTTCCATCTCTACAGTGTCATAATATGGAAGATAGTCTGTATCTTTATTGAATCTAAATACTTTTAACGTTAGTTTTTTTGTGTCGATACTCATAATATTCCTTCTTAGTATGTTCTTTCAGCTAGTTCGTGGAAACCTAAAACAACATCCATATATTCAGTTGTTATTTCACCATTTTTATCCATATAAGCCATAGTGTGTTTTAAGAAGTTTTCATCATCTCTTGTTGTGTAGTCGTTTCTAAAGTGTGCACCTCTTGATTCTTTTCTATTTAATGCACCATCAACTATAAACATACTAAAGTCTAACATATGACCTAACTCAACTGCTTCTTGTAAATCAGTGTTATAAACTTCAGACTTATCATCTATTCTTATATTTTTAAATCTTTGTTTTAACTCTTTTATGATCTCTTTTTGTTTCTCCAAAGACTCTTGAGTTCTAAATACACCTGCATTATCTGTCATAGATTGTTGTAGCTCATCTCTTAAAGCTGGAACTCTCTCATCTCCATTTGAAGATCTTAACTCTTTAAGTTCAGCAATTGCAGCATCTGCATCAGTTACATTTGCATATTTAAAATCAATACCAGCTTTTACATCTTCAACGATTGTTTGACCAACATGCCGTCCAAAGAAAAGTGCCTCTAAAACTGAGTTTGCTCCAAGTCTATTTGCTCCATGAACACTTACACAAGCACACTCACCAGCTGCATAAAAACCTTCAACTAACTCTTTTGTATTTTTTCTAACATGACCTGCTGTATCAACTGGGATTCCACCCATAGAGTAGTGTGCAGTTGCTGCTATACTAATAGGCTCTTTTATCATATCTTGACCTAAAAATGTGATAGCTAAATCTCTAAGCTCTGGTAATCTTTCATTTATAAGATCAGCCCCAAGGAAAGTTAAGTCGATCATAACATGATCTTTATTTACACCACAACCACGACCTTCAAGTATCTCTTGAGTGATAGCTCTTGAAACAACATCTCTAGAAGCTAGTTCTAGTTTATTTGGAGCGTATTTCTCCATAAATCTCTCACCTAAAGAGTTATAAAGTCTTCCACCCTCACCACGTGCTGCTTCAGATATAAGTACTCCACTTCCAGCAATACCTGTTGGGTGAAACTGTACAAACTCCATATCTTCTAGTGGAAGTCCATGACGTGCTACTATTGAAAGTGCATCACCTGTATTTGCGTGTGCATTTGAGTTTATCTTAAATGCTCTACCATATCCACCTGTTGCAAACATAACTGCACGAGCGTTAAATATCATAGGTTCGCTATCTACTAAGTTATAAGCAAATACACCATTTACTTTTCCATCTTCATAGAAAATATCAGATACATAATACTCATCTTTAAATGTTACACCATCTCTATGAGCTTGCTCATAAATTGTTTGTAAAAGTGTAAGACCTGTTCTATCTTTTGCATAACAAGCTCTAGGACTACTTTGTCCACCAAATGGTCTTTGAGCTATTTTGCCCTCTTCGTTTCTACTAAAAACTGCACCCATCTTCTCAGCCCATCTAATAGTTTCGGGAGCTTGTGAACACATAAGTCTAATAGCATCTTGATCACCTAAATAGTCACTCCCCTTAACTGTATCAAACTCGTGAAGTTCTATAGTATCTTCTGCACTAAGTGCTGCGTTGATACCACCTTGAGCAGCACCTGAATGAGATCTTAATGGATGTAGCTTTGTAAGCACACAAACACTAAGACCCGCAGCAGCTGCTTCTCTTGCAGCTGCACAACCTGCTAGTCCTGCACCTACGATAACTACATCATATTTATGAATTGGAATACCCATATTGTTGTTCCTTTAAATTGATAAATTTGCTAGATTGTATCAAATGGTAATATAAAATGTGTTTAAAGGGTAGATAAATCTATCTATTTAGGTGTAAGTTTGTTACAAAGTGAAGCAGACAAATAAACTCTATTGGATTATCTTTTCTTATAAGATAAGCTTAATTTTTTCTAAAATAACTCTCTATACCATTTGCAATACCATCCGCAATTAGACGTTGGTATGTTTTAGTATTCATACGTCTACTCTCTTTTGGATGTGTTATATAACCAACTTCAACTAAAACAGATGGCATTTGTGCTCCAACTAAAACCCAAAAAGGACCCTCTCGCACCCCTCCATCTCTAATAGCACTCTTCCCATATTTGTTTCTTAAAGTGTATAGCATATTTTTTTGTATATCTATTGCCATTTTATTTGAAGCAACTATTTTACTTCTGTTTAAAATTGTAAGAAGTGAGTTTTTACTACTCCACCCCATACTTCCCATATCACCTTTGTTTTCTAAAGCTGCAACCCTTTTTGCCCTTGCACTTCTTGCTGGACTTAAAAAATATGTTTCTACCCCATGAGCTTTATTTGCTCTTGCTTTTCTTGCTGCATTTGCATGTAGAGAGATAAAAATATCTGCATTTTTTATATTTGCATATTTTGTTCTATTTGATAACTTTACATACTTATCACTTGATCTTGTTAAGTATACATTAAAACCTTTATTTCTTAACTTCTCTCTTAGATATCTTGATATATTTAATACTATATTCTTTTCATACACTTTTCTGCCGCCAACTGCACCTGGGTCTTTACCACCATGTCCTGCATCAATTACTATTGTTTTTTTAGTTGTTGTTAAAAAATTTGGTTTTATCACTTTAACTTTTTGTTTAATTATATTTTTTTTAGTTGCTTTACCATTTAAAACTTTTATAATGATCTGTTTTTTATTTATAATATATATTGTTTTTATATCATATTTATCTCTTAAGTATATTCGAAGAGTTTTTTTATTTAGTTGCATTATCTTAATTCTATCTATATTTTTAATAGATAGTTTTGTAGGTCCTGCATACTTGTAGTTACCTTTTATATCAAAATAATCAAAATAATTTTTAGATGTTTTTTTCTCAAAAAAATCGATATAAGACTTATCGATGTTGTTGAAAAAATCTATTATTATCATATTCTCTTTTGATACAACTGATTTAATAGTGTATATTGTTTTTTTGGGGATTATTGAAGTTGTTTTTATCTGTTTTTTTACTATTGTAGTTTTATCTATACGGTTTAATTCTCTTTTATACTTTAGTGTATCAATACCAAGTTTTTCACCATATCTTATCATCTTTTTTAGATAATCTATCTCTTTATTTTGATCACCATTCATAACTGAACTTAGATAAAGAGATTTTGCAGTATCAAACTTATCTTTATAATATTTTGATGATACTGCGTAAGATGTTGTTATAATAAATAGAAATATTAAAATATATCTAAAAAGAGTATTCACTAATTATTCGCCGTTTGTTAGTTTGTCCATCAACTCTTTTACGCTGATTATTTTATCTAGTTTGTATCCATTTGAACCTGTGAAAAATAATCCAGTCTCTTTATCACCCATATATGCAGCGCTTAGCCTATCAGCTATACAATATCCAACAGCTTTAGCCTCTTCACCTCTATTGCATGGTGCTACACAGTTACTAATACAAGCCACTTTTGGTGCAGTGTTATTCTCTATTGATTTTTGCAAGTTTGTTTTAACACCACGTGCTGGAAGTCCAACTGGAGATTTTAGAAGTTCTATATCCTCCTCTTTTGCTTCAACAAGTACGTTTTTTAGAACATCACTAGCATCACACTCAAAAGTACCTATAAATCTAGTTGCCATCTGAACACCTGCACAACCAAGCTCTAAAAATTTCTCTATATCATTTTTGTCCCAAATACCACCAGCTGCTATAACTGGGATATCTCCCCAATTTTTAGCCTCTTGTATTACAGGTGTTATTATATTTTCAAGTTGAAACTCATCTTTAAAACAATCTTCATACTTAAAACCTTGATGACCACCACTTAAAGGACCCTCTACTATAACTGCATCTGGAACTTTATCGTATCTTTTCCATTTTTTACATATAAGTTTTAGTGCACGTGCTGAACTTACTATTGGTATTAGTGCAACATCTGGATAATCTTTTGCAAACTCTGGCATATTTGTAGGTATTCCAGCTCCTGTTATAATAATATCAGCACCCGCTTCACAAGCATCCACAAACATTCTCCCATAATCATTTGAAGCATATAGGATATTTACACCAAGTGGTTTATCACCACATATTTTTCTTGCATTTTGTATAATTGCAGTTAATCCATCTTTTGAGTAGAAGTTCTCCTCACCTACAGGTTTATCTTGAGCTATTTTTTTTGAATACTTTTTATCTTCATAATATCCAGTACCAACAGCACTTACAACACCCAGACCTCCGTTTAATGAGACATTTCCAGCTAGTTTATCCCAGCTTATTCCAACTCCCATACCACCTTGTATGATCGGTTTTTCTATTGTGTATTTTCCTATTTTTAGTTGTCTCATATTACCCTACTTTACTATCACTTTTACAAAGTTCTTTTTACCTTTTTGTAAAATATACTCACCACTTCTCAAACTCAATTTTTCATCTTCTACTTTATTTTGGTCTATTTTAACTGCACCTTGCTTAATATCTCTTCTTGCTTGAGAAGTTGATGGTACAAGTTTTGTATCAACTAACACTTGACATATCCAAGACTCTGACTCTATTTCAAATGTTGCCATATCAGTTGGGATATCTTTTTTTGCAAAAATCTTTTCAAACTCATCTTTTGCCTTTATACCCTCACCTATTCCATGAAATCTATCAACTATCTCCATAGCTAACTCTTCTTTAACTTTTTTTGGATGAAGAGATCTATCTTTTACACCTAGTTTTAAATCTTCAATCTCTTTAATTGATCTACTTGAGATAAGTTCAAAGTATCTCCACATAAGATCATCTGATATACTTAAAATTTTTCCAAACATATCATTTGCACTATCAGTTACTCCGATATAGTTTCCTAAAGATTTTGACATCTTTTGTACCCCATCAAGCCCCTCTAGTATTGGCATCATAAGTACAACTTGTTGTTTTTTTATATTGTATGCTTTTTGAAGTTGTCTACCCATAAGTAGATTAAACTTTTGATCTGTTCCACCTATCTCTACATCAGATTTAAGCTCAACACTATCGTAACCTTGAAGAAGTGGATATGTAAATTCACTAACAGCAATTGGTGTATTTGAGGCAAATCTTTTAGAGAAATCATCCCTTTCTAACATTCTAGCTACTGTAAGATTTGAAGTAAGTGCTATCATACCTGCAGCCCCTAGCTTCTCTAGCCACTGGCTATTGAACACTACATGCGTTTTAGACTCATCTAGTATTTTGAACACTTGGTCTTTATAGCTTTGAGCATTTAACAAAACATCCTCTTTACTAAGTACTTTTCTTGTAGCACTTTTACCTGTAGGATCACCTATAGTAGCTGTAAAATCACCTATTAGAAATTGAACAATAGCTCCATACTTTTGAAAAACTGCAAGCTTTTGAAGTAAAACTGTATGTCCTAGATGAAGATCAGGTGCAGTTGGATCAAATCCAGCTTTAACATAGTAGTTTTCATTGTTGAGATAATAGTTTCTTATTAGTTTTTCAAGTCTTTCATTATCTATAATCTCTTCACTACCTCTACTTATCTCACTTAGAGCTTCTTCTATTTTCTTTTCTAATTCCATTTTTTACTTTCTACCTCTATAATTTTTTATTTATATGCATCTTGAGCTGAATAAAACTCTATAACTTTTGTTTTTTGTTCACAAAATGTACGAACACTCTCTTTATTTTCATTTTTTATCTCAAAATCAATTGTACAGTATTGATTTGTAGCATATTTATCTTTACCATACTCAACTACAAGTATTGTAGCTTCATGCTCAATAGATAAAAATGAAAGAAGTTTTGCCAACTCCCCTCTTATATTTGGAAGGCTTACTACCATTTTATATGTATAAAACTTATCATTTACCCAATCACAAAATAACATCTGTTGATCTTTTTTCATCTTTTTATAGGCAGTCTCACACATCTTATGGTGTATAGTAACCTCTTTACCATCTTTTAATGCAACTATAGCATCACCAAATTTTGGATGGCAACAATGGTCAAATGATACTGAATTTATACTAAAATTTGAATATACTAGAACATTGTCAAACTTATACTCTTTTAGCCCTAAACTTTGTATTTTAAATCTAGCTATGATCCCATCATTTTCCCTAATATACTTTTGGATCACTTTTTTTGTATGCTTTAAATGATCAAGATTGTATACTATTTTTGGTAAGTTTGATATTTTTAGATTTTCAAAACTACTTAAAACTGAAGTTTTATATCTTGAAAAAATAGTATCCATAATATTTTTACTAGATAGCTCATCTATTAGTTTTAATCTATTGTGACATATAGTTTTTATAGATTTTTTGGCTTTTGTAGTAAGAACCATATCTTGCCATGTACATCTTGGTATGATATGATTATTTGTGATGATTGATACAATATCACCATTTTTAAGTTGGGTTAAAAGTGGTCGTTTAACTTTATTTATATATGCCTCTTGAGCATGATTTCCAACATCTGTATGTATCTCATATGCAAAATCAAATGCAGTAGCCCCTCTAGGGAGTGTGAATATATCACCTTTTGGGGAATAAACAACTATATCTTCACTAAAAAGATCCTGCTTTGCATCATCATAAAACTCCCTTGCGCAAGTTGAATCACTTGATGCTAATGCATGTAGCCACTGTAGTGATGGAGATTTTGAACTAACATCACCATTTTTATACTTCCAATGAGCAGCAACACCATACTCAGCAATATCGTGCATATCAAATGTACGTATTTGAACTTCAAAAATTTTTGAGTTTGAAAAAACTGTACTATGTAGTGTTTGGTAGCCATTCTCTTTTGGTACAGCTATATAATCTTTGAACCTAGCAATAAGAGGTTTGTAGTGTGTATGGATAAGCCCTAAAACTTCATAGCAATCAATAGGATCTTTTACAAGTATCCTAATAGCATAAAGATCTAGTACCTCATCTATACTTACACCTTTTCGTTGCATCTTAAGGTATATAGAATAGTAGTGTTTTACACGACTAAATATCTTAATATTTGGCTCCTCAAATCCACCTTTTGATAAAACTTTTTGAGTTTTTGATAAAAAACTATTTAAAGTTAGTTGCATCTTTTGTTGAAAATTTTCAATATATTTATCTATCTTTTCCCACTCTTGTGGATAAAGATAGAAAAAAGATAGATCCTCTAAAACATTTTTTATAGTTGAGATACCAAGTCTATGTGCAATTGGTGCGTAAACTACTAAAGTTTCCTCTGATATTCTTATCTGTTTATCATTTGAAAGAGCATCTAAAGTTAACATATTGTGTAACCTATCACAAAGTTTTACAACCATAACCCTAACATCATCAATTGAAGCTATCAACATCTTTCTAAACGTAAGTGCTGACTTTAAAAGTTTAACCTCAGCTTGACCAGATGGTGCTAACTCATGCTCTCTCATCTCAACTATCTTAGTTAGTCCATCAACGATATGTGCAACATCTTTACCAAAAAGCTCCTCAATAGTCTCTATAGAGGTGTCTGTATCTTCAACTACATCATGCAATAAAGCGGATATTATCATAGCTTCATCATTGCTATAATATGCTGTTACAGCTGCTACAAGTATAGGGTGAACTACATACGGTTCGCCACTTTTTCTAAATTGTGTTTTGTGTGATTCTATAGCAAAATCAAGAGCTTTTTGGATCTCGCTATTTATTGTGTAAGTCTCTTTTAAAAATGATATAGCCTCAGTTAAATCGGCTATATTTTTTACTTTTTTTAGAAATTTGTCCAATGTTTATTTTCTAAAATATAAAACTTTCATAAAGTTTTATATCATTCCCTCTATTGTAAGGACCCCAGATGCTATCTCTTTTATTGCGATATCTGTATATTTCATATTTTTTGTTTCATTGCTATCAAGTAGTGGTTTTGCACCTTTACTTAACTCATCTGCTCTTTGTCCAACTGCTACAGATAAAATATATCTATCGTTTCCAACTTTCTCTAAAGCTTTTGCTAATATCTCTTCTAATCTCATATTTACCTCTTTAATTTATATTTATTTTACTATTGAACACTCAGAGTAGTCACCTTGAATAATATTTAAAAGATTTCCTTTTTTATTCATGTTTGCTACTACTATTGGAAGTTTGTTATCTTTTGCTAATGCAATTGCTGTATCATCCATAACTTTTATATGATCTTTTAAAGCTTCATCATAACTTAATGTATCAAGTTTAACTGCATCACTATATTTTGCTGGATCTTTATCATAAACACCATCAACTTTTGTTGCTTTTATTAACATTTGAGCTTCTATCTCTGTAGCTCTTAAAGTAGCAGCTGTATCAGTTGTAAAAAATGGATTTCCAGTTCCTGCACCAAATATAACAACTCTACCTTTTTCAAGATGCCTTTTTGCTCGTCTTACGATAAAAGATTCTGCTATTTGCTCCATCTTAATTGCAGTTTGAAGTCTAGCACTTATACCAATATGCTCTAAAGCCTCTTGCATAGCTATACCGTTTACAACAGTTGCTAACATACCCATATAGTCACCACTAGTTCTTTTAATAACACCATCAGCAGCAGCACTAACACCTCTTATGATATTACCACCACCAATAACAATACCAACTTCGATATTGTTATCAACTAGCTGCTTTATCTCATGGGCAATATAATCAAGTATCTTTGTATCTATACCATAACCACCCTCTCCAGCAAGCGCTTCACCAGAGAATTTTACAAGGACCCTTTTACTCATGCTACACATCCTTTAAATATAATTTTTTGCGATTATATCTAATAGATTATTAAAATCTCTTTTGATAGCTATGGCAATATGGCGCTTTGTTGTGTACAAAGTAGTAATCTTGATGATAATCTTCAGCCTCAAAAAATGGTGTATTTAGTGTAGAGATAAGTTTTGTTGCTATTTTATACCCTTTAGATTCTAGTAGTGTGATTAGCTTTTTACTTGTATCTTTTTCATCTTCATCATTATAAAAAATAGCACTTAAGTATTGGGTTCCTATATCTGGACCTTGCCCATTTGTTTGTGTTGGATCGTGTATCTCAAAAAATAGCTTAGCCAATGTTTCAAAACTTACTATTTGAGGATCATACACTATCTTTACAACCTCAAGGTGTCCAGTAGTTCCACTACAAACCTCTCTATAGCTTGGATTGTTTACTTTTCCACCCATATATCCACTTATAGCTTCTTTAACCCCTGGAAGCTTCTCGAAGTGATACTCCACTCCCCAAAAGCACCCACCTGCGAAATATGCAGATTTTAGTTCCATCTTTTCCCCTTTTTGATTTAATTGCTGTGAAAAACTAAATGTTGTATAAAAAAATATAAACAATATAGATATATACTTCATAGTTTAACTCCTATAGTAATATTTAAACTTTAAAACAAATTAAACTATTTTGAGTTATTGTTTTTATAAAGCTTAAAAAATAGTTTTAGAGATAATCTCTCTTTATGATCGATCTGGTAACTTATCTTATCTAGATAGTTTAATATTTCATTTTGGGATAAACCCGATCTTTTTATATATTTTTTTAATATATATTGAGGTATCTTTACTTTTGTATTTACAAATTTTTTACTTAATTTTTCTAATTGGGATAATTTTTTGTTTGTACACAATCTTGCAAAAACGAAAGGTAAATTATATTTATCATTCCACATTTGTGCCAAATCGATCATATTTTTATCTCTATTTTTATAGTAATACTCTAAAGCCTTATCCCCAATAAGAACTTCCCCTTTTAGATTTAGTATAACTGCTAAAGCATTTGATGTATCTGATTGATAATCTTTTTTTTCATCTTTATCTAAAACCAAAACAGACAAAACCTCTTTTTTTGCAACTATTCCAACATCTAAACATCTACATCTTTTTGATTTTATTGAAGATATAAACGCAGCATCAATTGATCTATTTTTAAACTTTTTATTTATAGCAGATGGGTATGATTTTTTATAGTTTATGATCTGTTTAGTTTGTGTAGAAGATATATTTTTTTTAATAAAAACATAAAAAGGTAGCAGATTTATAAAATCTATTTTAGCAAATATCATAAAAACTTATTCCTTAAATTTAATATGTTATAATATCTCATAGTGAATAAAAAAAGGGTTAATAATATGGTAAGAGTTGAATTCTTAGGTCCAATTGGTAAAGAGCCATTAGAACTTGATGTTGAAAATTTAAATCAATTAAGTATAGTTCTAAAAGATGACTCAAGCTTGAAAAGTTGGCTTGAAAATAGTGCAGTTGCTGTAAATGATATCTTAGTAAGTGATAAAAATCATCCCCTAAAAGATGGAGATAAAGTATCACTTTTACCACCTGTTTGTGGTGGCTGATATGCTTGAACTTTACGATGGAAGCTTAGAGGTTGAAAAGATCACTAACAGTTGGTATGATAGATTTAGACTATCTAACTATGGTGCTATTATAACTTTTGTAGGGGTTGTAAGAGATGAAGATGGGATAGATGGTCTTAGCTTTGATATCTATGAACCTATACTTAACTCTTGGTTTAATGATTGGCAGAAAAAAGCAAATGAGCAAAATGCTATAGTGCTTATGGCACATAGCCGTGGTGATGTGTTTAATCACACTAGCTCTTATATTGCTGCAGTGTGTAGCCCTAAAAGGAGAGTTGCACTTGAACTTATTGATAGTTTTGTAGAGGACTTTAAAGCAAGCGCGCCTATATGGAAATATGACATTATAAACGGCAAAAGAGTATATGCACTAAAGCGTAGTACAAAAATAAAATCAGCAGGGATATTAAGCTAATATGGAAAATATATTAATCATAGATGATAGTAAAACAGTATGTTTAAGCTTGGAGATGCTTATTAAAAATGAGCTGGGATATAACCCAGTGATTGGACATAGTAAGCAAGAGTGTATCGAACTTTTAAAAGAGTATAAAGATAATATCTCTGTAGCACTTCTTGATCTTGGACTTCCTGATGCTACTAATGGTGAAGTTGTAGATGTTGTTACAAAATTTGGAATCCCATCAGTTGTACTAACAGGTTCTACAGATAAAGAGGATCTTTTCCGTGATAAAACTATAGTTGACTATGTTATCAAAGAGGGGGCATTCACTTTTGAATATATAAAGTTCTTAGTACATAGAATAGTTGAAAATAAAGGTTTAAAAGTGCTTGTGGTTGATGACTCTAAAACATCATCTGCTAAAACAATAGAGCTACTTAAAAGATACCAACTACAATATATCCAAGCTCATGATGGTCAAGAAGCACTAGAACTATTAAAAGAGAACAAAGATATCAAGATGGTATTTACAAACTACAATTTACCCAAAATGGATGGATTGGAACTTACTAAAAGGTTACGTTCTAGATACACCAAAGATCAAGTTGCCATTATAACTATTGCAGGTCAAAGGGACAACAAAATAGTAGCAAAATTTTTAAAATATGGCGCAAATGATTATCTATATAAAGGGTTTAGTGATGAGGAGTTTTATGCAAGATTAAATGCCCACCTTGAAACACTAGAGCTTTTTGAAGATATTAAAAACAAAGCAAACAAAGATTATCTAACTGGTATGTATAATAGAAGATACTTTTTTGATGAGGGGGAGAAACTTTTTTCTAAAGCTATTAAAAAAGAGATACCTATTGCTATTGCTATGTTTGATATAGATAAATTTAAAAATATAAATGATACTTACGGACACGATATAGGCGATATAGCTATTAAAGAGGTGGCAAATGTAGTTGAGAAGTATTTTGATGATGATGCTATAATTGCTAGATTTGGAGGAGAAGAGTTTTGTGTGATTCAACTAAATCAAACAGAGCAGGAGTTTGTAGACACCCTAGAGATCATAAGAGGTGAGTTTGAGATAAATGTTATCCATACACCAAAAGGTGATCTTCAGTACACTGTATCTATTGGATATTGCATAGAGCCTATGGAAACTTTAGAGGAGATGGTAAATCAATCTGATGCAGGACTTTACATAGCAAAAGAGTCTGGTAGGAATCAAGTGAGAAAGAAAGTTTGAGAGTAGACCTTCATAACCATACAACATTGTGTAACCATGCAAATGGAACAATAGAGGAGTATATTTTAAAAGCTATTGAGTTAGGTATAGATATATATGGTTTTAGTGAACATGCTCCTATGAAAAACTTTGAAGATGGGTATAGGTTAAAACTTGAAGATAAAGATTTTTATGAAAACAGTATAAAAAATCTAAAAGAGAAATATAAAGATAAGATCGATATCACCTTAGGTTATGAGGTTGACTTTATCAAAGGTGACTATATACTAGATGAGATAAAAGGTGCAAATGTGGACTACCTAATAGGTTCTGTTCACTACCTAGATAGATGGGGATTTGATAATCCTGAATTTATAAAAGAGTATAAATCTAGAGATATAGATACTATATGGCAAGAGTATTTTGATGAAGTTGAAGCTATGGCTAAAACTGGATATTTTAATATTGTTGGGCATTTAGACCTAATAAAAGTTTTTAAATTTTTACCAAAAAAAGATATCAAATCTATAGCCTCAAATGCTATTAAACAGATAAAAAGATCAAATATGACTGTTGAGATCAACAGTGCTGGGTTTAGAAAACCAATAGGGGAACAATATCCATCAAAAGAGTTACTTGAGCTTTGTTTCCAAAGTGATATCGATATCACTTTTTCTAGTGACGCTCATAGTGTAGAGCAAGTTGGTTTTATGTATAATGACTCTGTTGAACTTGCAAAAAGTGTTGGATATACTAATTGTGTATACTTT
>JGI997J19993_1000183_pt1 | contig 21345 bp, 18 predicted proteins | sample Etolagbewater25m_FD_19993 | JGI IMG/M metagenome (IMG submission 19993)
GAAAACGCCTTGATGACCTCGAACAGAATGTTCTTTTCCGCCATGTGGGCGATCTGGTCGCTGAACTTGAACTTCTCCATGATGGCCCGAACGTTCGGGGAAAAGGCGTTAATGTAGCTGTTCAGGTTGGGCGCGAGGTTGTTCGGATCGTCGAGCAGCGAATGGATGTTCTCCCCCGAAAGGGTGAACTGCAATTTCGAAAGGTTATAAAAACGATAACCGGAAACCTTCTGCAGCCGCGCCTGCTGGACTCGGGGCGATTGGGTCTTTATGGACTGGAACTCTTCGAACACAGCATGACGGGTCGGCTGAAGCAGGCACTCGAAACGACGCAGAACCGTAAGAGGCAGGATAACCTTGCGATATTCATTGCGTTTGTACGGCCCGCGAAGCAGGTTGCAGATGCTCCAGATAAAACCGGCTATCTGTTTATGTGTTTGCCCATTCATAAAAAAATAAGGGGAATTCGGTTTCGACCAGTGTCAATAACTCACGTAATATACGTCAAAGAATCCAATAGGGTTACGATTGAGGCCTCCACAGGCATACTGCCACACCTTACTTTCCGATGCAGAACCTATCAAAGATGGTGTTAAGCACCTCCTCGTTCATGACGCGGCCGGTGATTTCGCCGACGTAGTCGAGAGCGGAGCGGAGTTCGAAGGCGATGAGTTCGGTGTCGGCTTCGGTGTTGATGAGTTCCCGGGCGTTGTGCAGCGCGTCTTCGGCGTTGCGCAGGGCTTCGTAGTGGCGCATGCTGGTAACGAGCACGCTGGCCTCATGCAGCTTGTCGAGCCCTTCGGTCAGCCTGGCCATTTCATCCTTGAGCTTATCAAGTCCCTCTTGCCGGAGGGCGGAAATCCCAAGTACACGGCAGCCGCTCTCCTCTCCCACCTTCTGCATACGCTGGTCAGCATCGGGCGCACCATCGCTCTTGTTGGCGACGACAAGGAGTTCTGTGCCGGCATATTCATCCCTGATATCCTTGATGGTTGCAACCTCCTCCATGAAGTCGTCTTCACTGATATCCATGAGGTAGAGGATGAGGTCGGCCTCGGCAATTTTCTCGTAACTCCGGCGGATGCCTTCATGCTCGATCTCTTCGACAGCGTCACGAAGGCCGGCTGTATCGGTGAGTCGGAACATGGTGTTGTGGTAAATAAAGCACTCTTCGATATAATCGCGTGTGGTTCCGGGCATATGGCTGACAATCGCTCGTTCCTCTTCGAGCAGGGCGTTGAGCAAGGTCGATTTCCCTGCGTTAGGGCGTCCGATGATAACGGTAGCCACGCCTTCGCTCATGAGCCGACCATGCTGGTAGGATTCGACCAGTTCGCTGACTTCACGACGGAGCTCGTCCACCCTTGCGCGAAGTTCATCGCGGCTCTGGAACTCCACATCTTCCTCGCCAAAATCAAGTTCCAGTTCGAGGAGGGCTCGAGACTCTATGAGGCGGCTACGCAATGCATCCAGCTTGTGAGCAAGCGCACCTTTCATCTGGTTGGCTGCGGTTCGGTACGCTGATTCCGACCGGGCATGGATCATCTCTCCGATTGCCTCGGCCTGGGTGAGGTCGATCCTGCCGTTGAGGAATGCTCTTCTGGTAAACTCGCCCGGTTCGGCAAGCCTGCAGCCGTTGTCGAGGAGCAGCTTGAGAACTGCCTTGACCACAACTGGGCCGCCATGGCAGGTTATTTCAACCATATCCTCTGCAGTGAAGGAGGCGGGGGAGCGAAACAGAAGCAGCACGACTTCGTCAACCAGCCGATCACCATCATAGAGCCTGCCGAAATGGGCCCTGTAGCCCGGACTATCGGAGAGAGCACAATCCTCGTTGCTGCCTGCTTTTCTGAACACCTTTTCTGCAATAGCAAGCACACCCTGGCCGCTCATGCGCACAATGGCAAGCGCACCTATGCCTAACGGGGTTGCTATGGCTGCGATGGGATCCTGCTGTAGCACGTTGTCTTTCATGGCTAACTGATGGTTAAAGGGGTCTTGCGACAAACCGGTCGGGGAGTATGTCGTCGGGCAATGTGATCATGTCTATGATGATACCGACGAGAGCCCCGGTATCCATAAGCTTACGGGGCTCGAGGTTGGCATTGCGGAAGAATGCTGTATCGGTGGACCCGGGGTTGACGGTCATGACGCGGATACCCGATTCGCGAAGCTCTTCCTTGATGGCTTCCGAAAACCCGTCAAGACCGAATTTCGATGCGCAATAGGCCGAACCGTTTTTGAAACCCCGCAGTCCCGCAATGGAGGAAATGTTGACAATGGTTCCCCTGCGTGCAGCTTGCATGCCGGGCACGACCCTTCGAGTACACAGAAAAGGGGCCGTTAGATTGAGGGCGATCAGCTGCTCCCACTCCTCCGGTACAATCTCCTCGACCGGACCAAAAAGTCCGGCTCCCGCATTGTTGACCAGCAGGTCGACGGTTTCTTCACGATCAAGTACGGTGTCAAACACCCTGTCGAGCTCCTCTCGATGTGTGAGGTCAACCTCCAGGAATGTAAACGACGGGCTCTCTATCCCGGCAGGCTTCCTCCGGCTGAGACCGTAGACCGTTGCACCCCCTTCAAGGAGGCGCCGGGTAAGTTCAAGACCGATCCCGGAGCTTGCACCGGTGACGACGGCTGTACAATCATTAAGTTTCATGCATGTAAAGTAATCAATATTTTGGGCTCAAAAGAGTACATTGGATTATGGATACATCATCATACCAGGAGTATATCGACCGTCTGCGTGACGAAGTGCTGCATCAGCATGGTTCAACAGCTGAAGAAAAGTTCAACCGGGTAGTGAAGCTGGTAAAAGTGCTGAGAGAGCGTTGCCCGTGGGACAGGAAACAGACTCCGGAATCCCTTGCACACCTGCTTCTCGAAGAGAGCTACGAGTTGGTGCATGCGATAGACACCCATGACGAAGAGGAGCTCCGAAAGGAACTGGGTGACCTGTTCCTGCACGTAGCGTTCCAGGCAGAGCTTGCTGAAGAGGCCGGCAAATTCTCGTTTCCAGATGTGTTCGATGCGCTGTGCGACAAGCTCATCAGTCGCCACCCGCATGTTTTTGGAGAGGAAGCTGCCGATACCGAACAGCAGGTACTTCGCAACTGGGAGACCCTCAAGCTGAAGGAAAAAGGGAGACAGGGACTGCTTGATGGTGTCCCGAAAGCGATGTCTGAACTGCTTCGCGCTTACCGGGTGCAGAAGAAAGTTGCTGGAGTAGGGTTCGACTGGGAAAGCGACGAGGGAGTACTCGACAAGCTTGTCGAAGAGATCGGGGAACTGAGAGAGGCCGGTACACCTGCTGAACAGGAAGAGGAGTTTGGTGATCTGCTCTTTACCATTGTCAACTACAGTCGCTTTATCGGAACGAACCCGGAAGATGCCCTGCGCAAGGCAACCAACAAGTTCATCAGTCGGTTCACCGCGGTCGAGGAGATGGTCCGGGCTTCAGGCAACAGCTGGAAGGAGTTCTCACCCGAAGAACTTGACCGGTTGTGGCAGAAAGCAAAATCAGAGGTCGGCACTACAGCGCCTGGCAAAGCGTAATGCCGAGTAGGCATACCCCTTTTCGGGATTGTGGGCGCCCTCATACCCTCAGGGGCCAGGCCTCGGTAACGTCCGGCTACCGAGGTATCGAGATAGCGGCTCACCACGCTCATCCCGAGCCTCCCGCTGCAGCGTAATGGGTAGGCTTGACAAACTGCTTGAAGAGCATATCCGCCATGGGCAGCAGGCTCGAGACAGCCACGACAACTGCCCAGTCCTGCAATGAGAGCGGCTTGACATGGAACGCCTCCTGGAAGGGCGAGTACAGTACCAGCACGTGCAGACACAGTGAGACCGCAATGGCTCCGAGCATCCATGGGTTGGTGGTAATGCCAAGTGTGAAGATGTTCCGTGTTTCCGAGCGCGCCAGGAAGGCGTTGAACATCTCGAAGACAACCAGCGAGGTAAATGCCATGGTCGAGGCATAGAGGTAATCACCCGAGCTTGTGAGCTCGTAGATGTAGAGCCCCAGCGAGCCCATGGTAATGACCCCGCTTGCGACAATCAGCCTGAACAGCATGTGGCGGTTGACGATAGCTGCCGATTTCTCGATTGGCGGACGTTTCATGGTATCAGGTGAACGGGGATCCAGGCCAAGGGCAAGTGCAGGGAGCCCGTCGGTAATGAGGTTAACCCAGAGGATCTGGATCGCAACGAGCGGTAACGGAAGGCCGACAAGGATACCGATGAGTATGATGAGCACTTCACTGATGTTGCTCGAGAGCAGGAAGAAAACAAACTTCCTGAGGTTCTGGAATATCACCCTCCCCTCCTCTATAGCCTTGACAATCGAGGCGAAGTTATCGTCTGTCAGTACCATGGTCGATGCTTCCCTGGCGACGTCGGTCCCGCCCTTGCCCATCGCCACACCGATATCAGCCTGCCTGAGAGCCGGGGCGTCGTTAACTCCATCGCCGGTCATGGCGACCACGTGCCCCTCCTGCTGGAATGCCTCAACGATACGGATTTTCTGCTCTGGACTGACCCTGGCGAAGATCGACACCTCCTCGAGTATGGGAGCAAGATCCTCCACGGCATCAAGTTCCTTGCCACTCATTGCCTGTCCCCCGATACCAAGCTCCTTGCCTATAGCCTGCGCTGTAGGTTTTTGGTCACCGGTTATCATGACGACTGTTATGCCTGCTTCCCGGCACCTTGCAACAGCATCAACCACTTCCGGCCTGGGAGGGTCGTTCATTGCCTGCAGCCCAACGAACACAAGGTCCTCTTCCCTCAACCCCTCCCCTTCAGTAACAGGCTTCCATGCAAAGCCAAGCACCCTGAGGGCATGCTCTGCAAAAACCTCGTTCTGCTGAAGGAGTTCATCACGCCGCTCCTCATCGAGAGGTACCGGTCCCTCTTTGGTCATGACCCGGGTACAGCGGGCAACGAGCACATCTGGAGCACCTTTTACATACATGACAAGGGATCCGCCAGGGGCCCGATGCAGGGTTGACATCATTTTACGGGAAGAGTCAAAGCCGATCTCGTCAACTCTTGGATAGCGTTCCCGTAATGCTGCGAGATCATGCCCGTAGGCTATCGCGGACTTGAGGAGGGCGGCTTCGGTAGGATCCCCGATAACCTCTCTATCCGGTTGCCGACGTGCATCGTTGCACAAGGCACCTATAGCATACAACAACGCTCTTGTCTCTTCAGCATAACCAGCAGGGAGAAAATCCTCCCGTACGCTCATCCGGTTCATGGTCATGGTACCAGTCTTGTCGGAACATATCACCGAAGAGGAACCCAGCGTTTCGATCGAGGGAAGATGGCGTACGATGGCATTGTTCTTAACCATGCGCTGCACACCCCTGGCAAGAGTGAGGGCAACAATGGCTGGAAGCCCTTCGGGAATAGCGGCAACGGCAAGGCTTATGGAGGTGCGGAATGTCTGCAGGAGATCCCCCCCGGCCAGGAGAGAAACGATGAACATCACAAGTGCTGCCCCCCCCACGGCAAATGCCATGTTCCGGGAGAAACGGTTGAGCTTTGCCTGCAAGGGACTCCTGTACTCGTCAGTATCCTTGCCGAGCAATCCCGCTATCCTGCCCAGTTCGGTCTGCATGCCGGTTGCCGTAACAACCGCTGATGCTCGTCCGCGAGCCACCAGCGTGCCTGAATAGACCATGCAGTACCGTTCGGCAAGCGGTGCATCTGCACTCACGGGATCAACAGTTTTCGCAACAGGGAGTGACTCGCCTGTCAGCATAGCCTCCTCTGTCTCGAAGTTCATCGCCTCGAATACCCGTGCATCGGCCGGGATACGATCACCCGGCTCGAGGATAATCACATCACCAGGCACCAGCTGTTGTGCTGCGACTTTACCCGGCCTGCCGTCACGCACCACCCTGGCCTGGAGGCTCGACAGCTTCCTGAGCGCCCCGAGAGCCTTTTCCGCTCGGTATTCCTGGAAAAAGCCGATCAGGCTGTTCAGCACCAGTATGACGGTGATAATTGACGACTCGAGCAGGTCACCGAGAACAAGCGACACTGCTACAGCAAACAGGAGCAACCATACCAGGACACTCCTGAACTGCTGCAGAAGTATCTTCCAGGCCGAAAACCCCTCGGCTTCCTGCAGCTGGTTCGGCCCGTAACGTTCAAGCCGTGCACGGGCCTCTGCCGACCTCAGACCGTCGGCAGAAGTCCCGAGTTCATCCATAATGGCTGATGCCGCTGTATGCATGGCACTCTGCATGGCTTCTCCATTGTTGCACTAGGTCGCCCGCCCGAAAGCCATGAAAACCAGGGCTACCCCAGAAGACGGTTCAGGCCCTTGAGGGCTATCCCCACCCATTCAGGACGGTTGTTCAGTTCGTAGTTCAGTTCATAAATAGCCTTATCCATGAGGTACGCCTTCATGAGCAGATGCTGCTCTTCTCCATCTTCTGGAATCAAGCCCTTACCCTGTACCTGGGCGGCATACTGGTCGTAGAAATGCTGGCCTGTATAATAACTCCAGAGTTCCGCCCATGGTTCAAGCTCCTCGATATCTTCAGGCCTGACCGATCGATCCTGTATGAGGACGTTGAACGCAGCATAATGGAACGAACGCAGCATACCCGCCAGGTCACGGAATACCGCTCGCTTGATGCGGCGTTCACTGAGCGAACGGGCTGGCTCACCTTCGAAATCGATGATGACGAAATCCTTGCCGGTGTAGAGAACCTGGCCAAGGTGATAATCACCATGAATCCGGATCTTCGATGCGGCAATCTTCCGGGTTTTAATATGCGATAGCTGCTTGAGAATCTCCTGCTCTCCCTCGATGATCCGCCCTGCAAGCTCCCGGTACTCCTCAGGAATCGCCTTGAGCTGCTCCTTGAGCAAGACCATTCCACGCTTGACCTGCTCCCTCATGGACTGGTAGATAGAGCGCTGGTAGAGCGTAGTGAAAGGTTCCGGGGCAAAATCAGGCCCAAGCTCGTGATCGGCAAGTGCCAGATGCATGCCTGCCGTACGTTCGGCAAGTGTCCCTACCATACCCAGGTAGACCTCTCCGATGAGCTCATGCATGATCTCCGGCATCTCAACACTCTGGCTGCCCATTGCCGGCAGCGAAGGCGGCTGTTCGACATATTGCCGCCTTGCAAGCACCTCTTCGTAATACCGATGCACATAGTGCCTGGTGATGCTCCAGGCATCACCTTCGTTGGGAATATAGTTCTGCAGGATACCCAGCGAGAACTGCTCCTTGCGGCTCCGGACAAAATTCAGGGAACCAAGGTATGCAGGTGCACTTGAAAACGTCGTTTTTTCAGTCAGGGCTCTGCAGATCTCTACTTCAGGGGAAATCCCGGGAGAGATCTTGCGGTATATCTTGAAGCAAAGTGCGTCTCCGTACATGATCGAGGTATTGCTCTGCTCCGCTCCGAACAGCGACGACTGAGCATCTTCTCCATCGATCTCCACCGTAAGGAGATCGAACCCGCCTCCTTTTTGGGCAAGAAGCTTGCCTGATCCACCCCTGAGACTCTTTTCTCCGGCAATCATGTCGAGAATGAAGCGCTGGAACGGTGGATGGAATGCTGCATCACTGAGCCAGCCCTCCGTATCGCCGACAGTTACCCTGCATATGACCTGCTTGATGAAGGAACCGTCTTCCTGTGAAATCTGGTCGAGGGGAAGAAACACAACAGGCAGCTGGTAGGTCTCCCCGGAACCGCTGGGATAGGAAACTTCAACCATAAGGTAGAAGGTGTTCTCGAGCCCCTTGAGTACAATCCGCTCGATAATCTTCACCCTCGTGATCTTGCGGGCCTTGCCGCCAAACCACCTGCAGCCCCGGATATACTCCGGCAGCACCCGGGTTTCAAGCCGTTCGAGGGGCCTGCCGGAAAAAATCGACTCGATCGAAGCTACTTTTGCGAAGGGCTTGTCCACGTAGCATCGGTAACAAACCATCTCCTCACTCTGGCGGAGCTGGAACCAGAAATAGCCGTAGGGGCCGAGGGTTATGGTATAGGGCCGAGCTGTGATGACAGGGAAGGGCGTGAAACTGAACACCTCTTCAGGCGTGTAGCCTTCGTATTCCGACAGGTCGATACTTGCGGCCTGGGCATTACGTGACAGGTTGATAACGCAGAGCATTGTCTCTTCTTCAAAGCTCCTGGTGAAAATCAGTACCTGGGGAACGGGGGACTGGATAAAGGTGATATCCCCCCTGCTGAGGGCTTTATAGCGGCGCGATGTCGACAGCATGCGACGGGTCCACCAGAGCAGCGAATTGATGTTGAAATCCTGCACCTCGACGTTGGTGGCTTCATAGTGATATTCAGGATCGATAATCACCGGAAGCTGCAGCTGCTGGGGATTGGCTCGCGAAAAACCGGCGTTTCGGTCGCCATTCCACTGCATTGGTGTACGGACACCGTCTCGGTCACCAAGGTAGAAGTTGTCACCCATGCCGATTTCATCTCCGTAATAGAGCACCGGGGTCCCGGGCAGCGAAAGGAGCATGATTTTCATGAGCTCTATCCTGCGCCTGTCGTTCGACATGAGAGGTGCGAGACGCCGGCGGATGCCGAGGTTGATGCGAGCCTTGGGATCGTTGGCGTAGACACTGCGCATGTAATCCCGCTCCTCGTCCGTGACCATTTCGAGCGTCAGTTCGTCGTGGTTGCGCAGGAACGATGCCCACTGGCTTTGTTCCGGAATTTCAGGCGTCTGGTCGAGAATGTCGATAATTGGGAAGCGATCTTCCATTTCGAGCGCCATGTACATGCGCGGCATCAGCGGAAAATGGAAGTTCATGTGACACTCATCCCCCTGGCCGAAATACTCTGCGGCATCCTCTGGCCACTGGTTGGCCTCGGCAAGGAGCATCCTGTTGGGGTATTTCCCGTCGACGTGGGCGCGGAGCTTCTTGAGAAAGTCGTGGGTCCGAGGGAGGTTCTCGCAGTTGGTTCCTTCCTCTTCGAACAGGTAGGGAACAGCATCTAGGCGAAGGCCGTCAACCCCCATATCGAGCCAGAAGTCCAGTACATGGTAGATCGCTTGTTCTACCTCGGGATTCTCGAAGTTGAGATCCGGCTGGTGATGATAGAAGCGGTGCCAGAAATACTGGCCAGCCAGGGGATCCCATGTCCAGTTCGAAGCCTCGAAATCCTGAAAGATGATCCGGGTTTCCGAATATTTCTGGGGATCGTCGGACCAGACATAGAAATTGCGTTCGGGCGAACCCGGCGCAGCACGGCGGGCACGCTGGAACCATGCGTGCTGGTCGGAGGTATGGTTGATGACAAGCTCGGTAATGACCTTGAGCCCACGCTCATGGGCCTCATGGAGGAATGCCCGGAAATCATCGAGGGTTCCGTAATCGGGGTTCACTTCGTAATAGTCGGCGATGTCGTAACCGTCGTCACGCAGCGGAGATGGGTAGAACGGGAGCAGCCAGATTGCCGTGATACCAAGGCTTTCGAGGTAGGGCAGCTTCTGGCGAAGCCCCTCGAAATCCCCTATACCGTCATTATTGCTGTCAAAAAAGGTCTTGACATGAGCTTCATAGATAATGGCATCCTTGTACCAGAGCGGTTCAGGCTGGTAGGCCACGCGTTTTTTTGGCATAAAAACCCTTGAAAAAATTATGGATGAAGATGAACACTGAAAATATGTGCCGGCATGCCGGCGGGATGGAGAGCTACATAGTTCCACTCGCCAGTCCAGTCGTACGTTGCCCCGGAGAGCTGGTCTTCCACCCTGAAACGATGGTCATGCGAAAGGCCGAACTGCTCGAGCGGAAACCGCAGCCAGCCATCGTGGGCCGCATGGGGATCGATATTGACTACGGTAAGGACAATACTGGAGGCATCCTCGTTTTTCTTGACATAGGCCATGAGCTTGTCATGCTCGTGCCCCCCTGCTGCATCGACACGAAGAAAGGTGATGTCCGCTGTCTGCTGCAGGGCGGGGTGCTGCCTCCTGATCCTGTTGATCGCCGTTATCTCTGCACGGATATTGCCAGGCCGATCCATGTCCCAGGCCTTTATCTCGTATTTCTCGGAATCAAGGTATTCCTCCTTGCCCTCCATGACCGGCAGATGCTCGCACAGCTCGTATGCCGGTCCGTACATGCCGTAATTGGATGAGAGGGTTGCTGCCAGCACCAGCCTGATGAGGAACATCGGCCTGCCGTTATTCTGGAGCTCCTCGTGAAGAATATCCGGCGTGTTTGGCCAGAAATTGGGACGCATGAACTCCCGCAGCTCGGTAGCGGTCAATTCAGCCAGGTACTCCTGGAGCTCATGCTTGGTGTTGCGCCAGGTAAAATAGGTGTATGACTGGCTGTAGCCACCCTTGGCCAGGCGGGCCATGACCTTTGGTCGCGTAAAGGCTTCCGCAAGGAACACGGTATCGGGATGCTGTGCCCGGATCTCTGCCAGGGCCCAGTCCCAGAACCGAAATGACTTGGTATGAGGGTTATCTACACGGAAAACCCTGACCCCCTCTGCAATCCAGAAAAGGAATACATCGCGAAGGGCTGTCCAGAGCTCTTCCCACTCCTCGCTTTCGAAGTTGATCGGGAGGATATCTTCATACCGCTTGGGAGGGTTCTCTGCAAACTGTACCGTGCCATCGGGACGCCAGACGAACCAGTTAGGGTGCTCCCTGACCCATGGGTGATCTGGCGAACACTGAAAGGCTATGTCGAGGGCAACCTGCATCCCCTCGCTTTCTGCTGCACGGACAAACTTCCGGAAATCGTCAAGTGTACCGAGCTCGGGATGTATCGCTGTATGTCCACCATCCGGACTGCCGATTGCCCAGCAGCTCCCGGGATCGTCGGGAGATGCCTGCAGCGCGTTGTTGCGCCCCTTGCGCTTCGTCAGGCCGATCGGGTGAATGGGGGGAAGGTAGAGAACATCGAAACCCATTTTACCGAGCCTGGGCAGCATGCGCGAACACTCAGCAAATGTGCCGTGCTGCCCAGGCTCGCAGGACCATGAACGTGGAAACAGCTCGTACCATGTACTGAAACCGGCAATTGCGGGATCGACCTGCAAAGACAGCTGCAGATCGTACTGTGTCATGTGCGCCTTGTCGACATAACGTTGCATGAGTTCATGGAGCTCACTGCTTTCGGCTGCTTCGACCGCACTGGGCTCAGCTCCTGCCGCAACGATGACCGAACCGAGCTCCTGCAGACGCGCGGCATCCCCCCCCTCAGCCCGTGATGAGGCCTGGCGAACCATAAGGGCACCTATTTCAAGGTCTACCGACACATCCTGTCCGGCATCGACTTTTTTACGCAGTCCGCGCTTCCATGTGGCGAAATGATCGACCCATGCCTCTACGAAGTACTCCATCATACCTGGCTCCCCGGCACGGAACGATCCCGACCAGCGATCATTCTCCACTGGCTCCATTGGAGAACTGAGCCACTTTCTGGCCCCTGACCTGCGATACCTGACCAGGGCAGAGAGCATATCAGCCCCATCGGTATAGATATCGGCCTCGACATGGACAAGCTCTCCCTCTACCCTTTTAACCGGGTACCGCCCTCCATCGATTTCCGGAGAAACCCGTTCTATGATGACGCGGCTTCGGCCGTCAAACTTGCTGGTGACGGGATGGGGCTCAGGGCCGTAAAAACATGGTTTCATAAGATGGTCTGTCGACAGGTTAGCAGTAGATACCGCAAAATATGAAAACTCATATACTTTTCTTGCCGACTTTCACTTCATTGTGACCCTGAGGAAAGTCTCGTGCTTTTATTTCAGCTAAAAAAAGTGATTCTTTACTGAAGAAACCAGGAGCGGCGGGCTGCCGCTCACCCACTGAATCCCGGTAAAAAAGGAAAAAATATGTTTGAAGGAGAAAAAGAGCGCCTGCATCAGCTGCACCATCGTATAGAACAGTTACGGGGGTATCTTTGACATCGATGAACGACAGCGAAAAATAGAGGAGCTGGAACAGGTAACGGCAGAGGCAAACTTCTGGGACAACCAGGAAGATGCGCATAAGATCCTCAGGGAGATCAACCAGCACAAGGAATGGACTGAAGGGTTCAGCAAGGTGGAAAGCGCCCTGGCATCGAAACAGGAGGAGCTCGAGATCGCCGAAGAGCTTGAAGAGGAATCTTTTGGAGAAGAGGTTGCCAAAACACTTGACGACCTGGAACAGGAGATAGCCTCCCTCGAGTTCCGTAACATGCTTTCAGGCAAGGACGACCCCGGCAATGCAATGCTCACCATAAATGCCGGAGCAGGCGGCACCGAAGCCCAGGACTGGGCGGAAATGCTCTACCGCATGTATATGCGCTGGGCGGAACGCAAGGGGTTCAAGATCTTCACGGAAGATTACCAGGAAGGCGAAGGGGCCGGTATCAAGACAGCGACCCTGGATATCCAGGGACCCTATGCCTACGGCTACCTCAAGGCGGAAAACGGTGTCCACAGGCTGGTACGCGTCTCCCCTTTCGATTCGAACGCACGACGCCACACCTCATTTGCCAGCGTCTTCACCTATCCTGAAGCCCCGCCGGATGCGGAAATCGAGATTCGTAAAGAGGACCTGGAACTCTCGACCTTCCGAAGTGGCGGTAAGGGCGGACAGAATGTCAACAAGGTCGAAACAGCGGTGCGCATCAAGCATGTCCCCTCAGGTATCGTTGTCTCATGCCAGCAGGAACGCTCGCAGTTCCAGAACCGCGAACGGGCAATGAAAATGCTTCGAGCGCAGCTCTACCAGCGGCAAAGAGAGGAAGAAGAAGCCCGCAAGCAGGCCGTGGAAGGCAAGAAAAAGAAAATCGAGTGGGGCAGCCAGATCAGAAGCTATGTCATGGATGACAGGCGTATAAAGGATCACAGGACAAACTACGAACGGCACGATATCGAAACCGTCCTCGATGGCGATATTGATGACTATATCGAAAAATACCTCTCTGAATTCACCTGATCCGAAGCCGCTCCGATTCGGCGTCATCAGCGATATCCATGCCGCAGGGGTCCCGGGGACCCCTGCATGGACGCAGATGGAAACCGACCTCGACGCCTGCATGGAGTTCTGGAAACAGGAAGGCATAACAGCTGTTATCCAGCTGGGTGACCTGATTGACGGGCCTCCTGATATCGCAGGAGTGCAGTATCGGACAACATCGGCTCTACTGGGGCGGTTCGAGGGTGACATACGGCATGTCATAGGAAACCACTGCCTCGACCTCTCTCTCCCCGAACTGCTCGATGCAGCGGGACTTCCATCACCATACTACAGTTTTCTGCTGCAGCATGTACGTTTCATCGTACTGCATGCAATGGATATCACCATGTCGTCGACACCTGCTCATCCTGACGACAAGGCAAGGAGTGCGCTGTTGCACCATGAACCCTGGGCACAGCGCTACACAGGAGCTCTTGGGCAGCGACAACTGCATTGGCTTCAGCAGGAACTCGACAAGGCAAGAGCCCACCGGGAAGAGGTACTCATCTGTTGCCATCTGCCGATCCTGCGGGAAACAACCGATCAGCGGCATGGTATCCTGTGGAATCATGAAGAAGTGCGAAACCTGCTCATGGCATACCCGAACATCAGCACCTGCCTTGGAGGCCACTACCACCCGGGAGCTGCCTGCCATAGCGAAGGCATCGGGTTCATCACCTTTCCTTCGTTCGCTTACCGGCATGTGCAGCCATTTATTGCATGCGGAATTATCGAGCTGGAGAACGAATTTGTAACCATACGTGACCAGCACCAGCACATTTTCCACCGCCTTCCACGAGAAGGCATAACCTGAACGCCATGCATACAGCCAGGAAACCATCATTTACCCCCCTCCTCCTTCTCTTGCTTGCGTCACTCTGTTCTGCAGGCAGAACGGCAACTGCAGCTCCTGACCTGGAAGTGGAACAGAGCTCCAGCATGCAGGGGGAGTTTTTCGTAGCGACGGTATCGGGTACTCCAACAGCCCCATCCCTCTGGTTCGACGGGACCTCCTATGCAATGTTCCCGCAGGACAACGGGAGCTACCGTACCCTGGTTCCCGTTGAAGCACTGCTCAAGCCCGGCACCTACGCTATCCTGGCCCGCCATGGGGAGTGGCAGGAAAAAATCCCGGTCAGAGTCATCGAAGACCCGCATCCGGTACAGGAGGTATGGCTCGACAGGAAAACGTCGGGCCTGAGGGCTACCAGGGAGGAGAAGATGCTGGTCAAAGAGGCGCTGCAGACTATCAGCAGCGAAAAGCTCTGGAACGGAAGGTTTTCGAGACCGGCCAGGGGAAGGATAAGCAGTCCATTCGGGGTCAAACGTTCCTATAACGGCGCCCCGATCTCGAGCTATCACAAGGGAATAGACATAGCAGCCCCGCTGGATACGCCTATCTACTCACCTGCTGATGGCAAAGTAATCCTCACCGGTTATGCAGAAGACCTGTTCCATATCCATGGCAACAGCGTTATCCTGGACCATGGTCACGGACTGGTCTCTGTGTACCTCCACCTGAACTCGATCAGTGTCAAGCCAGATGACATCGTAGCAAGGGGCGACCTGATCGGATATATGGGAAGTACAGGAATATCAACCGGGTCGCACCTCCATTGGGGAACCTACCTCTACGGCACGAGCGTCAATCCCCTTCTGTTTGAAGAGCGAGCGTACTGAACCCGGCGAGCCGGTCCAGCACGTCAATGACACGCCCTGCAACAGCTCCGTCCCATTTTTCGGGAATCATGGATTTTGTCGCATCCTCACCTCCCAGCACCCTGCCGAGTTGCGCAACGGCAGCGTCGACATCTGACCCGGAAAGGACATTGGTGCCGATTTCGACTGTAGCGGGCCTCAGGGTTGTCACCTCCATGGTTATGCAGGGCACTTTCATGACCGTCGCCACATCCTGGCCCAGCTCACTGTCGGTCACGATACAACGGGCATCGCGCAGCAGACGAAGCAGGTCCGGATAAGCTGGCAGGAAGCCTGCCTGCAGGCCAGCCGGCAGTTCAGGGGCGACATCTCCAGGCAGAGCTTCACTGCCACCATCATTGAACAGGAGTATGGGAAGATCTCCGGCAACTGCGTTACCGATACGAGCAACCTTTTCGATGACTGAGAGGCTAGCAGCACCCCGGGCGTTGCCACAGAGCAGCACGACATACTTTTTTTCCTCTACACCGCACCTGTCGAGTATGTCTGACGAAAGCGAAGCTGGGATAACAGCAGCAAGTGAATCGATCGCAAGGTTGCCGACAAAAAAGATCTCCTCCTCCATGGCCCCCTCGTTGACAAGGTTGTAGAGCCCGCTGTGCTCGCTTGTAAACATGATATCGGCCGCAGCATCGATCATTTTGCGGCGGGCCTCTCCAGGAGCGTCACTGCGCCCGTGGCGAAGCCCTGCATCAAGTGAGCCAATCGGCAGTTCCATGCTGGCTGCCGCTACGGCAGCCGCCAGGCAGAAGCTGCTGTCATCACCGACAAGGACAAGGTCTGGACCAGAGTGCACCATGAGCTTGCCCAGCTCATCAACCGCTTCAGCCGCAAGGGAGACCGGGGATACCCCTGAGGTAGCGATAACCGTCACGCCTTCAGCAAGGCCCATGAGCCCTGAAACCTCGGTAAGAGAGGCTGCCGTAGTGGAGGGGGCCGCAAGCTGCGCGTCGTAACGTCCGCTCTTGCGAAGAGCTCTGAACAAGGGAAGAACGCGAAGCATACCGGCCCGACTGCCAGCTGAAAGAAGTATCTTTTTCACCGTTGAAAGCTTTAGTACATTATCATAAGAAATTAAGCATCCGCACCATCACAAGGCATACATGAACATCTCGAGGACATCCGTTGTTATCTTCATCCTCAGCCTGCTCTGCGGGATCGGTTCCGGCGCCAGCCATACCAGCGCCATGGGCGAAGATAAGAAAATAATTCTCCAACGCGCAGATGCTCTGGAGGGAGGAAGCCGTATATCCCCTTCCGGGAGAACGGAACCAGCGAGGACTGCTCGAGGACGAGTGATCATGGAGCATGGAGATATCCGCCTTACCTGCGACCGTGCAACGGAATTCATGGAAAGCGGACTTGTAGAGCTCGAGGGTAATCTCAGGGTTTCCGACCCGTCGATGGAAATTCGAAGCCTGCGTGGCTATTATTACCCCGAAGAAGAGAAAGGGGAACTCCTGGAACAGGTACAAGGAAAAATGCCCGGGGAAGCGCTCTCTGCAGTGGCAGAAAAGGCTCTGATCGATAACGGAAGAAACCGTGTCTGGCTGTTTGGCAATGCTGTTGCATGGCATGGAGAGGATCAGCTCAGCGCGGATACCATCATGGTGCAACTGTCAGTACAGCAGGGAAAAAGAAGCATCGAGCAGATTACGGGAACAGGGATGGCATTCCTCTGCATTCCTGATACCCTCGCAACTACAGCCGGCCTGTACAACCAGCTGAAGGGGGAAAAGATGGTGATAACCCTCACAAAGGGAGCTGAACGCGGGATTTCCGGCATTGACGTCGATAGGCAGGGGGAAATGCTCTACAATACCTATGACAACGGTACCCCTTCTGGTGTAAACTACACAAGCGGCAGGAAGCTCGAAATGCGATTCACGGAAAATACGCTGAACAGTGTTACCGCTCGCCACAATGTTACAGGCAAACAGTATCCGGCTTCGTTCATTGGCAGCGAAGAGGTCAACCTGCCGGGATTCAGGATACGGGGGGAAGAAGAAAAGCCGGACTTCTGAACAGTGAACAAAGGGCCTGTGTAAACGAAGTGCAGCCTCCCCGGAAAGAAAGGCTGCACCTGTGTCATTCTATGTGGCGGCTGGAGGGTTACTGGGCAAGCGGGCAGGTACCGGTCGGGCAACTGCCTGAAGCCGAACTGTCGCAACTCCCCTTGCTGTAATCGGTTTTATAAAAACCCGAGCCCTTGAGCATAAAACCGCCTTCAGCGCTGATCACTCGTTCGAAACTCGCCTCCCCGCACTTGGTGCAGGTAACGATCGGATCGTCGCTCATGCGCTGAAATATTTCCTGCTCATGGCCACATTTTGCACAACGGTACTGGTATGTAGGCATCGTCGTTTTCTCCTTGTTCTATGAACCTTTTCTTCAAGGGTTCCTCAATGAATCTGTTACCTTGCCAACAGGAGATCTCTATGACCAGAGGTACAGCATCCTCCTGTATACGACAGGATTTTTATATACTCATATTTTTCAAAAATAAAAATACCCCAGCGTGTTAGCAAAAACCAGGGGCTTCGTACTCCGTGAAACAAAGTTCCGTGACCAGTCAAAGATCTGCCTGCTCTATACCGAAGAGTTCGGATGCATTTCGGTTCTGCTCAAAGGAGCAAGAAATCCAAAGAGCAGGCTCAGCGGGCTGTTCAGCACGGCAAACCTTGTCGAACTGGTACTCTACCGAAAACCCGACCGGGAACTCCACCTTGTCAAGGAAGCCAGATTACTGTCAAGTCCTATGCAGGGTAATGCTAACCTTGAAAGATATACTGCACTGTACCAGCTGATCGACCTCCTCAAGCAGACAACCAGCCCTGAAGATAACGACAAGAGGCTCTTCAGAGCCCTGGCTAAGGCCATAGAATTCATGACTTCCGACGGGGGGGATCCGTGTCTCGGGCTGTCGTGGTTCCTTATGCATCTTGCACGCTCACTCGGGTTCAGCCCCAACCTCCGGAACTGCGTTATTACAGGCAATCCTCTGCCAGCAGTGCCAGACACCACTCTTTGTTTCCTACCGCATCTAGGCGGTGCCGCCCCTGAGCATGAGGCACGGCTGAAAACCCATGAACGGCGTCCACTCTCGACAACAACCTACAGGCTACTCTCACTGCTTGGTCACCATGACCTCGATTCGCTTGCCCTCCTGGGTATTCCGCAGGATGAATGCCGCTCCCTCAGCACACTGCTTCAGGAGTACTGCTCGTTACATGCAGGACACCGCCCCCGACCGGAAAGCAGCCGCATCTTGCAGCAGCTCATACCGGAACGTGGGCAATGATGGCAATACATGCTCTGGCTTTTTTATCTTCTTGAGTATTTCTATCTTGATGCTTTGTCGAGCACGCATCATGTTTTCACATCAACTTTAACCGCATTGGTGAATATGCCTCAACTAACAAAATCAGCAGAACTCCTCGAAAAAGCCAAGAAGTTCATTCCGGGCGGCGTCAACTCCCCGGTCCGTGCATTCAAATCTGTAGGGGGAACCCCCATTTTCATGGCAAAGGGACAGGGTGCCTACATGACAGATGTCGATGGCAACACCTACCTCGATTACGTTGGATCATGGGGGCCATTCATCCTCGGCAGCATGCATCCCAGAATCACGGCAGCCTTGGAGCATACACTGACAAAGATCGGCACAAGCTTCGGTACCCCGATCGAGATGGAAATCGAGATTGCCGAACTCCTTACCCAGATCGTCCCTTCGATCGAAATGGTACGTATGGTCAACAGCGGCACCGAGGCGACAATGTCGGCGGTCCGCCTGGCAAGGGGATATACCGGCAGGGATAAAATCATCAAGTTCGAAGGCTGCTACCATGGCCATGGCGACAGCTTCCTGATCAAGGCCGGTTCAGGCGCCCTCACTCTCGGTGCCCCTGACAGCCCGGGCGTCACCAAGGGAACGGCAAACGATACCCTGAACGCGAAGTACAACAACCTCGAGTCTGTTGAACTTCTTGTCAAGGAGAACAAGGGCAATGTAGCGGCGATCATTATCGAACCTGTCGCTGGCAACACTGGTGTCATCCCTGCTGACAAAGCATTCCTCCAGGGTCTGCGCGACCTCTGTACCAGGGAAGGTATCATCCTTATCTTCGACGAGGTCATGTGCGGTTTTCGTGTAGCCCTCGGCGGTGCCCAGGAGCGCTATGGCATCACCCCGGACCTGACGACAATGGGTAAAATCATCGGTGGAGGCCTTCCGGTTGGAGCATTCGGCGGAAAACGCGAAATCATGGAGCATATTGCGCCTCTCGGTGACATCTACCAGGCAGGCACACTCTCGGGCAACCCGCTTGCACTTACAGCTGGCCTCGAAACCCTGAAAATCCTACGTGACGAGAACCCGTATCCTGAACTCGAAAGGAAAGCTGCTTTCCTCGAAGAAGGTTTCCGTTCAAACATGGAAAAACTCGGTCTCAATTACGTGCAGAACCGCGTTGGCTCGATGGGCTGCCTGTTCTTCACCGAAACCCCGGTGACCGACTACGATACGGCTGTTACATCGAACCTCGAGAAATTCGGCAAGTATTTCCATGCGATGCTGGATCAGGGCATCTACCTCGCCCCGTCGCAGTTCGAGGCTATGTTCACCAGCGCAGTCATGACAGATGAAGACCTGGAAAAAACCGTGAAGGCAAACTTCGTGGCACTCCAGGCTGCTGAAAAATAAGGCGGAAATTTTCAGACCTTGACAAGGAAGGGAAGCATGCAGATATGCTTCCCTTTTTTTGTTTACACGATAGCCCGTGCAAGGAGTATGCCGAGGTAGAGGCAGAGCATCCCGCCAAGGATGCTGCCAGAAAGATAGATCGAAGCGGTAAAGGCAGCTCCATCACGGAGCATGGCCATAATCTCGAACATGTACGAGGAGAATGTGGTAAAACCCCCGCAGAATCCGGCGACAAGGAGAAGACGTAACTCAGAGGAGATCATGTGTGATGTAAGCGCAAGCTCACTGAGCAGCCCGATAATGATACAGCCGACAAGGTTGACCAGCATGGTGGCATAGGGAAACCCTCCGACAAGGAATGGCATAACTACCCCCACAAGATAACGTGCCACTGCACCGAAAAAACCGCCCGTACCCACAAGAAGTACTGAAATGAACCGATCCTGCATCGCCTTAGTCAGTGCCCGATTTCTTTTGTCTGACGGGACTCGATCCGCTTGTGTGCGCAGCACATCTCGTCAAGAATGCCCAGAAGGGTCTTGTAAATGCCGAGCCCTATGATGGTCGGCGCCCACAAACCGACAAATATTGCTGCACTCTCATGGTTAGCTGTTGTCCCGAAAAAAAAGAGGTAGATGGAAAGCAGGATAGAAAAACCCGCAGCGGAAAAATAGACGACTGGCTTCATGGCTAACAAGTGGGTTGGACGGGCACGTATATCTGCCTTGGAATTTATCAAATTAACACTATTTATTACTAACCAATTTATCACGGGTCCATCTCACGACCAAACAGGGAGCACCAATGCTTGCCTATTTTCAGGATCTGCTCGGACTGCCGGGTAACATAGCCATCCTTGCCATCTGCGGCCTCCTGCTCTATTTCGGGGCAGAATGGCTGATACGGGGAGGAGTTGACCTTGCCAGGAAGTACAATGTCAAACCGTTTGTCATCGGGTTGACAGTCGTGGCCTACGGAACATCCATGCCGGAATTCGTTGTCAGTTTTTTTGCCCATCTGGTTGAAGACTCTGACACCATTTCATTAGGCAACATTATTGGCAGCAACATCACCAACATCGGACTGATCCTCGGGCTTTCGGCTCTTATCCACCCGGTGCATATCTTGTTTCAGAGCATCCGTAACCAGCTTCTGTTCCTCTTGTCTGTCAGTCTCCTGCTCTACGTATTCGCCATAGACGGCACCCTCAACCGTATCGAAGGCAGCGTTCTTGTCATGCTTCTCTTCGCCTACCTCGCAGCACTCTACCGTTTTCCTGAACGCTCGGAAGATTCGTTTGAAGAGGTAGATCTCCATAAACCCCTGCTCGCCTTGTCGGCAAGCCTGGCACTCGTCGCACTTGGCAGCACACTCCTGTCTGCTGGCGCATGGGGATTTGTCAGAAGTTCGATCTGGATAGCTGAACAGTTCAACATTTCAAAACTGTTCATAGGCCTGTCCATAGTAGCCCTGGGAACATCACTGCCTGAACTGGCAACCTCGGTTGTCGCGGCGCTCAAGCGGGAGAGCGAACTTTCAATAGGAAACCTTATCGGAAGCAATATCTTCAATATCCTGTTCGTGCTCGGAGGGATAGGGCTTATAGAGCCCCTCTCTCTCCTGGCCCCTTCCCGGCAAACTCCCGCAACCCTGGAATTCCCCCATCTGCAGTTTATTGTCATGCTCGGCTTCAGCCTGGTTCTTTTCCCGCTGAGCTTCAGGCGAAACAAAATCGGCAGACTTTCAGGCACATTGCTTCTGGGCAGCTACCTGGTCTTCTACTGGCAGCTGTTTGCGCAAAGTTAGGACGCAGGAAGAAGCGGCACTCTCTTTTTACGACGGCCGTCGGGATAGATCGCAGTAAGCCCGAGAATGGTGAGAAGGATATCGGGACTCGGGACAAACAGGGAATCGGGGCATATCGCCCGCACTCGCTGCATCAGGTG
>JGI997J19993_1000184_pt1 | contig 21291 bp, 23 predicted proteins | sample Etolagbewater25m_FD_19993 | JGI IMG/M metagenome (IMG submission 19993)
CTCTTGTAGTATCTTCTTTTGCTGATACATCAACCATTTTTGGTCTGTTATTTTCATCTAAATGTGTTAAATCCATAGTTTATTCCATATTTTATATTTATTCTTATATTATACTTAAAGTTTTATTAAGATAAATTTATATATAATTCGCTCCTCAAAATTTAATTGTGATATAAACATACCAAATATATGACAAATCTATTAATGAAAGTGGGTGATGATACAATGCCAGGTATAAAAGTAAAAGATAACGAGTCATTTGACGAAGCGTATAGAAGATTTAAAAAACAATGTGATAGAAGCTTAATCGTTACAGAAACAAGAGCAAGAAGATACTTCGAATCTAACCCAGAAAAGAAGAAAAAGCAAAAAATTAATGCTAGAAAGAAAATGCTTAAAAAGCTTTATATGTTAAGAAGATACGAGTCTAGACTGTAATCTTCCAAACATTAAAAAGATAAAAGAGTTTTCTTTTATCTTTTTTTATCTATAATTAGAAAACATAAATGCGTCTGTGGCTTAACTGGATATAGCACTGGGTTTCGGCCCCGGTGGTTGCGGGTTCGAATCCTGCCAGGCGTACCATTTAAAAAACCTCGATAAGATTCACTTTTAAAGTGATTTTATCAAGGTTTTTTTATTTTATAATAGTTGCTAGTAATTTATCTCCACTAAGTTCAGTCATACGAGCAGTATAAACTTTCCCAAATTGTATCTCTTCTTCTATCTCTTTATCATTGACATAAATTTCACCATCTACTTCTGGTGCCCAAGATAGTTTTCTTGCACTTAAAAGATATTCATGTTCACTACTTTCTCCATCAACAACTATTTCAAACTCTTTCCCAACTTCTTCTTGAAGTTTCTCTATAGTTGTTTGGGTGATAATATCGCCTAGAATTTCAGCTCTTTTATCAATAACTTCTTGTGGAACTTTATCTTCAAGTGTATAAGCAGTTGTTCCATCTTCATCACTGTAACTAAAAACATTTACTCTATCAAATTTATATTCTTTTACATAATTACATAACTCTTCAAAGTCTTCTTGTGTCTCACCTGGGTGTCCTACAATAAAAGTACTTCTCACAAAATTATTCGGCATCTCTTTCATGTGATGCATCAACTCTTTTAGTTGTTCACTCCCTTTCCCTCTTTTCATGATTTTTAGTACATTTTGAGAAATATGTTGTAATGGCATATCGTAGTATGTATGAAAAGTTTTTGAGTTTGAAATTTTTTCTATTAAAGCATTGGTTGTAGTTGATGGATAAAGATATAAAACTCTTGCACTTCTTACACCTTCAATGTGCTCTACTTTTTCTATAAGTTTTTCTAGTCCGTCATTGATATTAAAATCTCTTAAATATGAACTACTATCTTGCGATACAAATGAAAAGTCGTAATATCCTTGAGATACGAGATTTTTTACTTCTGCTTCAATTGAACCTAACGGTCTACTATTGAGCTTTCCTTTAAAAGCTGGAATTGCACAGAATGAACACTTTTGATTACATCCCTCACTTAGCTTTATATAAGCATGGTAACTTGAACCAGTAACCACTCTATCGTTACTTTCATCAGCTAAAAATACTTTTTGTGAGAATTGATCTCTTTTCTCTTCAACAAGTTTATCAATAATATCATAATCTCCAACACCCGTAAAAATATCTACTTCGTTTTCAAGTCCCTCTTTTAATTCTTCTTGATATCGTTCACTTAAACAGCCAGCCATCACTAAAACAGATTCTTTTTTTCTTGTGCTGTCAAGGTCAAATATTGTATTTAAACTTTCTTGTTTTGCACTTTCAATAAATCCACAAGTATTGACTATAATTAAATCAGCTTGTGTACTATCGTCTGTCATCTCATAGGATTTTAATTTCCCAAGCATCACTTCACTATCGATTAAATTTTTTGTACACCCTAGACTAACAAGATGGAGTTTTTTTGTTGACATTTATCATAAACCTTTGTATTAAATAAGAAGATATTATATAAAAAAATGGCTTCAACAAATATTTATAGCAAAAAAGGTATAATCCACCATTATTACAAATTAAGGAAAGTTATAAAATGGATATTTTATTAGCAAGAGAAGAACTTACATTAAAACCAAAAAAAGTAAAATTTGAAAAACTATTAGAAAGTTTAGTAAAAAATGAAGAAGAGATTTTCTATTTTGATAGAGAAAATTCTCATAAAGATATGATGGCTATAGTTGATAAATTTGAAGAAGCTGGATATACAGTACATTTCAGAGAAGTAAAATATGGTTTATCTGATGATGAATATATGTACGAAATTCATTCATTATAAAAACTACTAAAAACTAAAAAAAGAGAAATAGTTTTGTCTAAAAAACTTTTTATAGAAACTTTAGGGTGTGCTATGAATGTTCGAGATACTGAACATATCATAGCAGAACTCAACAAACATCAATCATACTCACAAACGCAAACTTTAGAAGATGCCGATCTTATTATTATCAATACTTGTTCAGTAAGAGAAAAACCAGTTGCAAAACTTTTTTCAGAACTGGGTGTTTTTAATAAGAAGAAAAAAGAGGGTGCAAAAATAGGTGTTTGTGGATGTACAGCTAGTCACTTAGGCGATGAGATTATTAAAAAAGCACCATATGTGGATTTTGTAGTTGGGGCACGAAATGTTTCAAAAATCTCTGATGCCGTTTTAAAAAAAGGGACTGTTGAGATAGATATAAACAATGATGAAACAAACTATGATTTTGCTGATTATAGAAATTCATTGTATAGAGCTAGTATCAATATCTCCTTAGGTTGTGACAAAAGTTGTACTTTTTGTATCGTTCCTGCAACAAGAGGAGATGAGATAAGTATCCCTAGTGAACTTATTTTAAAAGAGATAGAAAAGTCAGTTGCTTCAGGAGCAAAAGAGGTGTTTCTTTTAGGACAAAATGTCAATAATTATGGAAAACACTTCAGTGATAAAACAGAAAAAACTAATTTTACACAACTTTTACAAATGATTAGTAAGATTGAAGGGGTAGAAAGAATTCGGTTTACCTCTCCACATCCTTTACATATGGATGATGAGTTTATAGAAGAGTTTGCTTCAAATCCTAAAATATGTAAACAAATCCATGTCCCTCTTCAAGCTGGGAACACTAGAGTTTTAAAAGATATGAAACGAGGCTATACAAAAGAGTGGTTCTTAAATCGTTGTGAAAAGATACGAACATTAGTTCCTAATGTACGAATCTCTACAGATATTATTGTAGGATTTCCTGGTGAAACTGATGAAGAGTTCTTAGATACTTTGGATGTGATGGAAAAAGTAAAATTTGATGCCGTATTTAATTTTAAATATTCACCTCGTCCATTAACTCCAGCACAAAATATGCCAAATCAAGTAGAAGATGCCGTTTCTACAAAAAGATTACAAAGAGTTATTGAACTACACAAAGAACATCAAGATGAACATATGGCAAAGATGACTGGACAAACGCTTGAAGTATTATTTGAAGAGCTTAAACCAAATGGAGAAGTATTTGGTTTTAGTGATAATTATGTGCAAGTATTTGTTGAAGGAAGTGAAGAGTTACTTGGTAAAATTGCAAAAGTAAAAGTTACAAGTGCAAGTAGAACTTCTTTAAAAGGTGTTGTGGTCTAAAGGCTTCATAGAATATGAAAAAAAAGATTACACACTATTTACAATTTCAGATTCTCCCTTTTTTTCTACAGCTTTTTGTACGATTTGTATATTTTACAAATAAAAAAACTTATCATTATCCAACACAAAACTTAGAGAATAAAAATCTTATAGTAGCCATGTGGCATGGTGACCTTTTAATGCAACCCCTAAATTATCGAAACTTTAAAAAGCAAGGTAAGATAAAAGTTATAGTAAGTGAACATAAAGATGGTGAGATTATACGAAAAGTAGTAGAATATTTAGGTGTTGGGGCGTTGAGTGGATCTTCATCAAAAGGTGGTGCAAAGGCTTTAATTGGTGCAATCAAAGCTTTAAAAAGTGGTATTGATGTGGCGATAACGCCTGATGGTCCAAGAGGACCTATTTATAGTGTAGCAGATGGGATTGTCGTATTGTCTCAAAAAACAAAAACTGATATAGTTGCCCTTAGTTGTATCCCTACAAAATATTGGCAAATGAGATCTTGGGATAAGTTTATTGTCCCTAAGCCATTTGGGACTATAGATTTTTATATTAGTGAACCTTTTAATGTAGGTGATTTGGATATGGACGCTGCAAAAGAAGTAATACATAATAAACTAATGGAAAATCAACTAGAAAAATAGTTATGAAAGAAAAATTTTATAAATATTTAGAAGAGTTTTGTGAATATTTGTTAAATTTAAAAAACTACTCTAGTCTTACCGTTAAAACATATCAATCACCTATAAAAGAAGCTATAAAAACCAGTGAAATATATGAAGAAAATAAAAAAATAATTTTCAATATCACCAAATACAGAATTCAAATAGCAACTCAAAATCCAAAAACAATCAATAAAAAAATATCAAGTATCAATAGCTTTGTAGAGTATTTGGAATCTCAAAACATAGAGATAAAATTAAGTGGAAATAATACTATAAAGTCACCACAAACTTTACCAAAACCTATACAAACAAAAAATATTTTTGAAAGTTTAGAAGATGCAACTTTAGAAGAAAAATTAATTATAGTATTTATCTATTCTTTTGGTGTTCGTATATCAGAGTTGGCTTCTTTAAAGTTAGAAAATATAGATAAAGATTGTATTAAAGTAACAGGAAAAGGGAATAAACAAAGAGAGATACCCTCAAATGAATTTGTTAATATTTTATTAAAAGAGTATATTCATCTCATCAATCCTAAAGTATATCTTTTTGAAGAGAACTCTATACCACTTACAAAAAGACAATTACAATACCGTTTGGAAAAAGCATTTAAGCGAATTGGAATAAAAGCATCTCCTCATCAACTAAGACACTCTTTTGCAACAGACTTACTAAATGATGGAGCAAGAATCAATGATATTAGTGAGCTTCTAGGGCATAGTAGTTTAAAAGCAACAGGAATTTATACTAAATTAACCACAAATACAAAGTTAAAACAGTATAATATGTCACATCCGTTAAATAAATAATTAGAGGTATTAAAGTGTTTAGTAGTAATAAAAAGCAATATGTTAATATTTTAAAGCAAAATAAACAGTTAAACTTAGACTATGTAATATTACAAGATAAAAAAATCTTGAAGCAAGAACAATCATCTTTTTTAGTTATTGATAACAATATGCCTCAAGATGCTTTATTTAAACTAGATACTTTACAAAAAAACATACCTAATACTTATCTATCATCTTTATTTGAAGGAAATAGACAAAAAGTTATACCTACAAAAGATGTTGATGTTATAGGGTATGAAGCTGTTAGATTAGATAGTAAATACAGTATAGTTGCCCCAAAAAATGAGATAACATCAGCTGCTCGTTATTTTGCCAATAGTGGGATAGATTATATTGTATCACCATTTATTATTTTATATGAATATATTCAAGATAAAAGTGTAAAAAATTCTCTTAATGTTCTTATTTACAATAACATATTGTATGTAATGATTTTAAATGATTTAAAACAAATAGTATCATCTGAAGTAAAAGAGTTAACACCATTTGAACAAGTTTCTGATAAAAGTTTTTCAGATGATGAGATAGTTGATCAAAAACTCTATGAAGAGGTACATTTTTTAGAGATACAACAATTTTTAAATGATATGGTACAGCAATATTACAGTGAATATGATGATGTTGAATTTTTAGAACAAGTAAAGATTTTATATACTTTAAAACCATTATCAGATGAACAAATTAATTCTATCTATGAAACAATTATGGTGGATGTTAGTTACGAATCAATTGAGATAGGAAATTATTTAGCACAAATAACTCAAAAAGATGATGTAAACAAGTATTCATTTATAGACCCAAGAATTAAAAAACAAAATAAAAATACAATGATTTGGGTGATATTGGCTTTAGTAAGTATTTTGGCAGTTGGTGCTGTTGTGTATAATACAATTTTAAATAAGCCCGAAATTATTGAAGAAAAAGTGCAAAAGAAAGAGATTCAAAAAAAGGCAAAAGAGATTGTAAAAAAAGAGATTATTGTGGAAAAAGAGGTGGAGTTCCCAAATCATATTTTCTTAAATAATCGTGTTTTACAAGATATCTATATGCTATTTGATATTGTTCCTTATGATGCTATTTTAAAAGATTTAGAGATAAACAAAGCAAATTCTACTTATGTATGTATATTTACACCTGATAGTAAATCACTTGAAGATATGCAAGTAAAACTTTTAAATGTTTATAAAGATTCAAAAGTTTTATTAAAACATCAAAATAAAACAATGCTTAATACAATTATAGAAAATGAACAAGTATTGGAAGCAGGTAAGCCAATTCATTATTCAAAATATGATAAGTTCGCATTTTTATCTATTGGAAAAGCTACAGAGTATTTAAATAAGTTATTATTAAATGATTCAATAATTAAATTTATAGAAAAAGAATCAAAAGAATATTTAGTATATAAATTTTCTGTAAAATCTGTTGTAAAAACACCAAAAGAGTTTTTTGACTTTATTGAAAAAGTAAATAATCAAAATATCTCTATATTGTTAGATTATCCAATTGTATTTAGTAAATTAAATGAGGGTATAGAGATAAAGTATAATTTATTATTAAATCAGAATCATAAAAAAACTGTAGAGCTTAAAAAGTAAAATTTTTCACAGTAGATAAATAACTTCTTATATTTTTAGGAATCTTATTTATTCTACATTTTTCTTTAAAACTTTTATCCATATTTATATCGACATAAGGTGCTATAAAAATTTTATCTTGTGTGATAGCTACAGAGAATTTATGAGAAATAACAATCTCTTTTTTTTCTACTATCTCATCTCTTGTAGCTTTTGAGATGATAATTCCTCTTTTTTTTAAATCTTTATCAATTATTCTTATAGCTATGTTTAAATCATTATCAAAAGAGTATATAGTCAACTCTTCTATAAATTGTTTTTGAACTTTATTAAAATTAAATAATGAGTTATAGTCACTTTGTAGATACTTAAAACTATTTAAAATACCTTTTTCATATTCTTTTAAAAGTTGATTTGTAAAATTATGACGAAAATAATTTCTTTTATATTGTTCATCATTATTTGATTCATCTTCAAAGAATTTAATCTTATTTGAAATAAGATAGTTTTTTAATGTTTCTTTTGAGTAATCTAGAAGTGGTTTTAAAACAGTATAGTTTTCTTTATAACTTACTTTTTCCATACCTAAAAGTTCACTAAGTCCAGCACCTTTAGTAAATTGCATCAAAAACCATTCGCATTTATCATTTAATTGATGTGCTGTTATAAGTGTTTCATAATCATTTTCTTTAATAATAGCATCAAAAAAATCATGTCTAAAATCTCTTGCATCTTTTTCTGAAAATTTAGATTCTTTGGGATATTGGGATATAAAACATTTTTTGTTGTATTTATGTGCTAGTTGAGTTGCATATATAACTTCATCTTTTGATTGTACTCTTTGTCCATAGTCAACTATGGCAATATCAAAAGGGATATTATTATCTAAAAGTATAAAAAAAAGCGCGGTTGAATCAACTCCTGCACTAAATGCTAAAAGGTTTTTTTTTGTTTCAATATCTAAAATAAATGTATTCATAGATTGATTATATTAAGTTTATAGTTATATAATACTTATTAAATGAAACAATCAAAAATTATTATAATAGTTTATGGTAAATATAAGTTGATATAATATATAATTTTGAAGAAATTTTCCAAAAGGATCTAATATGGGTGAAAAAGTTCAAAAAACCTCTTATCGAATACAACGATATTGGGCATATGTTGCAGCTACGATAGTTGCTATAGTAACTCCATTTATACAAATAAATGGGAATCAAATATTTTTATTATCATTTGACAAAAAACAGTTACATTTAATGGGTGTCGCTTTTGATATGCAAGAATTGTATATGATGCCATTTTTACTAATGCTAATGTTCCTTGGTATATTTGCCGCTACAGCAATAGGTGGTCGAGCTTGGTGTGGATGGGCCTGTCCTCAAACTGTATTTAGAGTTATTTATAGAGATTTAATTGAGGGAAAACTTTTAGGTTTACGAAGAATTAAAAATAAACAAAAAGAACCAGATTGGAAAGATCCTAAAAATGCTTCTAAAAGAATAGTTGCAATTTTAATTTGGGCGTCACTTGCATTATTAGCTGCTGCTGATTTTATGTGGTATTTTGTTCCTCCAGCAGACTTTTTTGAATATATGAAAAATCCTATGGAGCATACAGTTTTACTTGGATTTATTCTAGGTGTTGCAGGTTTCTTAGTATATGATGTGGTATTTTTACAAGAAAATTTTTGTGTGTATGTTTGTCCTTATTCAAGAGTACAATCAGTACTTTATGATGATGATACAATTCAAGCAATTTACAGTACAAAAAGAGGTGGGGATATTTACAATGAAAATAAAGAGAAGATTGTTTTCAAAGCGAAAGACTTAGCAAATGAAACTGATGAGTGTACAGCATGTCAAAGTTGTGTGACGGTTTGTCCTACACATATTGATATTAGAAAAGGTGCACAATTAGAGTGTATAAATTGTCTTGAGTGTGTAGATGCATGTACAACAGTTATGGGTAAACTTGGAAAAGAAAGTTTAGTACAATGGACAAGTACAAATCAAATAGAAAAAGATACAAAAACAAAACTAATCAGAAGTAAAACTATTATGTATGCAGCTGCTTTAGTTGTGATTATTGGTATGTTATTTGTAATGGGTGGTAAGAAAGAATATATGCTGCTAAATATTAATAAAACAACTGAGTTATATAAAATAAGAGATAATGGTGAAGTTGCAAATAACTTTGTATTATTATTTCAAAATACACAAAGAGAAGACTATACTTATAACTTAGAAGTGATAGGGGAATATGCAGGAAAAGTTCAAATTAAAAGATTTACACCATTTAAATTAAGTCATAATAAAATGGTAAAAAAAGTTATACAACTTACAACAACAGAAAAATTAGCTGATAGTAATACAAAAGATACTCCAATAACTGTAACATTAAAATCTTATGCTATTGAAAATCCGGCAGAGATAAGTGTTATAAGACAAGCGGTATTTATTTATCCAAGAGCAGATAAGCTTAAATAATATATCTCTTCTTAAAACAAATATCTAAAAACCTAAGTCTATCTAAGACTTAGGTTTTTTTATGTTATAATCCAAAAAATTTATACAAGGAAGAAGTATGCCATTATTAGATAGTTTTAAAGTTGATCATACAAAAATGACTGCACCGGCAGTGAGAATTGCAAAAACAATGAAGTCAAAAAAAGGTGATGTGATAAGTGTATTTGATATAAGAATTCACAAACCAAATAAAGATAAAATGACAGGAAGAGGTATCCATACCTTAGAGCACCTTTTTGCAGGGTTTATAAGAGAACATTTAAATAGTAAAAATGTTGAGATTATTGACTGTAGCCCAATGGGATGTAGAACAGGTTTTTATATGAGTTGTTTAGGAAAGCCTTCTGAAAAACAAGTTGCAAATGCTACATATAAAGCTATGAAAGATGTTTTAAAAGTTAAAAGTGAAGCTGATATTCCTGAATTGAATCTTTATCAATGTGGAACATATAAAATGCATAGTTTAAAATCAGCACAAAAAACAGCAGCATATGTTGTGAAAAAAGGTGTTGGAGTTATGGATAATGAAAAATTACTTTTAACTAAAAAACAACTAAAAGAGATAGAAAAGAAGTAGTACAGTTATGGCTAAAGAGTTAGAGCTTTTTAGGTCACTTTTTGATAACTCACCTAATCTTGCTATATTAAATATCAATAATAGCTGTGATGAGGTGAGAGATGAATTAGAAAAAATCACTTCTCTTTCTTCTGGAGAATTTACACTCAAAGAGTTCTCAGATATAGACTTAAAAACTTTTAGATGTAAAGATAGAAACTTTGAATATGCAGTTTTAAGTGATTGCTTAGAGCATATTGAAAATCAAGATAGATTTATCAGTAGTATCTACCATAGTTTGGAAAACTCTGCATTTATAATTCTTTTACAAAAAAAAGAGAGTATGAGTGTAGAAATTATGAAAGAGTTATTAGATAAAAATAATTTTCGTGCTATCAATGATATTGATATATTTTCAAAATACCATTTAGTTATGGGGAAAAAACTTCATATGTGGGGAGCTGGGCAATAGAATTTGTAACGACTAGTGATGGGAGCCACACACTTTATAGTAAACAATTTAACCAACACTATCATAGTGTAAAAGAGGGAGCTTTAAATGAATCTCTTTCGAAGCATGTGATTCCAGCACTTAACTATCATCAAAATAAAAAAGAGTTAACTATTTTAGATATCTGTTTTGGTATTGGTTACAATAGTTTAGCTACCTTATATTATATACAAAAATCTGATTTAAATATAAAAGCCAATATATATTCCCCTGAATTTGATTTAGAATTACTTCATAGTATAGAACACTTTAATTTCCCAAAAGAGTTTGAGTCATTAAAGAATATTATTAGAATCCTATCCCAAGAACTTTTTTATGAAGATGAAAAGTGTAAAATAGAAATATATCATGGAGATGCTAGAGAGTATTTGGATATTTTATATAATAAAAATATATTCTTTGATATAGTTTATCAAGATGCTTTTAGTAGTGAAGTGAATAAATTGTTATGGACACAAGAGTATTTTGCTCAGATAAAAAATATTTTAAATGATGACGCAATTGTTACTACTTATTCTATTGCAACACCCATACGACTCTCTATTTATAATAATGGATTCAATATCTATGAATACAAACCAGATAATTCCAATAGAATTACACTTGCATTAAATAAAAAAGAGATAGACTTTAATTATAAATATATCGATATGGAATTAAAAAAACAAAGAAATACAGAAGCAATAGCTTTATATGATAAGGATGAATATGTTTGAAGAACAAAGAGAAGTTAGAGTTTTTAGAGTTACTGTTAAAAAAGTAATCCAAAGACTATTAGAGATAAAAGAGTGTGAACATACTAGTTTTAAAGAGATAGTTATAGAACAATTTGATGGGTATGATTATGAGGGAGAAGAGGAGTTAATTGGACATGATTCTTGGGATGATTTTTCACAAAATGGACAATATGAATTACCTATTAAAATAGATCATGAACATGCATATGAGTTTACAATATATGCTAGAACAGAGAATGGGAAAGTTACAATATACAATGTTTTATAAGTAAAACTAAACTTATGATATAATTAAAACTTATTTCTCTTTAAGCATATTTTAAAACTATATCTATTACAATTACTTATGTATGACTACTGGTCAAGTAGTTAAAGAAAAAATTAAGCAATAAGGGGTAGATATGGCAAGATTAATCGTACTTGGAGGTGGTGTATCAGGCCACACTGCTGCAACATTTGCAGCAAAGTGGCTTGGAAGCGCTCATGAAGTTGTGGTGGTAACACCAAATTCTAAATGGAATTGGATACCATCAAATATATGGGTTGGTGTAGGACAAATGACACCAGAAGATGTAACATTTGATCTAGCTCCTGTATATAAAAAAGCCGGTATAACTTACAAGCAAGCAAAAGCTGTATCTATCCATCCAAATGGGAAAGAGGGAAGTGACAAAGAGTTTGTAACTATTGAGTTTACAAGTCCTGATAAACAAGGACAAACAGAAGAGTTAGAATATGATTATCTTATCAATGCAACTGGACCTAAACTTAATTTTGGTGCAACACCTGGATTAGGTGAGGGAAGTGAGTTAGGTGAACATACTGTTTCAGTATGTACAGCTGACCACGCACATCATGCAAGCCATGAATTAGAAAAATGTATCAAAAAAATGAAAGAGGGGCACAGACAAAAGTTCTTAATAGGAACAGGACACGGTATGTGTACTTGTCAAGGTGCTGCTTTTGAGTATATTTTTAATATTGAGCATGAGTTAAGTAAAGCTGGTGTAAGAGATATGGCAGATATCAAGTGGATATCAAATGAATCTTTTTTAGGTGACTTTGGTGTTGGTGGACTTCATATGAAAACTATGGGATATGCTGTAAGTTCTAAAATATTTGCAGAATCATTATTCACTGAAAGAGGTGTTGATTGGATTATTGGAGCACATGTAAATAAAGTTGAACCAGGGAAAGTACACTATGAACTTCTTGATGGAAGTATGGGTGAAGAAGAGTTTGACTTTTCTATGTTAATTCCTCCTTTTGCAGGTGTTGGTATAAAAGCTATTGATAAAGATGGAAGTGATATTACTGATACACTTTTTGCTCCAAATGGTTTCTTAAAAGTTGATGCAAACTATTCTGCTGGTGCTTATGAAAATTGGAAAGCTTCAGATTGGCCAAAAACATATCAAAATCCAACTTATGAAAATATCTTTGCTTGTGGTATTGCATTTGCTCCACCACACCCAATTTCAAAACCAATGAGTTCTCCAAATGGAACTGCAATTAACCCAACACCTCCAAGAACTGGTATGCCATCAGGTATTATGGGGAAAACTGTTGCTCATAGTATTTGTGACAAAATCTTAAAAGGTAAAGATGCTCCACTTCATGAAGCAAGTATGGCAGAGATGGGTGCAGCTTGTGTAGCTAGTGCTGGTAAAGGTTTATTTGATGGAACTGCTGCTGCTATGACTATTTATCCTGTTGTTCCAGATTTTGAAAAATACCCAGGAACTGGTAGAGATACTGATTATACTTTTGGTGAAATCGGTCTTGCTGGACATTGGATTAAACATATATTACATCACTTATTCCTATGGAAAGCGAAGCTTAAAACAGGTTGGACACTAATCCCAGAATAAAATGATATGTTTTTTATCCTATTTCTTCGTTAGAAGTTCGTTCGTTTACTTCAGTAAACTTCACAAACTTCTGCCTTGAACTAGAACAAAAACCCTATCATTTACAGAGTAATTTAATAAAAATATAAAAAGGAAAATAGCATGGCAAAAGTTAAAGAAGAAGAAAAAAATATTAAAGCATATAGTCAAAACTATACAACAATGACACCTGGTCCATTTGCAAAAAGAATGAGAACTTGTGTAATTTGGCAGTTTATTAGATTTATCATTATTAATTTAAAAATGATAATTGTTGTTGGTAAAAGTCACTAAAATTGGTTAAAGATATTATCACATACCCAACACCTCCGAGTGTTGAGTATGCAACTGATGTCAGAGTTTTTGATGACAGTTTATTTGCTTTAATTGATGATTTAAAAGATACAATTAAAGCAAATAAATTAGATGGACTTGCAGCTTATCAAATAGGTAGTTATTTTAATGTTGTGCTTGTAAAACAAGGGGATGAGTTTTTAGAACTTATCAATCCTAGGGTTATTAATCCTATTGGAAAAGTTACCACTGAGGAAACTACAGCCTATTTTCCAGAGCTTAGTGCAAAAGTTCCAAGATATGAAAAAATCAGTGTTATCTATCAAGATAGAGATGCAAATCAACATTCGCTTAAAGTAGAAGGTGAGTTCTCTATTCTTTTACAAAGAAAAATTGACTATACCTTTGGTGCAACATTTTTAAGTAAATTAACCAAGGAAGAGAAGAAAAGATTTGAAAAAAAACTTGAATTTGGCTCAAATGTTGCTATACCTGAAAGTTGTCCTATAGTTTCATATAAAGATTATATTAATACTTTATCGAATATTTTTTTAATCGTAATTGCATTATTGTTAGTTGGATCATTTTTTATAAGTAATGAAATTACTTTAAAAGAGATATGGGACTATCAACGATATATATCATATGCTACGGTTGTTAATGGATTTATCTATTTATTGTATGGATATTATGAGGGGAAAAGATATAGCTCTTGTACAAGTTGTCAAGTTGGGAACTTAATAGGAACACTCGCTATTAGTTTTATAAAACTAACTATACTTATGATACTTTCATATTTTATAGTTATTTAATAGTGAAAATAGATATATTAAAGGAGATATTGTATGAATAATGATAAATATTGGCATCCTGTGATTGCTGGATTTTTACTTGGCACTGCTATTTTTATAAGCTTTATGGTTGCAGGTCAAGGGATGGGTGCTAGTGGTACATTTGCAAGAGTAACTGCTCAATTAGCATATTTATATGATTCTACTTTTGCACAAAACTCATATGTAATTAACTACTTAAGAGATGGTAATGCTCTTGCAAATTGGACAGTTGTAGAAACTGTTGGTATCTTTTTGGGTGGATTTTTAAGTGCTGCACTTGCGGGAAGAATTAAAGGTGGCATAGATAGAGGGGAAGACTACCCTGCATTTAAAAGACTTTTTTTTGCTTTTCTAGGTGGTATGATTATAGCTGTTGCATCAAGACTTGCTAGAGGGTGTACAAGTGGTCAAGCACTTGATGGCGCGGCTACATTTAGTGTAGGTGCTTGGATTTTTATGTTAGCAGCATTTGGTGCTGGATTTATATTTGCTCCGTTGTTTAAAAAACAATGGAAAAATGTAAAATAAGAAAGGTTATAAAATGGAAGCTACTTATCCTTTATTTACAACAGGAGCTATTGATTCAAATCTAAACTTATTTTATGGACTATTTTTAGGAATTGCTTTTGGTTTTATTATCGAAAGAGCAGGATATGGTCGCTCAATAAATATTGCACCTATTATGTATTTTAGAAATACGAAAGTTTCAGATATGATGGTTAGTGCTATTTTAACTGTATCAACTTGGATAATTATAGCATCTTATATGGGGTGGATTGATTATAACCAAATCTTTATCCCCACAACTTATTTATGGCCCTATTTAGCGGGGGGTGCTTTATTTGGACTTGGAATGGTTATGTCAGGATGGTGCCCAGGAACTGCTGTTGTTGGATTTTCAACTGGGAAATTAGATGCTGTAGCATTTTTACTAGGTGTACTAGTTGGTATGCATACATACATTATAAACTTTGATTCTATTATATATTTTGCAAACTCTACAAATGTAGGAAGATATACAATCCACAGTGTACTAGGAGGAGATATTTATAGTTCATATCTTATTACACTTGTGTTAGGGATAGGATTAATAATATTTATGAAGTATATGAAATCAATTAGAGATAAAAAAGGGGAAGATATATGAGAGTAATTTCAGGTAGTATAGGATTATTACTTATACTCACAGCAGTAGTTATAGTGATCTTATCAACAGGTGAAGATAGTTATTCGATGAAAAAAGAACAAATGGTTGCAACATATATAACCAATGCAACTAAAGCTTTAGAAGAAAACAACTATCTTCAAGCAACAAAATTTGCAAAAATGGCAATTCAAGTTGACCCAAATAATAACAATGGATTTACCATATATAATAAAATTATGGAAGCTAAATTCAAACCAAAAGTTACTATAGAAGAAACTCAGACTATTGAAGAATCACCAGTTCAAGAGGCTTTTGAAGAAGCACCAGATATGGGTTGTTAACACAGCTCATATAAAATATTAACTTTTTAGAAAGAGATTATACTCTTAATATTTTTCTAAAGACTTTTTAGTCTTTTATAATATAACTCATTGGTTTAGCATAGGCTTTCAATACAAAACATCAAAGGAGAAAAAATGAAATTATTGCAAAAAATTATTGCAACTGTTATGCTAACTGCAATTGCAACAACTTTAACTATAGCGGCACCAGTACCTAGTAGTGCTAAAAAACAAACACCACAAGGGCAATACCTTACAGCTAAAGAAGCATATGCTTTACTAAAAAAAGAGAGTAATAAAATACTATTTATAGATGTAAGAACTCCATATGAGTTTCAATATGTTGGTTCAACACCAATGGTTGATAAAAATATTCCTATTGTACTTATCACTCTTACAAAATGGGATGAAAAGAAAAAAAGATACACTAGAGTTTTAAACAAAAACTTTGTAAGTGAAGTGGAAGCAGCTATGAAAGCAAAAGGTCTAACTAAAAAAGACAAAATCGTTTTTATGTGTAGATCAGGGAAAAGAAGTGTATATACATCTAAACTTATGGCTAAAGCTGGTTATATGAATGTTGCAACAGTAGTTGATGGTTTTGAAGGTGGTAAAGATAAAAAATATAAACAAAGAACTACTAATACTGGATGGAAAAATACTTGTCCTGCAGAGTCTTGGGGATATAAAAATCACAAAGAAAAAATGTATTTTAGTAAATAAGTTTATCTATTTATCAACAAAGGCTTAGTGATAATCACTAGGCCTTTTTTATTATCTAAATATTGCTATAATCTTTTATGAAATTTCTATTTATTCTTTTTTACTTTACCCTATTTTTATACTCACAAAATATTGACAATTGTTTAAATTGTCACACAAATACAACTCCTATAGATAGCTACCATCCTTACAAAGAATTTGGCTGTGCCTCATGCCATGGTGGAGATAAAAAAGCAACGATAAAAGAAAAAGCCCATAAAAACATTGTTTTAAATCCAAGTCGTTTAGAGCATGCAAGTATGTTTTGTGGAAAATGTCATCAAGATATAATTAATAGAGTTGATAAATCTATAATGAATAATATGCATGGGATTTTAGATGTTCTGAAATATCAGTTTAAAGAAACTCAAACTATTGAAAAATCAACAGGTATCCACTATCTAAAAAAGAAACCTACAGAAAAGCAAACTCTTGCAGAAGATCATTTTAGTAAACTTTGTGCTGCGTGTCATATTAATCAAAAGGAGGAGATATTTCACAATACAGGTTTTGTTAAAAGAGGTGGTGGCTGTGTAGATTGCCATAGAGTTGAAGATGTTGAAAAAATAGATATACAAAATGATATTTTAAAGCTCAAACATCCAAAACTTTCAACTAAAATACCTAGTTCTAATTGTTTAAAGTGTCACAACCGTTCAAATCGTATAGGACTTTCATATTTTGGACAATTTGAAAGTGAAGGTTATGGGACACCTTACAAAGATGGAAAACTAACCCATAAGCTAGATAAAGGTCGATATTATTATGAACTCCCAGCTGATATTCATCATACAAGTGCAAAAATGGATTGTATTGATTGTCATACAGAAGCTGGAGTTATGGGAGATGGGAAACACCATGCACATATGGAAGATGCTGTAGATATCTCTTGTAAAGATTGTCATAGTCCCAACTTTCAACCAACAGAACAATTTGGACTTGCTGGAATGCTTACTGCTTTAAATGGAGATATCCCTTATTCAAAAAAAATAGCTGTCACAAAAAAGAAAAACTCTCCCATTTATAATCTACAAAAAAATGATACCAATACTACTTTTTATAGAAAAAAAGATGGAAAAGCTTTTGATATCTCTAAAATGAGTGATGCACCCTATCATAATTCAAAAAATCATGAAAGGCTGGACTGTACAGCCTGTCACAGTTCGTGGATACCTAGCTGTTATGGTTGTCATGAAGTATATTTTAAAGATAGAAAGCAATATGATTGGATAAAGCATAAACAAACAAAAGGGAAGTGGATGGAACTTAGAAGTTATCTTCGATACGAATCCCCTGCTCTTGCTATTGGATACAATGAAAAGATAATGCCAACAGCTCCCGGTTGTCAAGTAATAGCAACAATTTATGATAAAGATGTAAAAAATGATGAATTTCACTCTATGGCTTTTGCCGCTTGGGATCCACACACTACACAAAAACACTCAAGAAGTTGTATCGATTGTCATTTCAATCCCCAAACACTAGGACTTGGTGCTGGTATTTTAGATATAAAAGATAACAATATCACTTTTAATCCTCACTATCAAAGTAAAGAGGATGGACTTCCTATAAACTATCCAATCGACTCCTTAATTTCAAAAGAGGGAAAACAGTTTCAAAGTTTTTCAAGAGAAAAAGCAAGAGGATTTAATCAAAAAGAGGTTACCAAAATTGTTGAAGCTTATAAGTGTATAATTTGTCATAACAAATGGGATGATCCTATCTATAAAGATTTTCCAAAAAGTAAAAAACTTTTTTATGAGAAAAAAACTTCTTGTAGTAAAGAGATACTAAAATGATTAAATATTTCCTGATTCTAATCCCTTTATCTCTTTTTTGTAATGAATGTCTTACTTGTCACCCTAAAAAAATGGAACAGTGTGCAAACTCAAATCACTATACACTGAAAAATGCTATAAATATTACACGAACTGCTTGGGGAATAAAAGATAGTAAGGTAACACTACAGACACTACCCAAACCAAATTATAATATAAAAAAACCTCAAGATTTAGTTGATGATTTTTTACGAAGAAAATGTTTAAAATGTCATCTTACAAGTAAGGCTATCAATCAAACTAACAATCTATGTCTTGCTTGTCATAATACACATCAAAATAAAATAGATGCAAAAAAAGCGAAGTCTACTCAACAGAAGTGTTTAAAATGTCATAATAATGAATTTATAGGAACAGATTATCTAGGACTTTTCCCTCATGATTATGATAAAGCATATAGAAGTCCACTCACAAAAGATGGTTACTATCCAAAGAGACCTTATGGAATAGATTTTCATCATTTAAGTAGTGATATCCATCATCAAAAAGGTTTAAGTTGTGTTGATTGTCATAAAAAAAGTAAAAATAAAAGTTGGGAAAGTAAGGTAGATTGTAAATCGTGTCATCAAAACTTAACACAACAAAATCATAAAAACTATCACGATAATCTTTCTTGTAATAGTTGTCATAGTGCTTGGAATATTAGTAGTTATGAACTTAATGTATTAAGAGATGATACTCCTAATTATAAACAATGGAAAAGATTAAAAGTACAAGAAGATACTTATCTGGAGAATTTTTTAACTAAAGCCTTAAAAACAAAACAAAAACTTGAACCTAAAATGCCAGATTATCTAACAAATAAAATGGAAGATGGGATTTGGTATAGTGGTTGGAAGTTTAGAAGATGGGAAAACTTTTTTTTAATCAATAGTGATGATGGCACAATCAAAATTGCAAAACCGATGTTTCAATATAGAATAAGTTATAAAGACCAAAATGGAAAAACTATTTTAGACGATTTAAATACAATAGATGGTAAAAAAATAGAGGCTTTTGTACCAAAAGAACCACACACTATAACAAAAAAAGCTAAATCTTGCGAAATGTGTCATGAAAATAAAATTATGTTAGACAAAAACCTTATAAACAAAGGTTTATTTCAAGGTATTATATTAAAAGGCTCCCCATTAACGCAAAAGCAGTTAGAAAAACTTCAATCTGAATTTTATAAAAACCAAAGAGCTAAAATACTTTTTTCACAGTAAAACTTATAAGTTAGGTTCCAAATAATCTAGTTTTATAAGTATCTTTACAATCTCTTTAAAAACTGGAACTGCTGAGTTTGAAGCATAGTAGTAGTACCATTTTTTACCTCTGTTTACAGGGTCATTTACAGTTACCCCTATAGTATACCTTTTGTTTTTATCATTCACAAAACCAAAAAAACTACTCATATATTTTCTTTGATATCTCCCTTTTTCCACCACATTTGCTGTACCTGTTTTTCCACCAATCTCTAAACCATCAATTTGTGTTTTTCTCCCTGTTCCTTTTTCTACAGTTTTAATAAGCATTCTTTTCATATAGTTAGCAGTATTTGATGATATAACTTTTGGCTCAGAGATATTGGGATCTTTTTTTACTATGTACGGAGTAACTATTTTCCCATCATTATTAAAAACAGAATAAGCTTTTAATACTTGCATAAAAGTAGCTGTAATACCTTGTCCATAAGAATCTGTTGCTTTAAAAACATTGTCTTCCCCTTTATCTTCCCCTGCTCTGTATTGATAAAGTTTATGAATGATTCCTTTTGATTCAAAAGGTAAATCTATCCCCGTTTTTTGAGAAAGTCCAAAGTTGAGGTAACCATTATAAAATTGTTCAGCACTTAATCTATTGGCTATAGTAAGTGTTCCTATATTACTTGAATAGATGATGATATCTTCTAAAGTAAGATAGTTTTTTTTAAATTGATGATCATCTTTAATGGTAAATCGTCCAATTTTGTATTTTCCTCGTGGAAATTCCCCTTTTTTATTTTTTTTACCAGTATTGTGTGCAAAAAACAATTCATCTCTTTTGACTTTATTGTTGTCAAGTGCTAATGAGATGGCAAGTGGTTTGATAACAGAACCGGGTTCAAAATTATATTCAATAGCATTTATTTTTAAATGTTCAATCTCATTTTGTTTGATATCAGAAGGGTTATATCTATTTGAACTAGCAAGAGATAAAATTTTACCAGTTTGGCTATCCATAACTGATATCAGAATCTCTTGTGCTTCAAATTTTTCTTTGTATCTATCAAGCATAAGTTCAATATTTTTTTGAAGTTTAAGTGGAATAGTGATTTGTATATCATCCCCATCTTTTCTTTTTATAATTTTGGAGTCTTTATTGAAAATGATATATGAGAGGATATCTTTTTCCCCTTTTAATATACCATCTTGAAAGTTATTGAGTCTATCATTAAATTCTCGTTCAAGACCATTGATACCATTAACTCTTTGTTTCCCTTGTTTTGAGTTAAGTTCCCTAATATATCCTAAAACAGGAGTAAGAGTATCTTTATATGGATAAATTCTTTCTTCACCAGTTTCATAGATATCCAAACCATGAAGATAAGTGTTCCCATTGGATTTAATAGCTTGAAAGACATCAAGCATTCGAAGTTTATACGCTAGAGATTTTAACTCTTTTGCTGTTTTTTGATTTATTGTACGAGAGAGAATTGTATAGCCATTTTTTTGTGATAGTTTTTCTCGTACCTCTTTTTTGGGAATATCACTATATATTGAGAAAAGTGTTATAAATAACTCTTTTTTATTTTTATCTATAGCGCGGGTATCAACTGAAGCAGAATATATTTTTCTTGAACTTCCTATTTTAAATCCATCATTACTATAAATATTACCTCTTACAGCTAAGTCTTTTTTTACAGAGGTAAGAGAGGGAAGGTCCCTATCACTTCCTATTGTACTTATAACTGAATATATCAATACAGAAAAAAACATAAATATTAATATCACTAATATTAAAATCTTTTTCATTACTGGTAATTGTTGTTTTTTTAGAGACATTCCTCATCCATAGTGTGAAAAGTTTTGGTTTTAATTGGTATAATTCCCGAATGAATTCTATCAAAAATATGATTAAATCCTT
>JGI997J19993_1000185_pt1 | contig 21189 bp, 19 predicted proteins | sample Etolagbewater25m_FD_19993 | JGI IMG/M metagenome (IMG submission 19993)
TTTTTAAACTCAGCTTCTGTTTTTGGAGTTATCTTTCCATCTTTGTTATCTACACTAAATATTTGTACATCATTTGCCAATACAAATCCAAATGTAATTAAAAGTAGTAAAGCTATTCTTTTCATTTTCCCATCCTTTTTCTTATATATTTAACTATAGAACACTATAACTTTTATTCAACTTAATAAGAAAAAATTATAAGTAATAATAATTAAAAGTAATATTAATAGATACCCTAATTTTACATAAAAACTATTTATGACTTTTTCGTGACAATTTTTATCATATTTATTTAACAATCATTCCTATAAACTACGATTGTTTAGATTATGAAGCTAAATTAAACAAGGGGCAAAATATGGTTGAAAATATTTTAAAAAGAGATGGTAATTTTGAAGAGTTTGCATCTTATAAAATTGAAGATGCGATTAAAAAAGCTTTTAAAAGTGAACACACAACTTATAATAATACTATCTTTTTTAATGTTTTAGAAAAATTAAAAAATAAAAGAATCATCGCCGTTGAAGATATACAAGATTTAATAGAACAAGAACTTTATAAGAGTAGATATTTTGATGTTATGCGATCTTTTATTTTATATAGACATATGCACAAAATGCAAAGAGATAGATTTTTAGAAGAAGATACAACCTACATAAACTCAACCCAAACCATAGAAGAATATATCAATGGAAACGACTGGAGAATAAAGGCTAATTCAAATACAGGATATTCAAATGCTGGTTTAGTGAATAACTCAGCAGGAAAAGTTATCGCAAACTATTGGCTAGATAAAATTTACAGTAAAGAGGAAGGCTATGCACATCGAAATGGCGACTATCATATTCACGATGTAGATTGTTTGACTGGGTATTGTGCTGGTTGGAGTTTACGAGCATTACTTGATGAGGGATTTAATGGCGTTAGGGGAAGAGTTGAAAGTGATGCTCCAAAACATTTTAGGGAAGCATTAGGTCAAATGGCAAATTTCCTTGGAATTTTACAAAGTGAATGGGCAGGAGCGCAAGCTTTTTCCTCTTTTGATACTTATCTAGCACCTTATATATTTAAAGATAAACTTGAATATAAAGAGATTAAAAAAGCTGTAAGAAGTTTTATCTATAATCTCAATGTTCCAGCAAGATGGGGACAATCTCCTTTTACAAATATCACTATAGATTGGACTGTACCAGAAGATTTAAAAGGACAAATCCCAACACGAAAACAAACGCATCTGTTAAGAGATATACAAGATAAAGAGTTACTCGAAGAAATTAAAAAAAGAGGGTGTAATAGTTTTGAAGAGATGACTTATGCAAAATTTCAAAAAGAGATGAACCTTATAAATAGAGCCTATTATGAGATAATGACCCAAGGTGATAAAGATGGACAGCCTTTTACTTTCCCAATCCCTACAGTAAATATAACTGAAGATTTTGATTGGTATGGAGAAAATACAGATTTACTGTTTGAAAATACAGCCAAAGTAGGTTCCTCTTATTTCCAAAACTTTATAGGTAGCCAGTATAAAAGAGATGAAAATGGAAAGTTAATCCAAAATGAAGAAGCCTATAAACCAGGTCATGTAAGAAGTATGTGTTGTAGATTACAACTTGATTTACGAGAACTCTTAAAAAGAGGTGGTGGTCTTTTTGGCTCGGCTGAGATGACAGGAAGTATTGGTGTTGTTACTATCAATATGGCAAGACTTGGCTTTTTACACAAAGGTGATAAAGAGGCTTTATTTCTAAGACTCAATCAGCTTATGGACTATGCATCATCAACACTAGAAAAGAAAAGGGTTTTTATACAAGAGATGTTTGAAAGAGGATTATACCCTTATACAAAAAGATATTTACCTGGTTTTAACAACCATTTTTCAACTATCGGAGTAAATGGAATCAATGAGATGATAAGAAACTTTACAAGTGATAGTTATGATATAAGTAGTTCCCAAGGAGAAGAGTTTGCCATAGAAGTCTTAAATCATATGAGAGAAAGAATGGTGCAGTATCAAGAAAAAACTGGAAATCTTTATAATTTAGAAGCAACGCCAGCTGAGGGTACTACTTATAGGTTTGCAAAAGAAGATAAGAAAAGATATCAAGATTCTATTATACAAGCGGGGATAGATGAGAATATTTATTATACAAACTCTTCTCAAATTCCTGTTGATTTAACAAACGATCCATTTTTTGCACTTGATTTACAAGATGAATTACAGTGTAAATATACAGGAGGTACCGTACTTCATCTGTATATGAAAGAGCAAATAAGTTCAACAGAAGCTTGTAGAAAACTAGTAAAAAATGTTATCTCTAATTATAGGTTGCCATATATTACAGTTACTCCACTTTTTTCAGTTTGTCCAAAACATGGATATATTGCAGGAGAGCATGAATATTGCCCAAAATGTGATGAAGAGCTTTTAGAAAATATAGCCTTAGCATCATAAATAACTATTTAAAAAGGATACAAAATGGATAAAACACAACAACTAGAAAAAGTCAATCATAAAAGACAAAAGTGCATTGTATATACAAGAGTTATGGGCTATCATCGTCCAGTTGAAAGTTTTAATGTAGGAAAAATAGGTGAGCATAAACAAAGAAAACAATTTATTGAATCAAAAAATTGTTTATGATTTAACACCATTTACACACCTTGATTTTCCAAATCATTTATCGTGTATAGTTTGGATGAGTGGATGCAATATGCGGTGTGATTATTGTTACAACAAAGATATTGTTTTTAATAAAAAAGGAAAATACTCTTTTGAGGATATTTTAAATTTTTTAAAAACAAGAGTTGGACTACTTGATGGTGTTGTTTTATCAGGTGGAGAAGCAACCCAAAATAACCTAGTCCCATTTTGTCAAGCCCTAAAAAAACTTAGATTTAAAATCAAACTTGACACAAATGGGACGAACCATTTATTATTACAACAACTATTGAAACTTAATCTTCTTGATTATGTTGCACTAGATTATAAAGCACCAAAAACAAAGTTTCAATCCATCACTCACTCAAATTTTTATGAAAATTTTTCAAAAAGTTTAGACCTGCTTATTACAAGTACTATTAAATTTGAAGTAAGAACAACCATACATAGTGATTTATTAAATGAAGATGATATTAATGTAATCATTAATGACCTATATAATAGAGGCTATAAAAAGACTTATTACTTACAAAAGTTTTTACCAACAACTCAAAATATTGGGAATATCTCTGAACCTATAAACAGTTTTAATAAGATATTATTAGTAGATAAAATTCCTATAGTTTGGCGATAAGTTATGGTAAAACTATTTGGTACCCTTCCCCTTTAATATTATTGATTAAATCTTTTGAAGTTTTTATCCGTAATCTTTTAATAAAACTTCTTAATGTAATGTCTGTACCACTTCCATCACTCCAAAGTGTAGCTTTGATTGTTTCAGAATCTGTTATCTCTGTAATATTTTTGAGTAATAGTTCTATAAAAACTACTTCTCTTTTTGATAAAGGAACATACTTTCCATCTTTATATAAACTTCTTTTTGTTTTATTAAAAGTAAATCCATCATTAAAAACAAGTGGTTCACTTTGAATACTTTTACTTAAAGTATTTAAATACTCTAAAAGTTCATCAGGGTCAAATGGTTTTATAAAATATTTTACAACACCAACATCAATCGCATTGAGTAATTTTTCTTTTTCACTAAAAGCACTTAAGATAATAATAGGCACATTTGGATTTATCTTTTTTATCTTTTCTGCCATCTGTAAACCATCTAATTTCGGCATCATAATGTCAGAGATAACTATATCTGGTAAAACTTTTTTAAATTTATCTACTCCATCTTTCCCATCACAAGCTATTGAAAAACTATAAAAATACTCCCCTATACTACTTTTTAATAAAGTTGCTAAGTTTTCTTCATCTTCAACTAATAAAACTTTTAAATCTTTTAAAGAATTATAATTCATATTATCCCTCCAAAGGTATTTTTATAGTAATAAGTATTCCATTGTTATTATTTATAAGATTTATTGTACCATTAAAACCTTGTTCACAAATCATTTTTGACATAAAAAGTCCAAGTCCAGTCCCACTACTTGAATGTTTTGTCGTAAAATAGGGTTCAAACACTTTTTCTATAATCTCTTCTGGAATTCCACCTGCATTATCTTGAATCTCTATAATTGCAAATTGTTCAACTTTTTTTGTAGTTATAGTGATCTTTTTTTTTGTAATATTGTTATCTTTAAATGCATCTTTGGCGTTTTGTATTAGATTGATTATTACTTGTGACAGTTCATTTGGAATACCTAAAAGAGTTATCTCGTGGAAATCTAACTCTATAGATATTTGCTCTTTAATTATGCTTTGTTCTAAAATTCCTTTTACTTCTTGAATACTTTCTTCTAAATTAAAGTATTTTTTCTCTTTATTTGGCTTAAAAAAGTTTGTAAAATCATCTATAGTCGTTGACATATTTTGAATAACATTTTTACTCTCATTATAAAAATGTATCACCTCATCTTTTTCATCTTTTAAAGAAGCATTTTTCATATTAAAAATATTAAGATTTAGTTGTGTGAGTGGTTGTCTCCATTGATGAGCCACATTTGCAAGCATCTGTCCAAGACTTGCAAGTCTTGATTGCCAAAACATAATTTTTTGTTTCTCTTCATTTTTAGCTATCTCTTTTTGAACTCGTAACTCTAATGTTTGATTTAGTTCCAATAATTGTGAAGTTTGTGTTTGAACTTTTTTTTCTAAAGTTTTATTTAATTGTTTAAGTTCAAGTTCTTTTTTTTCTAACTCTTTTTTTAAAAGAACCTCTTTTGTTACATCATAGCGTATGGCAATAAACTCTTCAATATCTCCATTTTTATCAAGTATAGGGATTACTGTTGTATTTACATAAAAAACAGTGCCATCTTTTTTTCGATTTTTAACTGTGCTTTTATATGTTTTTTTAGCTTTTATAGTATCCCAAAGAAGTTTGAAGTTTGAAGCTGGGACACTTGGGTCTCTTACTATATTGTGATTTTTTCCAAGAAGTTCTTCTCTTGTATAGCCAGAAATTTTACAAAATTCATCATTTACAAAAGTGATAATTCCATTAATATCTGTTTTTGAGACTATATTACTTTTTTCAATAGCCTCTTTATATTGCTGTATCACAAGGCAAACTTTTGATAATATCTACTACTTTAGAAGCATACCCCCACTCATTGTCATACCATAAAACAAATTTTAACATTTGATTTTTTTTCACTTGTGTAAATCTATGGTCAATAATTGAAGTATATTCTTGTTGAGCAAAATCACTTGAAACCAATGGTTCAAAATTATTCAGTACTATTTTTGCAGTTTGTGTATTTTGGTATTGTCCTAAAATTTCTAGTAGTTTCTCTTTTGTTATCTCTCTTTGTAGTTTTAAAACTACATTAATTGCACCCACAGTTGCAGTTGGAACTCTAAAAGAACTAGAAGAGAGTATCTCTTCATTTATATGAGATAAAATATAAGAACAAGCATCTATAGTTGTAGTACGACTTGGTATGATATTTTGTGTAGAGCTTCTCCCAAACTCAAAGTTACAAGCAACATCTCTATCACTACTTCCAATACAACCACTATCTAAAGTTTTTTGATGATTTAACAATGGATGAATAGTGCTTACATCACCATACTCTATAGAAAAATGCTCATCAACAATTTTTAAAACTGGTAAAAGTGCTGTTGCGTTGCAAGAACTTGTAGAGATAACTTTGTGTGATTGATTTTGAAGTTCTTTTTCATTTACTCCAGTTATTATATTTATATCTGCATTTTTATTAGGGTGAGTTAAAATGATTTTTTGTAAAGGGAGTTTTTTAAGCTCTTCAATATCTACTTTACTTCCACTTGCATCTACTACTACATCAATTTTGTACTTTTTAAAATCTATTTGTGTAAGTTTTGAATAATTTAATATCTCAATATTATTTTTTGAGTTTTTTATAGTTCTTTCATAAACACTATATTTATCTTCAAATCGTCCATAAGTAGAATCATAGTTTATACTATATACTATATTATCAATATTTGAATTAAGTTCATTTATTGCTACAATATTGATATTTTCATTAGAGTTGGCAATTCTTATTATAGATTTTCCAACTCTTCCAACACCATTTAACAATATATTCATAAAATAAAACTATTCTTCAATAATAAGTGCTTTTACACCAGGTAACACTTTACCCTCAATTAGTTCTAGAGAAGCACCACCACCAGTAGAGATAAATGTCATCTCCTCTTCATCTCCTGTTCTTCTTACTAAATCTGCTGTATCACCACCACCAACTACTGTTGTAGCATATGAAGAAGCAACTGCATGAGATAGCTTTGTACTTCCTTTTGCAAATTTATCCATCTCATACACACCCATTGGTCCATTCCAAAGAATAGTATGCGCATCCTCTAAAGCTTGAGAAAATAAAAGTGCCGACGCAGGTCCTATATCTAATCCCATCCATCCTTTTGGTATCTCTTGTACAGTTACTGCTTTTGCAAATGACTCACTATCAAAAGCTTCTGCTGCAATAACATCAACAGGAAGATAAAATTTCACCCCCAATGTTTTTGCTTCTTCCATAATTTTTAAAGCTTCTGGGATTAAATCATCTTCAACTAAAGAGTTTCCAACTTCATGTCCAAGTGCTTTAAGGAAAGTAAATGCCATACCTCCACCTATGATGATTTTATCAACTTTTGGTACAAGATTATAAAGCGCTTCAAGTTTTCCACTTACTTTGCTTCCCCCTACAATACTTACAAATGGTCGTTTAGGTTCTTCAATAATATGATAAAAAAACTTTATCTCTTTTGCTAGTAAAAATCCAGCTGCTTTATGATTAATATCAAAATGTTGTGCAATCCCTTCAACAGATGCATGCGCTCTATGAGATACACCAAAAGCATCATTGATATAAACATCTGCCATAGATGCTAGTTTTTTAGATAATTCTGGATCATTTTTAGTTTCACCTGCTTCAAATCGCATATTTTCTAAAAACATTATTTCACCATTTTTTAACTCATTAGCCATTCTTAATGTCTCTTCACAAACAATACTAGGAGCTAATTTTATCTCTTCCATTTGTAACAATGTTTTTAATCTTTGCTTTACAGGTTTTAAACTATATTTTTCCTCAAAACCATTTTTTGGTCTTCCAAAATGACTTGCGATAATAATGGCACAATCATTATCTATACAGTATCTTATTGTACTTAAAGCACTTCTAATTCTTCTATCATCTGTAATATTTTGGTACTCATCAACTGGTACATTAAAGTCACATCTTATAAATACTTTTTTACCAGTTATATCTATATTTTTTATCTCTTGAAGCTTCATTTTATTCCTTAAAAATGTCCCATTTTTTAGGGACCAGTATTTAAAAATTTCTTTTAACGATGGAAATAAATTCCATCTAAAGAAACAAACTCTAAAGGGGCAAACGAGTTTGCCTCTAACTTTAAAATATTAATTTGTTGCAACATGTACACCCATATCTACAAGTCTACACGAATATCCCCACTCATTGTCATACCAAGATAGTACTTTTACCATATTATCCCCCACTACTTGAATTGTATCAAGAGGAACTACAGTTGAGTTTTCTTCTCCATTAAAATCACTACTTACTCGTCCTTCTGTATCTGTTGCTAGGATACCTTTTAATGCTCCATTTTCAGCTTGTGTAAATGCATTGCAAACTTCTTCTACTGTTACATTTTTATTTAAAGTTACTGTTAAATCCACCATTGAAACATTTGGTGTTGGTACTCTTATAGCTTGTCCATTTAATTTTCCATTTAAATGAGGCATAACTTTTCCGATAGCTTTTGCAGCACCTGTTGTACTTGGTACTAAATTTGTAGCACCAGCTCTAGCTTTTCTTGGGTCATTTTTATGTTTTGCATCAAGGATAGGTTGGCTTCCTGTATACGAGTGGATAGTTGTCATTAGCCCACACTCAATTCCAAAAGCATCATCAAGTACTTTAGCAACTGGTGCTAATCCATTTGTAGTACAAGATGCATTTGATACTATTGATTGTCCTGCGTATGTTTTTTCATTTACACCCATTACAAATGTATCTGTATCATCTTTTGCAGGTGCTGAGAACACTACTTTTTTTACTCCATTATCTAAATATGGCTGTACTGATTCTTTTGTTAAAAATGCACCCGTACATTCTAAAACAACATCTACTCCATAACTTGCATAATCCAATTTTGCAGGATCTCTTTCATTTAAAAGTTTTGCTTTTTCATTTCCAATATAAATATACCCATCTTCAACTTTTATATCATCTCTTTTCCCATGTACTGAATCATATTTTAAATTATATTGTATCATCTCTTCAGAGCCACTAGCATTCGCAGCAACTAACTCTACATCATCTCTATTAGCACAAATTCTTGCAACACATCTTCCGATTCTTCCCAAACCGTTGATAGCAACTTTTACAGCCATAATCATCCTTTTGCTTTACATAATTTTGGATATTTTATCTAATTTTTTATATAAAAACGGTTAAGAAATTAGAAGAAAATATATAGCAAAAAAACAGCTCGATTTATAGTAAAAAAATCAGTCAACTTTAAATAAAAAAATAGGTCAATTTTAAGTAACTTTAGATAGAATAAATCTTTAAAAATACAAAATTATAGTAGCAAATTTTTATTATAAGCAAAGTTTATTACTATAATTTTCGAATACATTTAATGGAGTTTTTAATGGCAATAATGATACAAAAAAGAAATGGTCGTCAAGAAGTTTTAGATATTACAAAAATTCAAAAACATACAATTTCAGCTACAAAAGATTTAGTAGGTGTAAGCCAAAGTGAGTTAGAAATTGATGCACAAATTAAATTTATAGATGGGATGAGTTCAAGTGATATTCAAGATGCTCTTATCAAAACAGCTGTTGAAAAAATAGATATAGATGTTCCAAATTGGACTTTTGTAGCTGCAAGATTATTTCTTTTTGACCTTTATCATAAAGTTGGAAAAGCAACACATGGGATTAAAGGGAATGCCTACTGTCATTTAAAAGATTATATAAGATATGGTCAAGAAGCTGGAAGAATTATTCCTGAACTTGAAACTGGTTATGACTTAGATGATTTAAGCAATTATCTTGATCCTAAAAGAGATTATCTTTTTAACTATCTTGGGATGAAAACTCTTTATGACAGATATTTACTAAAAAACAATGATAAACAACCAATTGAATTACCACAACAAATGTTTATGGGTATTGCTATGTTCTTAGCACAAAATGAAGAAAACAAACAAGAAAAAGCAAAAGAATTTTATGATGTAATTTCTAAATTTGAAGTGATGCTTGCTACTCCAACTCTTTCAAATGCAAGAACAAATAGACATCAACTTTCATCTTGTTATATAGGTTCAAGCCCTGATAATATTGAAGGTATTTTTGATGGATACAAAGAGATGGCACTATTATCTAAATTTGGTGGTGGTATTGGCTGGGATTGGAACTCTATACGAAGTCTTGGTGGAGTTATCGATGGTCACAAAAGTGCAGCTGGTGGAACAATTCCATTTTTAAAAATTACAAATGATATTGCTATTGCAGTTGATCAATTAGGTACAAGAAAAGGTGCTATTGCTGTTTATCTAGAGCCTTGGCATATGGATATTGAAGACTTTATTGACCTAAAGAAAAACTCAGGAGAAGAGAGAAGAAGAGCGCACGACTTATTCCCAGCACTTTGGATAAATGACTTATTTATGAAAAGAGTTATAGCAGATGAGCACTGGACACTCTTTGACCCTTATGAAGTGAAAGATTTATCAGCTCTTAACGGTGAAGCCTTTGAAAAAAGATATGAAGAGTATGAAAATGATGACTCTATCACAAAAGAACAAATGAAAGCAAAAAGCTTATGGAAGAAAGTACTTACATCATACTTTGAATCAGGAAGTCCATTTTTATGTTTCAAAGACAATGCAAACAGAGCAAATCCAAATGACCATACAGGATTTATAAGAAGTAGTAACCTTTGTACAGAAATTTTCCAAAATACAAACCCAAATCATTACTTAGTGAAAATTGAACTTGAAGATGGTGAAATTCTTACTTTTGAAGAGGAAGAAAAAGTAACTGTAGATAGTGGTATGGTAAAAAAAGCAAACAAAATCACAGCATTAGACAGCTTAAATGGAAAGAAAATATTTATCGTAGAAAAAGAAAAAATAGATGGTGATACAGCTGTTTGTAATCTAGCATCTGTAAACCTTAGTAAAATAAATACAAATGAAGATATCAAAAGAGTACTTCCAACTGCAATTAGAATGCTTGATAATGTTATAGATTTAAACTTCTATCCACTTAGAAAAGTAAAAGCAACAAACCTAAAAACAAGAGCTATAGGTCTTGGAGTAATGGGTGAATCACAAATGGTTGCAGAATCACAACTTGTATGGGGAAGTGATGACCATCTTAAAAAGATAGATTCTATTATGGAAGCTATTAGTTACAATGCTATTAGTGCATCTTCTGATTTAGCAAAAGAAAAAGGTATTTATCCTACATTTGAGGGTTCTAAATGGTCAAAAGGTATTATGCCAATGGATCATGCAACTCCAGCAGTAAATGCACTTATTCAAAGAGACCTATTTGATACAGGATGTGACTGGGAAGCTTTAAGAGAAAAAGTGAAGACTCAAGGTATCAGAAATGGTTACCTTATGGCTATAGCACCGACATCATCTATCTCAATTTTAGTAGGTACAACACAAGCAATTGAGCCTGTATATAAAAGAAAATGGTTTGAAGAGAACTTAAGTGGTCAAATTCCTGTAGTTGTACCAAACCTAAGTCCTGATACTTGGAATTTCTATACACCAGCGTATGAAGTAGAGCAAACAGATATTATAAAAGCTGCTGCTATTAGACAAAAGTGGATTGACCAAGGACAAAGTACAAACATCTTTATGTCTTTAGATAAAGCAAGTGGTAAATATCTACATGAGATATATACATTAGCTTGGCAATTAGGATTAAAGTCAACTTACTACCTAAGAAGTCAATCACCTGAAGCCGTTGCAGATGTTGCAGATAGAAGTCAAGAGTGTGTAGGTTGTCAATAAGATAACCTGCCATTAAAGAACTACAAAATGTACTATAAAAATTATATACTAAAAATAAAAGAGTAAACAATGGATAGAAAAACGATATATAACCCGCAATCAACTGAAAATCTAAATGATAGAAGAACATTTGGTGGAAATCCTGATGGTATGATAAACTTTACAAGATGTAAATATGAATGGGCAACAAGACTTTGGGATCAAATGGAAGGGAATACTTGGTTTCCCAAAGAGGTTCAGATGACTCAAGATGCGAAAGATTATAAGTATCTTACACCTCCAGAAAAAAGAATGTATGATTTAGTTTTATCACAACTTATTTTTATGGATTCTTTACAAACGAACAACTTAATGGATAATATCAATCCATATATAACAGCACCAGAAATCAATGCTTGTCTTTCAAGACAATCATATGAAGAAGCAAACCACAGTAAATCTTATGCAGTTATGGTAGAGTCAATCTCTGACAATACAGACTTGATATATGATATGTGGAAAACAGATGGAAAACTTCAAGAAAAAAATAACTTTATTGCTGGAACTTATGAAAACTTAAGTGGTGAAATAACTGATGAAAAAATAGTTTTAGCAATGTTTGCAAATCAAATCCTTGAAGGTCTTTATTTTTATGCTGGATTCGCAGCTATGTATGCACTTGGAAAATCTGGAAAAATGTTAGGTTCTTCACAAATGATTAAGTTCATTCAAAGAGATGAAGTAACACATCTATTGTTATTCCAAAATATGATTAATAGTACAAAAAAAGAGAGACCTGAACTTTTCACACCAGAGTTAGAAGAAAAAGTACGAGTGATGTTTAGAAAAGCAGTTGACTTAGAAGCTAGTTGGGGAGATTATATCACTCAAGGACAAATCCTAGGATTTACAAAAGATATTATTAGACAATATATTGAATACCTTGCGGATAGAAGACTTGAAGCAGTTGGATATGAAGTAGAGTATGGTGTAAAACATCCAATTCCTTGGGTAGATGGTTACAGTTCATTCAATGACCAAAGAACAAACTTCTTTGAAGGGAATGTTGTAAACTACTCTAAAGGAAGCATCGATTTTGATGACTTCTAATAAAAACTAATTATGGCAAGTAAAAATAGTCAAATACTTCTTATTGAAAATGTTCTTTCAAATATAAGTGATAATTTGGATGAAAAAGAACAGAGTATAAAAAACTTTGAAGAGGAAGTATTAAATCTAAAGAATACAATAGGTACTTTAAAGCACGAATGTAAAACTGCTTTTAATGAACAAGAAAGACTAGAAGATACTATCTCAGAGATAAAAAATAAAAATATGTTTTTATCAGAAGAGTTAAAAATGAAAGAGGAACAACTCAATATAAAAAATAAAGAGTTCGATTCTATAAAACTCCAACATGAACAATTTATGGATAATATAGAGAAAAGAATTGAAGATTTTAAACAACAACTTGAAAACAAAAATTCAATCATCAATGAGTTAGAAAAAATAAACAAAGAACTCAACAAACAAATCCACAACACAGAAAAAGATAAAACAATAAGCATCTCTAAGCTAGAGCGAAAACTAGAAAAAGAGGAATTTAAAAACTTCGTAAATACAGATAATGATTATGCATTTTCATCTTCAACAGAGACAACTCAAAAAAATACACCTTCTCAATCAAGAGTCAATAAAAAAATTCAATTAGATAAACTAGAAGATAAACTAAGAAATTTAAATAAAATCAAAGAGGATTTTGCAAATTCAAATACATCTTCATCAACAGAAGAGGAAGAGATAAAAAAGAGATTAGGGTTTTAAGTATTTAAATACTTAATGATAATAAAACTAAATATAATGAGGGACTATGCTAAAACTCAATAAACGCAATACAAATATAATTTTAATGGGTATTATATCTACCGTCACATTATCAATACTTTTTTTTATAAACAAATCTCAAAATCAACAAATAGGTTTTTTAGAGCAACATATAATCGATGATGCTACACAATCATTTCAAAATATTGTTACAATAAGAAATTGGAATTCAGAACATGGTGGAGTTTTTGTTAAAGGACATGATAACCTTCAACCAAATCCATACCTAATGGATAACCAACTAATCACAAAAAATGATGAAAAGCTCATTAAAATAAATCATGCGTGGATGACTAAACAAATTTCAGAAATCACTAATAAAGAAAATAAAGTATCTTATAAATTAACTTCATTAAACCCATTAAATCCAGAAAACCTGCCAAATAAATTTGAAAAAGAAGCCTTAAATTATTTTGAAAAATATAAAAATATAAAATACTACTATGATAAAAAAAATATTACACAGCAAGAGACTTTTAATTTTATGGGAAGTTTACTAGTTGAAAAGTCATGCTTACAATGTCATGCAGTGCAAGGCTATAAAATAGGAGATATAAGAGGAGGAGTAAGGGTTTCTCTATCAATTGATAGATATAAAAATCATGCTTTAAATATAATAGAGAAACACAACTATTTAGAACTTTTTGTACTTTTACTCTCAATCATTTTTACCTTTATAGTATACAAACTAAATAATAAAATATTTGAACAAGAAAATCTATTAATAATACACTCAAGAAATGCTGCAATGGGTGAAATGATAAATATGATTGCTCACCAATGGAGACAACCACTCTCAGTAGTGTCTATGGGAGCTAATACTATAATAGCTGATATAGAACTAGATATGGTTGAGAATGAGACATTAAAAGATATTTCAAATGATATACTAGAGCAAACTCAATACTTAACGCGTACAATAAATGACTTTAGTAATTTCTTTAAACCTGATAATGAAAAGTCATCTATTAACATAGAGAGTGTGATAGATAATAGTTTACAAATAATCTTAAAATCATTGGAAAATGATAATATAACAGTAATTAAAAACTATGCAACACTTGACAAAATAAAGATATATGATAAAAAACTATCACAAGTTCTTATCAATATTCTAAAAAATGCAAAAGAGGCATTTGAAGATCAAGATATTGAAAATAAAGAGATAAATATCTCTACTTTTAAGCAAGATGGATTTTACTGTATCGAAATAAAAGACAATGCAAAAGGGATACCAAAAGATGTTTTACCTAAAATATTTGAACCATACTTTTCTACAAAAGAGGAAAGAAATGGATCAGGCTTAGGATTATACATGGCACATACAATTGTTAGTAAACATCTAGATGGAGAACTCACTGCATCAAATACAAAAGAAGGAGCACAATTTTTAATTAAATTGCAAAATAAATAAGCAAATGAATTTAATAGCACTCCAACTCAAAACTTCAAATAACTTTGATAAAAATTTGAAAAAATTAATAAAACAAATCAACATAGCACCCGATCACTCTTTTATCTTAGCACCAGAGTTATATCTTACTGGTTATGCTTATGAGAGAATGGATGAAGCTGTGGCTTTTAGTTCTCGGGCTATAGAAATTTTAAAAATACTTTCAGAAACTAAAACTATAGCACTCACATTAACTACAAAAAGAAATAAAAACTATTTTAATACTTTACATATTTTTCACAAAGGGAAAATCGTACATACCCAATCAAAAGCAAAACTTTTTGTACTCAATGATGAAAAAGTATATTTTAGTGCTGGAGATGAAAAAGATATCAAAATCATAAATATAGATGGTTTGAAAGTGGCTACTCTTATCTGTTTTGAATTACGATATATTGAACTATGGAAAAAAGTACAAGGTGCAGATGTGATTCTTGTACCTGCTATGTGGGGGTTACGAAGAAAACAAAACTTTGAGATACTCACCCGAGCCCTTGCTGTTGCAAATCAATGTTTTGTAATTGCCGTGAATAGTGCAAACGATGATATGGCAAAAAGTAGTGCTATCATCTCTCCTTTTGGTGATGTGATAAAAGATGATGAAAAGAAACTTATCTTATGTGATGCAAACTTCAAAGAGATTAAAAAGATGAGAAGGTATCTAAATATTGGAATCAAATAAACAAATATCAAGTATCCTTTTTGTGTGTCTAGGAAATATTTGTCGCTCTCCACTTGCCCAAGCGATAGCCCAAGATATTGTTACAAAAAATAATTTAAATATTATAATAGATAGTGCAGGAACAGGAAGTTGGCATATAGATGAAGCACCTTGTGAAAACTCACAAAAAGTTGCCTTACAAAACTCTTTAAATATCTCAAGCTATAAAGGGAGGCAGGTGACAAAAAAAGACTTTAAAACCTTTGATTTAATTATAGGACTAGATAATAGTAATATCTCGAATCTCAAAAAAATAGGATGTCAAAATCCTCTTTTACTAGGAGATTTTGGTTCTAATGGAGAGGATGTACCTGACCCTTATTTTTTCGATGGCTTTGAGGGATTTACTACTGTATATTCTATGATAGAAAGTTGTGTGAATACTCTGTTTCAAGAATATAAGCTTATAAAATAATTACTTCTTTTTTATAGCAAATTTTTGTGGTCTAATAGTCATATCCGTTACCACACCCTTTGTATTTAAAATATTTATCACTGTTTGTGCAATTGTTTGAGGTAAAAGAGAAGTGTCATCTTCTTTTACAGGCTCAAACTGTAACTCATCAAAAAAATTAGTTGTTGTTAAATCTGGATTTATATTTGTTACTGATACTCCACTTTTACGCAACTCTTCAAATAAACTCAGTCCAAAATCTCTAAGTCCTGATTTTGTAGCAGTATAAAGTGCTGAAAACTTAGAATGTTTTGTAGCTTCTATTGAACTAATATTGATGATTTTTCCTTCTTGCTTTTTTAAACTTCGTAACACAAGATTTGTCAAAATAATCGGTGCTGTCAAATTTATATCAATCACCTCTTTTATTTTAACAATACTTATCTCTTCATGAGGTACGAAAATACCAACACCCGCACAATTAACTAGTAAATCAATCTCTTGATTTTTTAAAATACCTTTTACCTCTTCTTCTAAAGATGCTATATCCTCAAGTCTTGATGTTAATTTTATGACAGTGTATCCATGAAGTTCCAACTCTTCACAGATTGCTTTGCCTATACCTGAGCTATATCCAGTAACTATTGCATTTTTCATTTGATAATCTCTTTTTTTTAATTTTTCGATTGTACCATAGAGTATATATCAATTTGTTAAATTATTTTAGTGTACTTTTCTATAAACTAATTTACTTCAATTCTTCAACTTGCTCACATTTAATTATTACTTGTTGATTATCTAATTTGTTAATTTCATTATGTAATAAAAATAATTCATCTTTACCATCTTTTAATTTCATATGACATTTGTATTCTTCTTTCTTATTAGAAAACGAATACAATGTATATAAAAAATGTTTCATAGATTTTTCGTAGTCATCAGGACTCACTAAAAAATCAAACCAATTTTTCCCCAATACCTCTTTTTTTGTATAATAAGATGGTTCATAAAAGGGACAATGATAATCTGAAATTAATCCTTTTCTATCTAAAACAAATTTAATTATGTATTTATCCATATTTTACTTTCTATAGCTAACTTATTTATTCAGATACATAAAGTATATCTTTAAATCTATCACGAAGTTCACAAAACTCATCAATATGTTGAAAAAATATATCTACTAGTTTTGGATCAAAGTGTTTCCCTTTTTCTTCGTTTATCATATTAAATATCTTTTCATCCTCCCAAGCTTTTTTATAACATCTATCACTTCCTAATGCATCAAATACATCTGCAAGTGCGGTAATTCTTCCATAGATACTTATCTCTTCTCCTACTAACCCCCTAGGGTAACCAGTACCATCATATTTTTCATGGTGTTCATAAGCAATAGCAGCTGCAATTTTAAGTAATGGTCGTTTAGAATGCTTTAACATCTCATAACCTAACAAAGCATGATCATCCATAATCTTTTTTTCCTCTTGAGTAAGTGCTGATGTTTTATTTAAAATTCTATCAGGAGTCGCTACTTTTCCAATATCATGCATTGGACTAGCTTCTTTTACAAGCTCTACAATTTCTGTATTGAGTCCATAATATTTTGCTAAAAGTTCTGAATAAGAGGCAACTCTTTTTACATGATTACCAGTTTCTTTACTTCGGCTCTCTCCAATTGCTCCCATAGTAAAGACAACCTCTTTTTGAGTTTCAATCAATTCCTGATTTAAAGAGTATATTTCAGAAATTCTACCAATCATTTGTTGTTCAAGATCATTATTTATCTCGATTAATTTTTTTTCTTGCTCTTCCAAACGTTGATGTAGTTCAATTTTTTTCTTAACATTACTAAGAATAGCCATTAAATCTTTTACATTCAAAGGCTTCACTAAATACCCAGATATATCAAGCTGTGAAGATTCTAGTAAATACTTTGTATCAGTAAATGCCGATATTAAAATTACAGACACTTTCATATCCTGTTCTCGTATCTTTCTTATCATCTCTATACCACTGAGTTTTGGCATATTTATATCACTAATGATAAGATCAAACTCACCTTGTTGATATTTTTGTAGTCCATCTTCCCCATTAATTGCGACTTCAATCTTTGTAAATAGCGATGATAATACCTTGTAAAATATATTCCGAATATTCTCTTCATCCTCAACATATAATACTTTTATATTTTTAATGTTATTTATAGTTATGCTCATTTTCTGACTCTTATTTTTAATATAATCACTATTATAGTAAATTAATATGTCAATAAATTGTCAATTATTAAAATAGTTTCAATTTGAAAATATTGTTGAGATGAGTTACACGATGACAAAAGTTTGACAAGTTTTTTTGATATAATAGTTTTATTTTTTAAGGAATTCTCATGTTAAAATATTGCCAAACAAGAATAGCTAAGCTAACTATATTTATATTTATATTTTCTGCTCCATTTACAGGGATAAATCAAAAACTTTATTCAGATGAAATCAAGAAATTAAAAATTGCACATTTTTATTCTATAAAAGAAGGTTTTTGGGACATCTGTACAACATTTGGGGCTGTTGCGGCACCAAGTCTTAATATCCAATTTGACTCATACAGCTATGGAAAATCACCACTAATGCAAATTGAGTTTATAAAAAAAATTCTCAATGATCCTAAAACAAAACCTGATGGCTTTATATTTCATAATTTTAAAATGCGTGGGGAACAAATTTTAAAGATTGCACAAAAGGCTAATGTTCCTGCTATTATGTTTAATGCTGGTCCTACACCTAAAGATTCTTTTGGAAATCCAAGAGAAAAATATCCTTTATATTTAGGGCTTATCACTCCAAACGATGAAAAAGCAGGCTATGATTTAACTATCAAACTTATCTCAAAAGCAAGAGAGAAAAATTTACAAGGTAAAGATGGCAAAATTCATATTTGTATTATGGAGGGATCAAGATACTCAAATGCTGCAATATTAAGAAAAAAAGGGCTCACAAAAGCACTAAAAGAGAATAGTGACATTGTAGTTGATCAATATTTTGATACTAACTGGAATAAATTAAGAGCGAAAGATGCTTATGTAATGGCTTTAAAAAGATATCCTGAAGCAAAAGTTTTTTGGGCAGCATCTGATGATATGGCAGTAGGCGTTCTTGAACAAGCAAAAATTCTTGGTAAGAAACCAAATATTGACTTTATTACAGGAGGGATAGACCTGCTGCCGAGTATACAATCTAAAGTGATAAATGGTGATATAGCTGTAAGTATTGGTGCACATTATACTGAGTCTATCTGGGCATTAATTTTACTTCATGATTATCTTCATGGTTGTGATTTTGCTAAAGAATCACAGCTCCCTATTTTCAAATCTACAATGCTCTCTTTAACATCTAAAAGTAAAACTATTTTACCTATCTCGTCAAAAGAAGATATAATTAAATGGGCTAAAAACATAGACTTCTCTAAATATTCAAAATGTAAGTCTAAAAAAGAGTATTCATTTGACTCTAAAGATTTTTTCAAAAATTTATGAAAACACACTCATCTTTAAAATGGCAAATTCTTAAAAAAGTTATTATTGTTCATGGTATTATTGCCATCTTTTTAACTCTTTTACAGCTAAAACTCAACTATGATACTACTTTAAATTTAATCAAAAAAAATCTTACTAGTTCTTATGATATGTTTGGACCACCTCTAAGTCAAGCCTTTTATCATGCGAATCTCCCTATGCTCGAAGAGATTTTTCAAGGAATTTTAAGTCAAGAAGATTTTTTGGGTGTTGCTATTTACGATAGTCTTTCAAATGAATTTATATCTAGAGGTAAAACTCAAATTGATTCTAATATACTTTTAAAATACATTTCAACTGAGCCTTTGTTTTTTGAACTTAATGACAAATCAAATACTATAGGGTATCAATCTCCCATTAAAATTCTAATAGAAAAAGATAAGAAAAAATATTTTGGTAATCTAATAGTATTTTCAAGTAAAGATATAGCATTCAAAAGAAATCTAAGTACAGTTTACATTGTTTTTTTTAATAGTATTATCAAAGCTATAGTACTTTTAGTGCTATTTATACTTCTTTTTAATCGCTTACTTATTAACCCTTTAACACAAATAAATGATGTAGTCTCTAACTTATCTTCTAATAATATAAAATCTCTTCGGCTTAATTTGCAAACACCAAAATCCCATGAACTATATACATTTCAGATACAATTTAATAAACTATTAGATGATCTAAATTATGCACAAGAACAAGAAAGACTATTGCAACATAAAAGCAAGTGTATTGCTATAGGTGATATGATAGGGAATATTGCTCATCAATGGAGACAACCTATCGCTACAGTTAATATGATTATAATAGTTCTACTAGAGAAACAAGAACTTAAAACGCTAGAAGAAAAAGAATTAACAGAAAAACTTTTAGAGATAGAAAATCAAAATAAATATATGTCAGAAACCATAGAAAATTTTCTTGACTTATTTAAACAAAATAAAAAGACTGAAACATTTAGTCTCTATCAGCTTATAAATAGTACGAAAAATATTTTAAAAACTAAGCTTGAGAATAATAATATACAACTTAAGTTAGATATTCCTGAGAATATAACAATGAAATGTGATGCACAAAATTTAACACAACTTTTAATTATAATTTTTTCAAATGCTATTGATTCTATAATTAACAAAGGTGATGAATATAATAAAAATATTGAGGTAAGCGTCCAAAAAAATGAAAAAACAACAATCGTGATTAAAGACTATGGTACAGGAATAGATAAAGAAAATATGTTTAGAATTTTTGAACCTTATTTTTCTACAAAACATGAAAGTCAAGGTGTTGGGCTTGGTTTATATATTGCAAAAAAACTAATAGAAAAATCATTACATGGTCATATAGATGTAGAAAATCATCCTAATGGAGCAATTTTTAAGATAACAATTTAAATTAAATCTTATTATCTATTTTTATTTTATAGCCTTCATTATAACAAGTCAGGATAATGTTATCAACTAGCTTCTTTCTTAATCTTTTTATTAAGGATGTTATAGCATTTAATGAATACTCCTCATACTCATAAATTTTAAAAGACATCTCTTCATATGTCACACACCTATTATTATTTTCAATCAATAAGTGAAGTACTTTTTTTTCATTCATTGTAAGTTTTATCTCTTTACCATTTTGAAATAACTGAGAAGTCTCTTTATTAAAACTACATAATAAAGATAATTGTAAATTATTATTAATTTCTAAATATTTTTGTACACTTTTAATAGCTTCTTTTAATTTATTTCTGTCAATGGGTTTAATGAGATATGTCACTAAGTTTAATTCTATTGCTTTTAAAAGTTTATCTTGATCGGAGTAAGCAGATGCTACAATTATTTGAGTTTCTTTATCTTGTTTTCGTATCTCTTCAATTAAAGATAGTCCATCTAATTTAGGTAAATTAATATCTGTTATGATTAAATCAGGTTTATTTAATTTATATAAATGTAAAGCTTCTTCCCCATCATAAGCACTTATCACTTGTTTAAAATAAAGTTGAAGTAACTCACTTAGAAATTTATTAAGT
>JGI997J19993_1000186_pt1 | contig 21172 bp, 22 predicted proteins | sample Etolagbewater25m_FD_19993 | JGI IMG/M metagenome (IMG submission 19993)
TTGTTTCTTGCATCCCAATGATTAATTTTTGTTACACCAAGTCCTTTTAGAACATTGCTTAAAGTTGTTACTTTGTCACCACCTATTATTAACGCACACATCGTATTATCCTTCTTCAATAACGAGTTTTGTCACTCGTAAAGCTTGTTGTCTATCAACTTCTTTGTGTCTCATTTGAACAATTTTCATTAATGGACACAACATAATTTCTTTTTTAGGGAAACCTGACTGTAGTACTAAACGATCAATTTTTAGCTTTAATTTTAGATCTGACATTTTTACTCCTTTATATTAATAATCATTATCAATATGAAATGATAATCTAAGTTAACTTAAAGATTTCTTAATATTGATAATAATTATCAATAACTACTTTAAAAGAATTATGTTATAATAAAAGTATAATAATTTTTTCAAAGAGAGTACAAGTACAAAGGGGTAATATTTTGGATAATACAAAGATAATTGAAAAACTAAAAGAAGTTATAAAAGAAAAAGGTTTAAAGTATACAAAACAAAGAGAGATTATTTTTGAAACTATTTTAAATTGTGAGAAGCATTTAAGTGCAGAGGATATTTATAATTTAATCATACAAAAATATCCAGATGAGAAAATAGGAATAGCAACAGTTTATAGAGCTTTAGCATTTTTAGAGGAATCAAACTTAATAGCATCAGTGTCTTTAGATAAAAATACAAGACAATTTGAAACAAGCTTTAAAGACCATCATGATCATTTAATATGTACAAAGTGTAATAAGATTGTTGAGTTTGTAAGTGATAAAATAGAAAATGAACAAGAAAAAATAGCAAAAGAAAATGGTTTTAAATTATTAAATCATACTATGTATCTTTATGGTTTATGTGAAGAGTGTAGTAAAAAGTAGAAAAATACAATGATTGAAGTTTTATTATTAGCTGTTGCACTTAGTATGGATGCATTTGCAGTTTCTATTGGAATTGGAGTAAAAGCAAAATCTTTTGATAAATCTTTAGCTATTAAAGCAGCATTCTTATTTGGAATATTTCAAGGAATAATGCCTCTTTTTGGATATTTAGCAAGTGTTGGTTTAGGAAGTTTTATAGAATCTATTGATCATTGGATTTCATTTTTACTTCTTACTTTAATAGGTGGTAAAATGCTGTATGATAGTTTTGGTGAAAATACAGAAGAGGAGATATCTTCTACTACAAATAAAGTTTTACTACTTTTAGCAGTTGCTACTAGTATTGATGCTATGGCAGCAGGTTTTACACTTGATTTAATGGCTTTAAATCCTTTTGTTTCAATGATAATTATTGGACTTATAACTTTTATTTTTAGTTTTATTGGTGTATTTGCAGGAACAAAAGGGGCAAGTGCTTTGGAAGATAAAGCAGAAAAACTTGGAGGAGTTGTCCTTATAGCTATTGGGGCAAAGATTTTACTTGAATACCTTATGGGATAAATATAGATATTTAATGTGATAATCATTATCATATATAAGCTATATCTAATAATCTTTCTTGTATTATTTTAATAATGATTATTAATATAAGGAATAAGGATGTTGAAAAATTTAATTGTGTTTACTTTTTTAGTGAATTTTCTTTTCGCAAATACACAAGAGGTAAATATATATTCACATAGACACTATGATACAGATAAACAACTTTATAAAATTTTTGAGAAAAAAACAGGTATTAAAGTAAATATAGTAAAAGCAAAAGCAAATGAGCTTATTAAAAGAGTTGAAAGTGAAGGGAAAAACTCTCCAGCTGATATACTTATAACTTCTGATGTAGCAAGATTGTATTTAGCACAAAGTAAAGGATTATTACAAAAGGTTCATTCTAAGGTCTTAGAAGAAACAGTACCTGAAAATTTACGACATAAAGATGGGTATTGGTTTGCTTTAACAAAAAGAGCCAGAATTATCGTTTACAATAAAGAAAATCTAAATCCATCAAATATCACAACATATGACAGTCTTACAAAGCCAGAGTTTAAAGGTAAGGTACTCATGAGAAACTCTAGTAATATTTACAATCAATCTCTTTTAGCTTCAATGATTGCAAATTTTGGAGAAGAGAAAGCAAAACAATGGGCACAAGGTATGGTAAATAATTTTGCAAGAAATCCAAAAGGAAATGATATTGATCAAATGAAAGCAGTCGCTGCTGGTTTAGGGGATGTCGCTGTTGTAAATACTTATTATTTAGGAAAATTACTAAGTTCAAGAAAATTTGCTGAAATTGCTGTTGGAAAAAAGATGGGTATTATTTTTCCAAATCAAAAAACTAATGGAACTCACATAAATATTTCTGGTGCAGGAGTTGTAAAATATAGTAAAAATAAACAAAATGCTATAAAATTAATAGAGTTTTTAATTTCAAATGAAGCTCAAAGTTTATTTGCCCAAGCAAATTATGAATATCCAGTAAATAAGAATGTAAAACCATCAAAAGTTATAGAAGCCTGGGGAACATTTAAAGAGGATAGTTTACCACTTGATGAATTAGGAATTCATAATGAAAAAGCAGTAAGAATTTTCAATGAGGTTCATTGGAAATAGATTGAAAAAGTTATTTAATCTCTCATCAAACTGGATAAATATCTCTACTATTGTTACTCTTATTCTTATTACACCTATTGTATTGATAGTTTTTAATGCAATGGGTACTCAAAGTGATACTTTAATACATTTAAAACAAACTGTATTAAACGATTATATTTTAAATACATTTATTTTATTGTTTGGTGTTTCTTTATTGGCTTTAATATTTGGAGTGGGGAGTGCTTATTTTGTTACTTTTTATGAATTTAGATTTTCAAAGTTTTTTGCTATTGTTTTAGTATTGCCTTTTTTAATACCTTCTTATATCTTAGGATTTATCTATTCGGATATTTTTGGATTTTATGGAGTGGTGCATTTATATGTGATGGATATGGGAATAAAACAGTATTTTGATATTTTAAATATGAACTCAGTGATTGTGATACTCTCCCTTGCCTTATATCCCTATATTTATCTTATAGTAAAATCATCTTTCTCAAAAAATTCTAGTTTTTTACTCAATCCTGCATTATCACTTGGTGCAAATAGGTTAACAATATTTTATAAAGTGATATTACCACTGTCAAGACCAGCTATTATTGGGGCATTATCTTTAGTGATGATGGAAACGATTAGTGAGTATGGATTAGTGAAGTATTTTGGTGTAGATACATTGAGTACTGCTGTATTTACAGCATGGTTTGGACTTAATGATCCAAATAGTGCTGCATATATTTCAACGATTGCAATGGTTATGGTTTTTACTATTTTGATTTTAGAAAAATTAAATAGAGGCAGTGCAAAATACAAAATAGAAGCTAGCCCAACACCTATAAAAAAAATAAAAGCTAATAGAGTAGGGCAGATAGTAATTTTGACTTTTTTATCTATACCTTTTATTCTAGGTTTTTTAATACCTATTATTTGGATTTTACATTATTCTTTAGAACATTATATTTTGATTTTAGAAAATGAATTTATAATAACAGTATTTCATAGTTTTGTAGCAGCTTTTATCTCTGCCTCAATTATCATACTTATAGCATTACTTTTAGGATATAGTGCAAGAGTATTTGATAATAACTATATGAAATATCTTTTAAAAGTTGCAACTTTAGGCTATTCAATACCAGGGGCTGTAATTGCTGTAGGGGTGATTATTCTTGCAACTTCTATAGATAATTTTCTTATAGACAAGCTTCAATTAGATGGCTTGGTTTTAGGTGGTACACTTATTATACTTTGTTTTGGTTATGTGGTAAGGTTTTTAGCTGTAGGATTGAATAGTGTAGAGTCTTCTTTTGAAAAAGTAGGTATTGGTGTAAATAAAGCATCAAGAAGTTTAAATAAATCACTTTTAGAGACTTTATGGAAAGTAGATTTACCTTTGATTAAAAGTGGGGTGATAGCTGGATTTATTCTTGTTTTTATAGATATTTTAAAAGAGTTACCAGCTACTTTGATATTACGACCTTTTAACTATGAAACGCTAGCAACAAAAACTTATGAACTAGCTTCTATTGAGATGGTACAAGAGTCTTCAATTTATGCTTTGAGTATAGTTTTAGTCTCTATTATACCGATTGTTTTTATACTTAGGAATTATAAATGAAACATATTTTATCACTACAAAATATATCAAAATCTTTTGATAAAACAAAAGTATTAGAGGATATATCTTTAGATATTGATAAAGGAAAAATTATCTCACTTTTAGGAAAAAGTGGAAGTGGTAAAACAACTTTATTAAATATAATAGCAGGTTTTGAGAAAAGCGATAATGGAACAATGAGTTTGAATAATAAAATTATTTTTGATAAAAATCATTTTATAGAACCACAAAAACGAAATATAGGTTTTGTGTTTCAAAACTATGCACTTTTCCCTCATATGAATATTTTTAAAAATATCACATTTGGTGTAGATAACAAACCACTAGAAGAGAAGCAAAAAATAGTGAGCGGACTTTTAAAATTAGTAGATTTAGAAGGTTTAGAAAAGAGATATCCTCATGAATTATCAGGAGGACAACAACAAAGAATAGCACTTATTCGTGCTATGGCACTCAACCCACAACTTATACTTTTAGATGAACCTTTTTCAAGTATAGATACTATGATTAAAACCACTATTCAGAAACAACTCTTAAAGATATTGAAAAACAGCCATAAAACTGCCATTATTGTAACCCATGATGCTAGTGAAGCTATGGCATTAAGTGATAAAATTATCTATTTAGAAGAGGGGAAAATTGTTCAATACGATACCCCTATAAATATCTACAAATATCCAAAAACAAAACAAATAGCTCAAAGTTTTGGCGTTGCTAGCTTTATAAAAAAAGAGGATAAAACTTATTGTGTAAGACCAAATGATGTTACATTTTCTAAAAATGGCAAACATAGAGCTTATATTTTAAGTAAGTTGTTTCAAGGGGATAAATATATTTATGAAGTACAAATAAATGATGAAAGTATTACTTTATACTCTACAGAAGATATAGATACAGAATATTACAGTGTAGAGATAAATTGGGATAAACTAACAACAATCAACTGATTTTTGTTGGTTTTCCAAAATAATATCCTTGTGCATAATCAACACCAACTTCTTTTATTTGTTCAAAAACTTCTTTTGAGTATACAAATTCTCCAACAGTTTTAATATTAAGTTTTTTTGCAAAATCTACGATAGTTTCTGTAATAATTTTTGATTCATTATTCACATCAATATTTTTTATCATTGATGCATCAATTTTGATATAATCAACTTTAAGTTTCATAAGATATTCAAAGTTTGAATATCCTGTTCCAAAATCATCTATTGATATTTTACAGCCATAGGGTTTAATTTCATTTATAAACTCAACAACACTATCAAAGTTTTCAATTCCCTCAGATTCTATAATTTCAAAAACAATTTTATTTCCCATACTATTATTTGTAGAAAGTCTTTGTTTTATTAATGTTACTATCTCATTATTTAAGATATCATCAACACTTAAATTAATAGATACCATATAGTTTAAATTCTGAAAAATATCAAAAGTTTTATTAATCATTATTTTTGTCAATGCACTATAAAGTTTATTCTTTTTTGCAAGTTCTAAAAAATAAGTAGGAGCTATGTATTCTCCATTCTCATCTGTCATTCTCATTAAAGATTCATATTTAACAATTTTTTGAGTTTGACAATCTACAATAGGTTGAAAAAGAGGCTCTATTTTATCATTTACTATTGCATCTTTGATTTTTTTTGTCCATTTAAGGTTTTGTTCATATTCATGCTCAACTTGCATTGATGGGTCATAAATTAAAAAGTGTTGTTTCTTTTTTTTTGCAATTTTGAGTGCGATATCCGCATTTGTAAGAAGTGCATTATCACCATGGGCTATCCCTATTGTACAGTTTATAAAAATACTATTTTTCAAATTATCAATATTGAAATTTTCTTTATTAATATTTAATAATAGCATATTTGTATATGTAGTAAAATAGTCTAAATCATAGTTTTGACTAAATAAAATTGCATATTCATCAGAATTAAGTTTAAATAATATTGTATCTTTTTCAATCTCTTTTTCTAGAAAAGAAGCTAGTTGTTTTAAAATTTCATCTCCAACAATATGTCCATAAAGATCATTTATCTCTTGAAATTTATCAATATTAATTAACATTAATACATAATGTTGTTGTTTATCAATATATTCTATAAGTTTTCTTCTATTTGGAAGTTTTGTAAGGTGGTCATTATAAAATTGAAATTCTATAGAATCTAACATACTATTAAATACCTCTTGCATAGAACCTATCTCTTCAACATCATCTATCACATCTATTCTTTTTGTTAAATCTCTGCTTCTAGATATATTATGTATAACTTTGACAAAGTTTTTTATTGGTTGTAGTAGGTGTCTATTAAACTCAAAGAAAAGAACTGTAAATAACAAGGTAGTAAAGCCTATTAAAAAAGATATAAAAAAGTTTATCATCTCACTTAAAGATACTTTTAAATCAACGATAGGATAAGTTATATTTATAACTCCCAGTACATCTTTTTCTTTTGCGTTTAAGTGACATTTTAAACACTCTTGTTTTGCAATAATGGGATAAAAATATTCGATATTTTCATTTTCCAAAATATTAAGGATCTCTTTACCACTCATAGCTTTTTGTATTTTTGTATTTGTCTCTCTTGCTATTTTATCTTTTTGAAAATCATCAAAATCTTTTACAACTATATCTGAACGATAAACATTTATATTTAAATCTGTATTAACTTGATTGAGTCTATATACTATTTGTGTTAATTCCTCTTTATTCCAGCCTTTTGCCATAGCCGAATATAAAGATTCGAAAATAAACATACTAGTTTGTTTTGCATCTGCTTTAGAAAGTTTTTTAATAGAGTCTTGTTTGAGATATTCTCCATAAATATAAGCTATTATAAGTGTTATAATAAGGGTAGTTCCCATTATTTTTGCAGTAATTTTAGTATATGATGTTTTGTTATTAGTCTGCAAATATGATCCAAATTTTAAAAGATGTTATATAATGATATCTTATCAGAAAGTAGTAAATTTATTGCTTAAAAGTCTTAGAAAAGTCTTTGAAATATTATTTAATAACAAAGGAGAGTTTAAAAAAGACTCCCTTTTGTGAAGTATAGTTTTGTAAAATTATACAGCACCCATAAGTACTTTTGTACTTTCACCTACTAGTTCACACATATCTTCATATGATTTTGAAGGCTCTTCAACATCAGCATCAAGTAGTTCTTCATAAAGTTTTTCTATTTTTTCTTCATTTTTCTTTAAAGCTTTCATATCTGATTTTTCTAAATCAGCTAACTCTAATAACTCATTCCAAACAGAACTCTCATCAAGCATAAAAGCTGTAAATTTTACACCTTCATATTCAAAAGTACCATCTCCTTCTAAGTCTGTTACATATAATAGATTTAATCCATCTTTGCTAAAAAATTGTTTGTATTTTTCAAAAAGTGGTTTAAAATGGTTAAAACTTTCTAATTCACAAGCAAAAAATTTGATTGCTTCACCTTCATTTATCATGATAACTTGTCTAGCCTGGATTTTTGGAGGTAGTTTTCTATCTGGGCTTAATTGTTTTCCCTCTTCAACTATCATAGCTCCTCTATAACCATAAAGTCCATCACTTAATTCACCACTAAAAGATGGTTGCCAATCTAATTCATTTTCTTTCATATACTCAATAACAGTTGCCATTGTAATTCCTTATTGTAATTTGTTTAACTATTATGCAAGTATTGTTCCAACATGAAAGGTTTTATTTTATATTACTATATCTATAGAACTTACAACTCCAGCACCACTCCCATCTTCTTTTACAAAAATTCCATTACTTTTTTGTATAGCTTCAGTGTTATTTATACCATTTTGATATTTAAAACCACTTTGAACATCTCCTAAATAGATGGCACCTACATTTAAATCCACTAAAGATACAAGTTTATTTCCACCTTGCTCATCTTTTTGCCAAATTTTCAATTTATTAAAAATTTCATCATTTTCATCTATCCAATTATTTTTATCTTTATCATAGATAGATAAATCTTTAAAGCCATTTCCTGATTCTGTACCAAAAAGTTCACTTCCATCATCGATAGAGCCATTATTATTTTTATCTAATGCTAAATACCCTGCACCTTGTTTTAACAATGGTATTAAATCATCATTGCCATCTTTATCAAGGTCAAATTCAAATTTCAATTCACTTAAATTTTCAAATGGGTTTACATCCTCACTATAATTAATGACTAAAGGATCCATTGTAGCCTCTTCTCCTATAACTAGTTTTGAACTATGTGCTTCATAAAGTTCTTGTGAATAAGAGATTGAAAGGTCTATACTAATAGATTTATTCGGTGTATTAATTTGCAATGAGGTATTAAAATCTACTGTTTGTTTTTGATAATATTCTTCTGATTGGTTGAATACTATCCCTATTAGTTCAGAATTACCATTGTTGTTTTGTATTTTGTGATTTTGTTGGGTATTATAGGGATTTAGTTTCATAGAAGGTATAGTCGGTGTATAATCTATATTTTGATGCTTTTGTTTAGGGTACATCTCTAGACTATTTTTTTCACCATAAAAACGACCTAAAAGTTTCTCTATAAGCATTTTTTTAATTCTATCTTCAAAACTCATTGTATCATCATAATCATATATAACTCTACTAGATTCCACAGTAGTTGTGTGTGAATAACTAAAATCTAGAAAAAAAGCTTGTGATTGTAAATTGTTATTATCATTTTCTTTATTCCTACTTTGACCATATTGTAACTGAGTACTTGTAGTTGTTTGGTGCTGATACTGAAAGGTAGATTGACTATACATATTCACATTTGAACTTTCGATTTTCATTAGAAACTCCTTAAATTAAACTATATATAAGAATTGTATAATAAAAAAAGATCTTTGTCAATATATACTTATAATTTATTAAATTATTTAGTTTGGTTTTTTATATCCTAATTTTGTCATAATATCCATAGGACTCATATCATATCGTTCAGCTATCTCTTTAAATTTATCATCTTCATTTGCTTCAATCCCTAACAGTTTTAGTTTATTAATAAATTCTTGTGTTGATATATTTAAAGCGAGTGCAATATCTTTGATTTTCTTTTTTCCAAGACCAGTAAGAGCAACTATTTTTTCTCCATTTTTTTCAAAGTTCTTTTTCAAAAGATTATAGATAAATTGAGGACTTACATGATTTTCTTTTGCTATTTGTGATAAGCTTTGTGTCAGTTCATAGTGTATGTTATTTGCTTTGAGTATCTCTTTACTTTTTTCTAAATCAAAACCAATTTTTTTACAAAAACTTTTAATTGATGATAATTCAGCATGAGAATAGGGTGCTGTACCATACTCTTTTTCCCAACTCTCTTTAATATCACTTCCAAAATCTAAAAATGTCGAAAATGGTGTGATTTGATATACTGCACCAATGAAAAAAACTATAGTAAAAGAGATGGCTATAATCATATCAGAAGTAAATACTATCATCTGTTTTGCACTATTTTTCATATAGCTTGTCAGTGGTTTCCAATTGTAATAAATATGAAGCAATGTAGCTACTATAAAAAGAACCATAAATGTTGAGTGAATATCTGCATATTGTTCTTTAGATAAACCTAAAAGTTCCCAATTAGCCCAATTTGCAATCCGTCCAGGAGGTGTGATAAAAAGCATAATACCCGTATAGGTCATAATAATCATTGATAAAAGCATTATAAGTGAAGTTGTTTTTTTTAGATTCATGAAAAATCCTTTTTATAGTTGATAAAGTTTTGAAAACAGTTTTCCCTGTATTATAGCAAATAAAAGAATATAAAGACTTATGATAACAGTAAAATGAATACCAAATATTCCTATCATAAAAGGAAGCATTGGTATTTTTATGGCACGAGCATAAAAAAATATTATAAGAAGTTCATCTTTTGCTCCTTCTTCTCGTAGTTCAGATATTAAACCATACCAAGCATACATAGGACCATGACTTATAATTCCTGCAATTAAAGCATATACAATTCCTTTTTTCCCACTATCTTCTCCAAAATGTTTGATAATATCTTTTGGTTTTAAAAAATAGTTAATAAGGGCAGTTAAAAGAATAATAAATACAAATATAGGTAAAAGAGTATAAATAATTGTAAAAAATGTTTTAAATGAGGTGATAGCATTATTAGTATCAAAGAGTAGTAAGAGTAAATATGTCAATAGTACTAGATATAAAAACTTTAATCCTTTATATTCTAGTTTCTTTTTCACTGAAATATTCCTAATGTTAAAACTGTCAAATAAGCAACTAACATTGTTGTAAATAAAGTAAGAATATTTTTATAAAATGTAAATTTTAAACCAAATACACTTGCCTCTGCTGGTAGTTGTACAATACCTAAGGTAACCCAAGCAAGAATAAAAGCAGTCACTGCGTATAAAGATACACCTTGTGTGAGTAGTTGATCACTTATTATATAACTAACCGCTGGATTTCCAGAAGATATGGCTCCTATAAATGTTCCTGTAAATAAATCTGTAGCTGTACCATATCCAAAAAGATGAGAAAGCATATCTGGTGTTACATAAGTTTGTAAAATAGCAATCAAAACAATAACTCCTAAAAGCATTGGTGTCATTGATAAAAAGTTGTTAAGCGCTTTTGTAAAAGCACTTTTTATTGTTATGTGTTGTGTGTTTTTATTTTTTTTCAATAATATTATTTCCCAATAGAAAGTAAATATAATATATTATTATTTGTCTTTAAAAACTCTTTTGTCTCTTCATCATAATAAGCACCAATACCAGTACAACCTATTTGTTTGAGTTCTGATTTTAAGTAGATAATTTGTGCTATAAAACCACTTAATATATTGACTTTTTGATATGCTGCTTCTTCATTTGAAGTGAAGTAAAATGTCACAGCACTTTGTCCACCAATATTTTGTTCTAAACTTAAGTATCTTGATCTTGCACTAAAATCTCCTTCAATTACTAAGAAACCATTTTTATAGAGTCCTTGAGTAAGACCATTAACTCTATGAATAGTATAAAAGATATCAATATTGTGTGTTGTGGCAAATGTAAAAGTATTTTCAGTTATAAAAGAAAAGTCGTTTTGTTCAATAGGTATTTCTCTAAAAGCTCTAATTGAGCGACGATTAAGTATGGCACTTTTAAGTTGTTCTTTGGGTATTGAGTTAAAAAATGATAGGTTTGAGATATCATCACTTTTATAATTTGCTGTTTGTTTATATTCATCTTCTATAAACTTATTTGTTTCTAAAAAGTCACAACCACTTACAAATGGTAATTGTTGTCGTAAAGGTTTTGTCTCTTTATCAGTTTTAGTTGTTGAAGCAAGTGCACAAGTAAACATCTCATCATTTCTAAATCCACAAGTTTCATTTAAAGCTAACTTGTCAAAATCAAATATGATTTTTGACTCTTTATCCATCACACAAAGCGCTGCATAGATAGTTCCAAGCTGATGACCTGAGTCAAGTAAAATATATCTGATACTTCTATCTCTATATTTCCAAGAACTTCTAAAATAAATAGATGAGATTAAAAAAGTAATCCCTTTTTGTTTTGATTTGTCTTTAAAATAATATTCCACTCCATCTTCATCAATCTCTTGAAGTAAACATAATGATTTACTATGAGGTTCATAATGGTACACACCACTAATAAGTCCACTCATACCTCTTATTTGAACATATATTTCACAAGGATACAAAGCACCAGCACTTGGATTTGTTCTTAGATAGTATGTTCCTTCTGGGTACTGTTTTTCAAAAGTGATACCACCAATAAGATTTAAATCTTTTAACTCAGGATAATCATCTATAAAAAACCTTTGAGAAAAGTGAGGATATGTTTTAAAATTTTTAGGTTGAGTTCTCCAATCTAAAAAATTAGCATTTTTACGAATACTCATATAAGAATGGTTTGTTTTATCATGTTGATGTGGCATTATTATCCTTTTTTCTTTTACCAACAATAGACTTTATTTCTACCAGTTTCCTTTGCTTGGTAAAGTCCTTTGTCTGCTTTTTCTAAAATTATTTCAAAAGTTTCAAACTCATGTTTTGCACAGCTTAATCCAAATGAGGCAGTTACATTCTTTACTGCGGGAAAAGTATGTATTTCTATAGCAGTTCTTATCTTCTCTGCTATTTTTTCTGCTAAAATCATATCTATGTCTGTAGTGATTAAAACAAACTCCTCGCCACCCCATCTAGCAAAGATATCATACTCTCTAATTTGTTTTTTTACTATTATAGCTAACTCTTTTAAAACTTCATCACCAACTCCATGACCGTATGTATCGTTGATATTTTTGAATTTGTCTATATCTATCATCATTACACACATAGAACTTTCAAAAGGGTTAATATCCTTTATTTTTTCCTCTAAGGCTCTTCTGTTAAGTATTTTTGTAAGTGAGTCTATCTCTGCTTTATTTTTCAAAGTAACATTGATCTTTCTAAGTTCTATTTGTTTTTTTTGTAAGATACTTAGAAGGTAGTTGAAAAATTTTGCCACAAGTCCAACTTCTGTTCCTCTCTCTTCATGTATTTTACTTTGAATATTTCCAGTTTTCATAATCTTCACGATACTTTCAATAGTATCTACCCAAGGAAGTTTTGCATTGTGTTCACTTACATTTAGTCCTAATACTTCATGTCTTTTTCGTACTCTTAAAAGACCTACTTTTGCTAGAACAAAGAAAAGAATTAGACCAATAAAAAAGGCAAAGATAAATGCTGTTAGAATACCAAGGCTTTGAATTGCTATATGTCCTATTCTTGTTTGTTCCTCTTGTAAAGGTGCAAAGATACCAACGGCAAGAGTTCCCCAAATACCAGCAAACCCATGAATACCAATAACACTCAAAGGATCATCAATATGAAATTTTTTGAGAATTAATTGATCAAAAAAGTACATAATAAAAGCAGACATAAGTCCAACAAATGCAGATACATGTGTTGAAAATTGATCACAACCTGCTGTTATCCCTACAAGTCCAGCTATAATTCCAAAAGAGAATATTTCTACTCCAACTTTATCTTTATTGATAAGACTTATAATCCAACCACCTAAACCACCAAAAACTGCTGCTAGAGTTGTATTGATAAGGATTGAAGTTACAAGCGGGTCAAATTTGAGTAAACTTCCTGCATTAAATCCAAACCAAGCAAAAAAGAGTATAAATACACCAAATACTATGAAGTTATGATTACTAGGAGCAAAATAATTTATTCGACCATGTGAGAATTTTCCAAGTCGTGGACCTAAAATTAAAGCACCTGCTAATCCAATCCAAGCACCAACAGAATGTACTACTGTTGAACCTGCGAAGTCTTTAAATCCAAGAGTATTTAACCAGCCATTTTCTCCCCAAGCCCAATGCCCAAAAACAGGATAGACAAATGAAGTTACAACAATAGCAACAACTATATAAGCATTGAATTTCATTCGCTCAGCTACCGCTCCTGATACTATAGTTATAGCAGTAGCTGCAAACATAGCTTGGAAAAAGAAAAAACCATTTTGATTTAAGTTGCTCCCATCAATTGCAAAATCACTAAAACCTATGATTCCTCCAATATCTGTTCCAAACATTAATCCAAAACCAATAAGCCAAAAAAAGATGATACTAAAAACAGTATCAATAAGATTTTTCATCGCTACATTAATAGTGTTTTTTGACCGTACTGTTCCTGTTTCAATTAGTGCAAAACCTAATTGCATCATAAACACTAAAAACGCACAAAGAAGTATCCAAAGTAAATTAATATTTTCCATAACTATTTTATCCTAAAATTATTTGACTATTTTAGCAGATAAAAGAGTTTAAATTTAGACTTATACTATATAATTTCTATACAATTATTCTATTTACATTAAAGGTTCAGCAGCACCAAAGTAATATCCTTGGCAATAGTCAATCTCTAATTGTTTCATTTTTTCATAAATTGATTCACTGCTTACAAACTCTGCTACAACTTGAAGGTTTTTTATTTTTGCAAAGCTTACTATTGTTTTTACAATATCATAGTTATCTTGATTTGTATCTATATCTTTTATCATAGAACCATCAATTTTAATGATATCTGCATTGAGTTTTAAGAGATATTCGAAGTTGCTGTATCCTGTACCAAAATCATCTATTGCAAGACTACAACCAAAAGATTTGATATGTTGTATCACTTGATTTACCTCTTCAAAATTTTCAATACTTTCTGATTCAACTAACTCAAAAGTAATTTTGTCACAATAAGGGCAATTTTCAAGTTCTTCAAAAAGAAACTCTTTCGTTTTTTTGTTTGTGATATCTTCAATCGTGACATTGATTGATATAGGAGTGTTGAGTATTTTAACTGCTTCTATAGATTGTTTTATAACAATTTTTGCTATTTGATTATAATAGTTGGCTTTTTTTGAGATATCTAAAAAGAAATAAGGTGAGATAATTTTTCCCTCTTCATCTATAAGTCTTACTAAGGCTTCATACTTGAAAACTTCTTGAGTGTTTGTATCTACTATAGGTTGAAAAAATACTTTGATTTTATCATCTTTAATTGCCTTTTTTATTTTAGAAAGCCAGTTGAAATTGTTTGCATAATCTTTTTCAGGAGAAGTTTCATAACTATATATATTGTATAAAATACCATTTTCTTTTGCATAAGTATGTGCCAGATGTGCTGTAGATACAAGTAAATTCGCTGTTTCAAAAGAGAGTGAAATTGTGGTACTTATATAAAACTGTTTTTCCCCATCAATGATTGGTTTTGATGTGAAAAACTTATTTAATGTTTTCATCATAATTTTAAAATCATTTTGTGAAACTTGTGTATTTAATATCACAAACTCATCACCTTGTAGATGAAAAATATCATAAGTTGAATCTAGTTGTTTTTCTAAGAGTTTAGCAAATTGTATGATAACTTCATCACCAACTTTATCTCCATAGAAATCATTGATTTCATGAAAATCATTGATATCAATTAAAGCTATCGAAGCTTTTTGGATAGATTTTATTGTTTCATTGAGTTTAAATCTATTTCCAAGACCAGTTAAATAATCTGTCCTAGCAAGTTTAGAAATCTCTTTATTTTTCTCATAAAGTTCTGTGATTTCATATCTTGTTGCTATATATTCTTCAATCTCTCCCTCAGAATTAAGAATAGGGATAATAGCACTTTGAACAATATATGGTGTTCCATCTTTCTTTTTATTTTTAATTTGTCCGTGCCATACTTTTTTATTTGAGATTGTTTTCCACATATCTTTAAAAACTTCTTTTGACATATCTTCGTGTTTGATTATGCTATGAGGTTTGCCAATAAGTTCCTCTTTTGTAAATCCTGTAACTTCACAAAATTTATCATTGACATATTTTATTTTCCCTTTTGTATCAGAAATTGATACAATAGAGTTCTCATCTAAAGCTCTTGTATAGCTTTTGAGTTTTGTTATTGTGTGTTGTAACTCTTTTGTTTTTTCGTTTACTTTTTCTTCGAGTTCTTTGATATAATTAGTTTTATCCATTTTTATATGATACCATTTGGATACTTAAATATATAGACATACTATTTGACTGTTTTATTATACTTTTTAGTCAATCTTGCAAAATCATAAAAATCACTAAGCATAAGATATCGTATTTGTATATCTTGAAATTTTTGCAGTAAAGGGGCGAATTCTTCATGAAAAAGTCTTACATCATTTATAAATTCTTTAGGATATTCTAGTTTTTCTTCTTTTAGTTTTCCAAAGCAGTTCATAAATTCTAAAAAAAGTTTATTTACAAGTTCCTCTTTTTGAGGAGTTTGCTCTTGTAAAAAACCTTGAAGGTTTTCAAACTCAATACATATTTTTGTTAAGCACTCTTGCATGGGTCTTCACTTTGGCAAGTTGGTATAGAGATGCTTTCACAAATTGATATATCTAATATTTTATTGATTTGTTCAATATCAAATCCGCAGAGATAATGACTTCCAATTTGCATCAAAGGTCTTTTTATCAAAATAGGTTCAGTACACATAAGTTCAATGAGTTCATCTTTTGTAAAATCTTCTATATTTAATTCATTGTTTTTTATTTTCGGAGCAAATTGATTTATCATGGCATTTTTATTAAGACCTTGAAAAAAAGGTGTTAGAGTTTCTTTTGTCCAAGAAGTGTCAAGTAAGCTTTTTGTTTGATATGATAATCCACTAGTTGTTAAAACTTGTTTTTGTCGTTGGTTCCCTGAACAACCTGTTTTTTCATAAAATACTATAGTATATTTGTTTGGTGTAAATTGCATCTATTTTCCTTAATTCATATAGGGTATATCAAGCGTTGCATCTCTATCAGTTGCACTAAAGTCATAGCTATCATCTGTGATAAGTTTTGTCAAGTTTTTTTCTAACATTTTTACTTGAAGTATATGATAGTCATTTGTATCAATGTTATATTGTATTTGTGTTTTGTAATAACTCAATATAATTGGATGAATTTGTTTTTGATTTACAAGTAATTTTTCTAAAAAAGTTTTTAATTTTGAGATATCATACTCATCAATTTTTTCTAACTTTCGTACTAAATTTCTTACAAACTGTTTTTGATGGTATTGTTCACTGATAGTTAATAATTTTGAAGCAGCATAAATATCTGCAACTGTTTCAGAATAGTTATAAAGATATCTAAAGTGTTCACAAACTATCTCTATATATTTTGGATAATGTTTGAGCACAAATACAAGCTCTTTTAAATCACCATCCATTAATACTTGAAATAGTGTAGCTGTTCTTTTTTGTATTTTTTCCCAGTGACCGCCATCTGTAATATTTAAGTCACCTAAAAATCGCTCATAATTTTCTAAATCGTATTCTTCTTCCATATTATATATATGCAAGAATCGTACCTACATATTTATATAAGGTAGTTAGCAGCTCAATTATAAAGAATAAATAGTAGTTCTATTTCTACCAGTATTTTTTGATTCATATAAAGCAATATCAGCTTTTTTGATTAATGTAACAGAGGTGTCTTCTTGTTTAAACTGGCTTATACCTAAACTGACTGTTTTTTGTCCAATTTTATCAAAATTATAATTCTCAATCTTTTTTCTTAGTTTTTCAGCCAATAAAAATGCTTGGTTTTGATCTGTCTCAGGGCAGATAAGTAAAAACTCTTCTCCACCAAATCGTCCAAAAATATCTGATTCTCTTATTTCATTTGTTATTATTTTGGTTACTTCAAAAAGTACTTTGTCCCCCATTTGATGTCCATAAGTATCATTTACACTTTTAAAATGATCAATATCTACAATAATAAGTGAAAGATTAGTCATATATCTTTTACTAACACTTACTTCATATTCTAAAAACTCATCAAGTTTTCTTCTGTTTAAAATACCTGTTAATTTATCTATAGATGAAAGTTCTTCTAGTTCTTTTTTAGAAGTTATATCTTGTCCTACTGATATAAAAGATTCAACTTCTCCTTTATTATTTTTAATAGCAATTATATGCTGTTCTAACCAAAAATCAGAGCCATCTTTTTTTCTATTTTGTATCTCTCCATCCCATTCCCCTTTTTCTAGAAGTGTTTCCCATAAGTTCTTAAAAAAATCTTGTGGAGTATGAGTATTTTTTACTATATTGATAGGTTTCCCTATAAGTTCCTCTTTTGAGTAGCCACTAGATGCTTCAAAAGCACTACTAACATCTACAATAGTGGTATCTTTTTTTGTTTTTGTTGAAACTACATATTTATCTAAAATTGATGCAAACCGTTTTAGTTCTTTATTTGCTAAAAGTAGTGCTTTTTGCAATTGTGCTGGACGAATTGAAGCGTACATTGCCATAATCAAACTGGCTAATATACTTAATAAAATGATGTATAAAGTAGATTGTAATTTGCTATTTATTAGAGCATCTTTATATGTTTTTTTTGCTTTTAATATCATAATAGCTTTATCATCATTATGTAAAATATCATCTAAAGTATAGACATAACATTCATGGCAGTTTTTAGGATGAGATAAAATTTTTGCAGAATCTTTAGGAAAATCTTGAGAAAGAGTTCTATTGATTCCTGTGTATTTATTAAAAGAATATCTATCATCTGGATGAATAATATAATGTCCATCTTTATCTATAATATAGTGTTCAAAAGCAGATGAATTTCGGATTGTTTTAAATAAGTTTGTCGTAAGAATATTTACTATAACCATACCTGCAAATTCATTTTGTTTATCTAACAATGGTAGAGCTACACGAAAAGTAGGTCTGTAAGGAACTTCTATCTTTCCTCGTTCTATATTTAAATCAAATCGTGAATGCCATACTTTTTGTTCTCTCATCTGTGAGACTATTTGAAAATAGTCTCTATTTTTTTTATCTTGTAGGTTTTTATTTTGAACAACAAAAGGTTCATTTTGTTCATTTGTTCTATCTACTCTTACTATTTCCATACCCTTTTTTTCTATATATCTTAGCTGCATAATTTTTGTATTAATACTTGCAATTGAGAAAAATATATTTTCTAGCTCATATAGTTTGTGTTGGTCTTTTGTATTTAAATAGTTTTTCATAGTAGGGTTTTTAGCAATACTGTGAACAATGTTATCTATATCATCTATTTCTTCTTTTAAAATTGCAAATTTTTTAATCATTATTATTTCATCAGCTTTGGTATCTAAATCATTTTTGAGACTATTTAATTGAAAGTTATAGCTTATTATTCCACCAAAAATTGAGATTATTACACCAAATAGTATAAAATAAATTGTAAAAACTACTTTGAAATTTTTTTGAGTCATTTTTATATACCTTTGAATCTTCTATCTTATTTTATTATAACATAAATAAATAAAAATTATAATTATTTGTAAATAAACACAATTCAAACCTTTATTAAGTGTTAGGCACACTTTGTGTATATATAAATATAGTATATAAAAAAGGTAATAATATGTTAGAAAAAATATCATTTGGTACATATCGTACTACATTTCAAAATCCAGTTCATCAAGAAGCTATAAATTATGCACTTGACAATGGTATAAAAGATATAGATACATCTTCAAATTATATGTATGGTGAAGCTGAAATCTTAATAGGTCAAGCAATGGACAATAGAAATCGAGAAGAGTTTACAATAGTTTCTAAAGGTGGTTATATTCAAGGTTCAAATATGGTACGGGTAAAAGATGGTTGGCTTGTAGAAGATCTTGTAGAATACGACCCAAATTGTTTTCATAGTATTTCACCTATGTTTTTAGAAGACCAGATAAATAATAGTTTACAAAGATTAAATACTTCGTATATAGATACATATTTGTTACATAATCCAGAATATTACCTTATGACAAATCTTAAAAATGATGCAACTGATGAAGCTATAGATAAACATCATGTAATTATGCAAGATAGAATTAAAAAAGCTTTTGCTTTTTTAGAAACTCAAGTAAAAAAAGGGAGAATAAAATCGTATGGTATCAGCTCAAACTCTTTTGCTAAACAAGAAAATGACTATCACTTTTTAGAATACAGAAATCTTATAGAATATGCAAAAGAAGTAGGTGGAGATAATCATCACTTTAAAGTGATACAACTTCCTTTTAATATGTATGAAAAAGATGGTGTACCTTGTGCAAAATGGGCATATGAAAATGGTTTGGAAGTTCATGCAAACAGACCACTAAATGTTTTTTATATGGGTGGAATGCTCAGACTTGCTTCTTATGATTCTTGTGAAGACTTTGATGAGTTATTACAAAAAGTGCATAAAATAAAAAATGAAAAGTTACAAAAACTTATAGATAGTTTGATTGAAAGCCAATCAAAATTTGCATTTGCAGGTGATGTTGATGATGCTATTGAGTATAGAGTTATACCTTATATTGTGCAAGGGATAGGATTAGAGCAGGAACATTATGAAGTTATTGATGATTTTTTAACTTGTTATAAACAAAATATTAAACATTCCCTTGGAAAAATTACTGCAAAAAAACTAGAATTAACAGAACCACTTGATAAAATTGGATTAGAATATTTACTGAAAAAACATTATATTTCAAAAGTAATAGTAGGATTAAGAACAAAAAAATATGTAGATAAAATACTTTCATATACAAAGGAAAATTAAACATGAAAAAAACAAAACAACCATTTAATCCAGATGCATTTGATGTAGAATTAAAAGTATCAGATGTAGTAGAACAGTTTCCACAATTATTAGAAAACAATTATCAAGAGGTAAGTCTAAATGAAGAACTTACAAAATTAAATTATGAGATAGCATCAAGAGATTACGAAGATAAAAAATATAAATCAATCCAGGAATATTATAATTTAGATGTGGATTATATCGTATAGCTCTTTGAATCTATATCTTTTCCCTAGTAATAAGAGAGATTTTTGAAAAATATTATTCTCTTTGTTATCAAACTCTGTACCATTAAGTTTTAGTTTATCATAGATATTATCTCTATTCTTTTGAGTTAATTGTGTTAAATCTTCATTAACCATAAGTTCTTTTATCTCTTTTATATTAGACTCTGGCATTGGAAAGTCTGCATAATATTGTCCAATTCTGTTCACTCCCCAAAAATCAACTCCAAGGTTCATATAAAATTTTAATGATGATGAAACACAATACATTTTTACTCTTTCAATATCTGCATGAAGGAGTATTTTGTTAAAAAGTAGCGTGAGCAGTTTTTTCGCATATCCTTTAAATCTAAGATTAAAAGGGGTTAATATATTATGAATTGTAAGGTATTGATTATTTTTTGAAATATGATAGAAAAGATAACATACATCTTTGCCATCATCTTCTAAACATAAACATGGGAATTTGTTCCAACTATAGTAATTATCCCACCAATCAAGAGATTGTTGTGCAAAATCTTGGGAAGAGCTATGTTCTATAGTTGCAACTGAAGCGATATATTGTTCTCTATTTAAATTTTTTGTGGTCATTGGGGATTCTCTCTTTCGATTGAAAAGCCAAATGTCTAATTTTAAGCGAATAAATCTTTATTAAATATAGTATTGCAAGTACTATACCACTACTTTAAACTATC
>JGI997J19993_1000187_pt1 | contig 21172 bp, 23 predicted proteins | sample Etolagbewater25m_FD_19993 | JGI IMG/M metagenome (IMG submission 19993)
ATAGTTTTTTAATAAGTAATTCTACTTTCAATAAAAGTTCATTGTCTATAAAAGGTGTTTTCAAAAAATCTGTAGCACCAAACTTTAAAATCTTTTTTACTAAATTAGCATTCTCCATATTGGATAAAACCAACATTACAATATTTTCTAATAAATTTTCTTTTTTAATTCGAGACATAATATCTAAAAAATCAATATCATGGAGATTCATATCACATATAATCAAAGAGATATGTTCTGTTTTAAGTATGTCCATAGTCTCTTGATAGTTTTTTGTAATTATAAGATTGTATTTTTTATCTTTGATGATTTTATTAATAGCTACATTCATAGAAAGTGTTTTTTCTGTAGTTAAAATATTATACTTTCTATCGCTATTAATCATAAAATAAATTATATCTAAATATTATTAAACTTATTCACAAAGTATCTAATTGAAGCAAATCCAGAACAATGAGTATTTTGAACCTCTTGAATCTGTTGTTGATTTACGATCCCACCTAAAGCTATAATTTTAAAATTTTCATCTTGATACTTTGTTACTAAATTTTTTAAACTCTCACAACCTTTTGGTTTATCTTTATTTTCTTTATAATAAATTGGAGAATATGTTACTGCATCAGCACCTAACAGTTTTGCTTTTTTGACCTCTTCTTCACTATGACAACTAATTATTGTATAAAGACCTTGTGATTTTGCAGTTTTAATTTCATCAAATTGTGTAGAAGTTAAATGAACTCCATCATATTGTAAAGATAAGGCTAATGGAATATTACCATTTAGAATTACTTTTTCTATATGAAATTCTTTTGCAATTTTTTGACAACCTTTTGCTAAAAATTTTATATCTTTTGTTTCCTTATCTCTAAAACAAATCATATCTACTTGATTTCTTAATAAAGTATTAGTTAAATTTTTTTCAAAATTTTCAAGAGTATCTCCATACTCTTGTGGATCAGTAATAAGATAAGATATAAAAAAAGGAGGCTCTCTAGAAGCCTCCTTTTTTAAGTTTTTATTAATGTTCACTTGTCACATTAATAGATACAGAGAGTATCTATTAATGCTCCTCCTCTGCCATCATAACAGAACCAGAGATATATACATAAGTAAGCATCATAAAAATAAATGCTTGTAAAATACCAAATGCAAATAAGAAGAAAAATCCTGGTAGTGGAGCAATCCAAGGTACTAACATAAGAAGTACCATTAAGAACATATCATCACCTTTAATTGAACCAAAAAGTCTGAATGATAATGAAACTATTCTTGATACATGAGAGATAACTTCAATTGGAAACATTAATGGAGCAAGTGCAGGAACAGGTCCCATCATATGTCCAAGATATTTTCCAGCACCATTTTCTTTGAATCCTAAGTAATTGTAGTAAAAGAATACTAAAATTGCTAAAGATAATGTAAAGTTAATATTACCAGTAACTGATTCAAAACCAGGGATAATACCCATCATATTTGCTACAAATATAACTAAACCAAGAGTTGCTATAAGTGGCATAAACTTTTTAGCATTTTCCTCACCCATAGAGTCTTTACCCATAGCTACAACACCTTTTAAGTAAGCCTCTATAATATTTTGTGTACCTGTTGGTACAAGTTGCATTTTACTTACTGCAGCTCTTGCTATTAAAAATACAACAACAACTGTTAGTAGTAAATGTGCACCGATAATTTCTACTTGTCCGTGACCAACTAGTTCACCCAAGAATGTAAATAATCTACCTTCCATACATCTATTCCTTTTGTCTATCTCTATTGCTTAGAGAATTTAATTTGGCAATTATATTAAAAACTTTATAAATCTTTTATAAAACCACCTTATCCTTTTTAAAATATATAGTTATTATTTTAGAAATAATAATTACTATGATATAATCTCAAAAATTAATGGTGGGAAGTAGAATGATTATAAAAAATGGTGCTATTTTTATAGCAGATGCACATTATAATAGCCAGAGAGAAGAACTAATGGATATCTTAAATGATATCAAAAATGGCAATATTAAAGCTACTCAATTATTTCTTATGGGAGATATTTTTGATTTTTTATGTGATGAAGCGGATTACTTCCAAGATATAAACTATCATCTTGTTGATTTAATTGATGAGATTTCTCATAATTTAGAAGTAATCTATTTTGAGGGAAATCATGATTATAACCTTGAAGATACTTTTTTACGCCTCAATCTTATACCAAGAAAACAACAACCTATTTATACAAAATTCAATAATAAAACAGTAGCATTAGCACATGGTGATATTTTCACACCTAAACTTTACAATATATATACGGCAATTATAAGAAATCCATATCTTCTCAATTTTATTAATCTAATTGATATTAATAATTGGATTACAAAAAAAATTGAACAAAAATTAAAAAGTAAAGATTTATGTCAGAAAAAAAACAATTTTGAACAACTAGTTCAAGAAAGAATTAAAAACTATAAAGTAGACCTTATCATAGAGGGACATTTTCACGATGGATATTTAAGTGAAAAATATATCAATGTACCAGCTTTTGTATGTGGTAAACAATATATGCAATATATTGATGATGAGTTTAAATTTTTTAAGGTATAATCTATTTATGGATAATTATGAATACACACAACTTTTAAAAGTTTTAAATCAAAAATTAAATAATATAGAATCTATTTTAAAACCAGATGTAATAGAAAAAAGACTTCAAGAGATAACGCAACAAGAGCAAGAACCAGAATTTTGGAGCAATCAAGAAGTAGCAACGAAAGTAGCTCAAGAAAAAAATAGACTTTTAAGTAAACTTGCAAAATTCAATAAAGCAAATGAAGCAATAACAGATGCAAATGAGCTTTATGAGATGGCAGTTGAAGAGAAAGATGATGATACTATCAATACTCTTTTTGAAGAATCAACAAACTTAGAAGAGATAGTACAAAAAACAGAAATTGAAGTGATGCTTAGCAATCCAGAAGATGGCAACAATGCTATAGTTTCTATCCATCCTGGTGCTGGTGGAACTGAGTCTTGTGACTGGGCAAGTATGCTCTATCGTATGTATTTACGATGGGCTGAAAGAAAAGGGTTTAAAGTAGAAGTACTTGATCATCAAGCAGGTGAAGAAGCTGGTATAAAAGATGTAAGTTTTATCATCTCAGGGATAAATGCATATGGATATCTAAAAACAGAAAATGGAATCCATAGACTAGTAAGAATTAGTCCATTTGATTCAAATGCAAAAAGACATACCTCTTTTGCTTCTGTTATGGTAAGTCCTGAGATTGATGATAATATTGCTATAGAAATTGAAGATAAAGATATAAGAATAGACACTTATAGAGCTTCAGGTGCAGGTGGACAACATGTCAATAAAACAGAATCTGCAATCAGAATCACTCACATAGAATCAGGAATCGTTGTACAGTGTCAAAATGATAGAAGTCAACATAAAAACAAAGCAAGTGCTATGAAGATGTTAAAATCAAGATTGTACGAATTAGAATTAGAAAAACAAGCTGCAGAGAAAAAAGGTATCTCAAAAAGTGAAATTGGCTGGGGACATCAAATTAGAAGTTATGTTATGCAACCATATCAACAAATAAAAGATACAAGAAGTAATATTGGATACAGTAATGTTGATGCTATACTTGATGGTGATTTAGATAAAATGATAGAAGATGTTTTAATAGCACAAACAAAATAAAAAGAGATATTATGAAAAAAATATTAAGTGTCGATAGTAATTTGTTATATAGTAAAATACTCAAACAGGATGTTGAGGAGTATTTTAATTCTATTGATGAAAGCATAGAGTTTTATGTCAGTCAAACATCGCAACAAACACTTGATATTATTAACACACATGAAATAGATATTATTTTTTTAGATATTTCATCTAAACAATTTGATGGTTTAAAACTTTTAAAATATATTAAAGAACAACCAGTAAGGCAAGCTAAAATAGTAGGTGTCACTGAACTTTATGACCATACATACAGATTTCAAGCTTTAAAACAAAATGTTTATCGGTATATTTATAAACCTTATGACAACAAAGAGATTCATGCTGTTTTATCAAAGTTTTTCAAAAAAAATTACTATAATAAAGAGATAAATAGAATAGAAAATTTTATCAATGTTGAAGATATTGAACACAAAGAGGAACATTTTTCAAATGAGATAGAAAAAACACAGCACGAACAAGATCTTGTACAAACTTATATTTCAGTACATAAAAAGACAAGTGCAAAAGAGTTTTTAAAACTTTATGAAGATTGGGCTTTTGATTTAGATGATTTAGATGACTTAGAACTCGCCCTTGATAATCTAATGATGAACCTTATTTTAGAAAATGATTTTGAAACAACTATGCCAGATATTATCAATATTTTAGAAACTTACAACAAATTTTTATATCTCTTTTTAGAATTTGATGAGTTAAGTAAAGTTGTTTACTCTATAGTGATGTTATTAAGAAAAATTGATTTTGAAAACTTACCAAGTCAAACAATCGTTTCAAAACTTATTATGACTACAATACAAGATTTAGTAGAATGGAAAGAGAAAGTTTTTGTAGCGCAAACTGCTGATGATATTTATTATATCAATGACCCTATTCTTAATAGTTATGTACAGTTACAAGATTTATTATCCTAGAGGAGTAAAAAATAATACAATCATTTTTTACTAATACAGCAGATTTAAATCTTGCCTATCATGTAGGTGATAGACAAGAAAATGTTGATAAAGCGAGACTTACTCTTTCTCAAAAACACAATTATAAGTATGAAAAGCTATGCTACATGGAACAAATTCACTCAAACATAGTAAAAGTAATAAATGAAACCGAAACTCTTTATAAATGTGATGCTTTAGTTACAGATAAATATAATATTCCTCTTATGGTAATGGTTGCAGATTGTATCCCAATCTTATTTTATGATATGACAAAAAATATTATAGCAGTAGCTCACGCAGGACGCGCTGGTACTTTTGAAAATATTTCAGGAAATACAATAGATACGATGATAAAAGAGTTTAACTGTAATCCTAAAGATATCGTAGCAGACTTAGGTCCAAGTATTCAAAAATGCTGTTACGAAGTATCTTTAGAGTTAGTAGATGAAACAGCTACTACATTTGGGGAACAATTTGTTTTTCAAAGAAATATAGACCTTCAAGGTATCAATAAACAGCAACTTTTAGAAAAGGGTTTACAAGAAAAAAACATCACTATTTCTAATACTTGTACAAAATGTTCAAATAAGCCTTATTTTTCATATAGAAAAGATAACTCTTGTGGAAGATTTGCAGGCATTATTATACAGACCCCACAAAGATGAAACACGAAACTTTAGAACTCCAAAATAGAGACAAATGCTATGTTTGCTACCGACCAAAAAGTAGCTGTATGTGCAAATATATCAATCCTATAGAAACTAAAACACAATTTGTAATCTTAATGCATCCAAAAGAGTTTAAAAAAACAAAAAATGGTACAGGACGATTTACACACAACTCTTTAAAAAACTCTTCAATATTTATTGGAATAGATTTTAATAATCATGTAGAAATAAATAACCTGATAAATAATCCAAGTAATAACTGTTTTGTTTTATATCCAGATACAAACAGTATCAAGCTTAATACTCAAAATATACAAGAAAATGATAAAACAAATATTATATTTATTATAGATTCTACATGGCCTTGTTCAAAAAAAATACTTGCTGTAAGTAAAAATATAAAAGCTCTTCCAAAAATAAGTTTTGAACATACAAAATCATCTGCTTTTAAAATCAAAACACAACCAAACAAATATTGCCTTTCAACTATAGAGTCAACACTTTGTATCTTAGAACTTCTTAATCATCACAATATTGAAAATATAGATAGAGAACAACTACAAAATTTTTTACAGCCTTTTGAAAAAATGATTGAATATCAACTAAATTGTGCAACAAAACAAAATATAAAAGCACCAAGATTCCTTATACGATAACTTTTAATTTATTTCACAATCACTCCACAATTAGTTGTTATTATTCTTTTATATCAAAGGAGAAAACATGAAAACAAAAATTATCATAGTAGCTATAGCTTTAGGGCTACTTACCTCACAAGCAAGTGCTTCAGTTTCTAAAGGACAAAAACTTTTTAGTAAAAAACTCAAAAAAGAATGCCAATTAACAGGAGCAAAGGTATCAGCAAAACACACACAAGATGAATGGGAAAAAATTCACAATTCTGATACATTAGAAAGTGAAATTAAAAATATTTGTCCAAATGTCAAAGATATCAAAGATAAATATCTTCCTCATCTATATGAATTTTTTTACGAGTATGCCTCAGATTCAGGGAATGTTCCCTCTTGCTAATCTAATATCCCAAAAAATGGGATATTAGTCATTTATTCATTTTATCAATCATAATATGTTACTATATCAAAAAAATATATGGAGATAAAGATTAAAACAGCTCTAAAATATCTAAAAAGAATATTTTATACCTCTATTGTCACATTTATATTACTCTATAGTAGTTTTTCCTTTTTTGCTTATAAAGTTAAAGAAGACTATCAAAAACTAATACAAAGTAACAGATATGTTTTAAATACGCATATTTCAGACTTATATAATTTATGTATGCTTGATTATTACTACAATCCAAATGGAAAGCATATGAAAAAAGAGTGTAATAAACTAGCAAAAATTGCAGATAAAAAACCTCAAACACCTTATTATGACTTTTATATTTATTATCTAAAAGAATTCCTAAACTAATATTATTTAAATATTAAATAATGTATTATAACAATATTTTATATTATAAAAAGGTCAAAATAGATGATTAAAACAATTCTTCTTTTTTTATTTAGTCTCAATCTTCTAAATGCTATGCAAATTACAGATGATATTATATTCCAAAACATATACAAACAACAACAAAATAGTAATAAAATAGTATTGATGCTTTATAGTGCAAAAACCTGCCCGCAATGCGCTTATATGAAACAAAAAGTTTTTAAAAACAATGAAGTTAAAAACTTTATGAATAAACACTTTATACTCTTGGAAAAAGATATCAATAAAGACGACCTTCCCGAAGGATTTGACTACTTTGGGATACCTACAATGTTTTTTGTTGATAAAGAGGGAAAACAAATAGCAAAAATCATTGGTTCTTCTAGATCAGAAGCTTTTTTAAAACAACTTAAAAATATTATGGAGGAAAAGTAAATGAAAATCTTTTTCTCTTCAATACTTTTTGTAATAGCCCTTTTAGGTTATGAGCAAAAAGATATTGATAAATTATTGAAAAATGAAGAGTGTAAAAGCTGTGATTTTAGTAATGCAAATCTAAGCGGTCTAGACTTAAGTACTTTTGAGATTCAAGATTCAAACTTTCAAAATGCAAACTTATCAAATACCAATCTATTTATGTCTGACCTAGAGGGCAGTAATTTTACTAATGCAAATCTTGAAAATGCAATTTTTTGGAAAAGCAATCTTCGATTTACTAACTTGACAAATGTTCAGGCAAAACAAGTAAACCTAAAGGGAGCTAACCTTCAAAATGCAACTTTAAAAAATAGTGATTTAAGCTCTAGTGTTTCTTGGAAAGCTAACTTTACTGATGCTTCAATAGAACGAACAAACTTTAATAATAGTGAATTAGGAGATGCAAAATTTTATCATAATAATCTTTCCAATAGTAATTTAGAAAATACCATCTTATGGAAAACAAAATTTAAAGATACTATACTCACTCAAGAGCAATGCAGCCATGCTAAAAATGAAGAAGCAATATTTTTAGAAGATGTAATTTGCCAATAAAATCTAACTAGTTGTAAAAATATAGACATTAAAAAAGCTCCTTTTTACAGGAGCTTTTTTTATTACTATCAACTAACTACACAAATGGTGCGGATGAAAGGACTTGAACCTTCACACCGTTAGGCACCAGATCCTAAGTCTGGCGTGTATACCAATTTCACCACATCCGCATAAATGTAGTTAATTGATAGTAATCTATGGTACTCCCAGCACGATTCGAACGTGCGACCTACGCCTTAGAAGGGCGTTGCTCTATCCAGCTGAGCTATGGAAGCATTTAGATAATAAAATTATAAATGGGGTAAGATATGGGAATCGAACCCACGACCTTCTGAACCACAACCAGACGCTCTAACCAACTGAGCTAATCCTACCATCAGAATTCTATTATTATAATTTTAAATAACATGGTCGGAGTGAGAGGATTCGAACCTCCGGCCCCCTGGTCCCAAACCAGGTGCGCTAACCAGGCTGCGCTACACTCCGTACAATTTCAAGAATAACTTCTTAAAATGGAGTGGAATTATATAAAAAAATTCATTGAATGTCAAGAGTATTTTGAAGAAATTTTAAAATTTCTTCAAAAAGCCTTTAAAACTGTATTAAACCATCTATTGGAGATGATGCTGTAGCATAAGGTTTTTTAGGGATTCTTCCTGCTTTATAACTCATTCTTCCTGCAATCACAGCATGCTTAAAAGCTTCTGCCATCATCATAGGATTTTGTGCTTGTGCAATAGCTGTATTTGCTAAAATACCCTCAGCACCTAACTCCATAGCACTTGCAGCATCACTTGCACATCCCAAACCTGCATCTACTATTACAGGAACTTGTACTGCATCTTTTATAAATGCAATGTTGTAAGGATTTTGAATACCTAAACCACTCCCAATAGGAGCAGCAAGTGGCATTATAGCATCTGCCCCTGCATCTTCTAGTCTTTTTGCAATAATTGGATCATCACTTGTATATGCCATAATTGTAAAACCATCTTTTTTCAGAACTTCACACGCTTTTATTGTTTCTATTACATCTGGATACAATGTTTTTTGTGCATCTCCTATAACTTCAAGTTTAATGATATCAATTCCTGTTGCTTCTCTCATAAGTCTAAATGTTGTGATTGCTTCTTCAGCTGTAAAACATCCCGCACTATTTGGTAAAAGTTTTATATTCGTATCTTTGAAATAATCTAATAAATTTTCCTCATTTGGATTTGTAATATTTACTCTTCTTATTGCTACAGTTATTAGTTCACTTCCACTTGCAATAGTTGCTTCTTTTGTTGTTTGAAAATCAGTATATTTTCCACTTCCGACTATTAATCTACTATTAAATTCATATTTTCCTATTTTAAGAATTTGATCATTCATATTGTATTTTCCTTTATAAAATTTTTATATTCATTACTTGTTTTTTTAATTTTTATTGCTACAATTTCGGGCAAATCATAGCTATGATTCTCTTTAATTTTCCTTTGAATCTTTTTATAATTTTGTTTTTTAGTTTTTATTGAGAGTAAGTATTCCTTATCTTCACAAATTTGTCCTTTCCACTTATAAAACGACTTTATTGTACTCATTTGAACACAAGCAGATAACTTTTCTTTTAGCAATAATGTTGCAATTTTTTTTGCTTCTTGCTTATTATCAAAAGTTGTTTTTATAATTATGAGTTTCATATATTTTTCACACCTTCAATCAAATTTACTGGTGTCATTGAATAATTATTCTTTTCATATTTCATAGCAGTTATTGTATGAGCAAGAGTTCCATTTATAGCAGCTTCAATAGAAGTATAACCTTGGGCAAGTAATGAGCTTATAAACCCTGCTAATACATCACCACTTCCACCAAAACTCAATTTACTAGAACCCAGTGGATTTATATATCTTTTTTTATTTTGAGCTACTATAGTATTTGCACCTTTTAAAAGTAATACTACATTTGAATATTTTTTACAAAAAATATCCACATATTTAAACCTCTGTTTTTGTAAAGTGTGTACATCAATATCATCTATTTCACATATTTTTAAAAGTGAACAAAACTCTTTTGGATGAGGAGTAAGAATTACATTTTTTTGAAACAATACTTTTAAAATATCTTTCGTATAAAAAAGGTCTGCATCACAAACTTTTGGAATGGAACTTTGTAGTATCTCTAATATTTCATTTTGCTCATAGTTTCCCAACCCCATACCAATAGCAATTGCTGTACTATTTTGTGGTATTTTATGGCTTTGCATAATATGATATGGAACCAAATGCTCTTTATGATTAATAACACTTACAAGTCCAGCTCCTAAATTAAATGCAGCATCAGCACAAATAATACCAGCTCCCTGCTTTTCTCCAACAATCACCGATAAATGTCCAAAATTACCTTTATGAGTATTTGCAGATTCTCTTATGGGTAAGTGTAAATCATCTATATCTAATAAACAAATATCTGAATTATTCTCATATAATTCTCGTTGTACTCCTAAATTAGACACTATAATATCACCAATATAATCTTTTGCTTCATCAAGAAATAGTGAAGTTTTTAAAGCACCCATAGTGATAGTAGTATCTGCTTTAAAAGCAACATGATTAATCTGCCCGTAAGTATTTATACCACTTGGTATATCACAAGCTAATTTATAACTTTCTAAACTATTGAGTTGTCTTATCAATTCTATCATTTGATTATCTAAATCTCTTGTTAAACCTGAACCAAATAAGCAATCTACAACTAAATTATAATTTTTTGTTAGTTTTGAATACTCATGGAAAATATGTACTCCAACTAATTCTGCTCTTTGAAGTTGGATATTTCCCATATCTGATTTTACTGTATTTGGAAGATAAAGTTCTACTTCATATTTTCCATTTAAAAGTCTAGAAAGAGTTATCCCATCGGCACCATTATTTCCAACACCTGCAACTATAAGAATTGTTGTAGTTGTATCAAAGTTATTTTCTATAAAATTAAGCAATGAAGTAGCTGCATGCTCCATAAGGATATCTTCACTTAAACCATATTGTTCATAACACTTTTTATCTAAAGTTCCTACTTCATCAAATACTTTTTGCAAAATAAATCCTTATTTTTTCTTGAACTTCCAACCATCAGATTCTAAAACTTCAATGATTTTATCTTTTTTATCACCTTGAATCTCTATCCATTCATCTTTGATTGTTCCACCACAGCCAAGTTTTGTTTTTAAAAGTTTTAAAATATCTTTTTTTTCATTTTGACTCAAGAAAAATCTTCCTACTAATGTAACAGGTTTTCCTTTTCTTTTTTCAAAAGTAAATACAAGTTGATGTTGATTTTTTTCTATTTTTTCCATCATTTTTTTAGGATCTTTTAATCTACTTGTTTCCCAACTATCACCTTCTAGTTTTGCACCCATAGTGAACATACTATTCCTTTATATATATAAAAAAAGGGACCTTAGAGTAAAACTCTAAAATCCCTTTTTTGTAAGATATGTTTATATTATTATAATAAACTATTTAATTTATCAGTAAATGCTTGTTTAGAAGCAGCACCAACCATAGTATCTACAATTTCACCATCTTTCATAAATACAATTGTAGGGATAGATCTTACACCAAATTTTGTACTTAATTCTTGTTGCTCATCTGTATTTACTTTACAAATAGCTGCTTTACCTTCAAATTCTTCCGCTAATTCTTCTATAACAGGAGAGATCATTCTACAAGGTCCACACCATGGAGCCCAAAAGTCTACCAATGCAACACCCTCTTTTGTTGTCGCTTCAAAGTTATCGTTTGTTAATTCAATGTATTTACCCATCTATTATTCCTTTTGTGTTATTTTATTGGAAAATTGTACAATCTTTTTCTTTAAATAAACTTTTTACAAATAACTATAATGTCAATTTATGAAATAAACAAAACTTTGCATTGTAAAACTTCTATTTAATTCATAAACCTATTGGATAAATATTATCAAAAATAATTTGGGTTAAATCATATTTTTGCTAAAATATCTGTTACAAATAAAATTACGGATTAAATAGAATGAATATACGAAAAGAGTTTTTAGATTTTTTTGCCTCAAAAGGGCATGAAATTATACCAAGTGCACCACTTGTACCAGATGATGCAACATTGTTATTTACGAATGCAGGAATGGTTCAATTTAAAGATATATTTACAGGTGCAATACCAATTCCCCAAATACCAAGAGCAACAAGTTGTCAGCTTTGCGTAAGAGCTGGTGGAAAACACAATGATTTAGAAAATGTAGGATATACAGCAAGACATCATACTCTTTTTGAGATGTTAGGAAATTTTAGTTTTGGTGATTATTTTAAAGAAGATGCTATAGCTCATGCTTGGGAGTTTATAACAAAAAACCTTGAGTTACCAGTTGAAAAACTTTGGGTAACTGTTCATGATAGTGATGATGAAGCATATGATCTTTGGAAACAACATATATCAGAAGATAGAATTATGCGATTTGGAGATAAAGACAACTTTTGGTCTATGGGTGATACAGGTGCTTGTGGTCCTTGTAGTGAAATATTTTATGATCAAGGTGCAGATAATTTCAATGGTCCTGAAGATAAAATGGGTGGAGAAGGTGATAGATTTTTAGAGATTTGGAACCTTGTATTTATGCAATATGACAGAGCAGCTGATGGTACACTAAATCCTCTTCCAAAACCATCAATTGATACAGGTATGGGACTTGAAAGAGTTATAGCTATAAAAGAGGGTGTATTTAACAACTTTGACAGTAGTGCTTTTGCTCCACTAATTGATAAGTTAAAATCTCTAAGTCCTACAAAATGTAGTGATAAAAACATAGGAAGTTTTAGAGTTATTGCAGATCATGTTAGAACTGTTACATTTATGCTTTCTCAAGGGATACTTTTTGATAAAGTTGGAAGAGGTTATGTTTTAAGACGAATTTTAAGACGAGCCGTAAGACATGGTTATCTTCTTGGATTTAGAGAAGCTTTTATGGGACAACTTGTAGATACTCTTTGTGATATGATGGGAAAAGCATATCCTGATTTAATAGAGAAAAAAGAGTATATAAAAGAGCAAATCAAACTTGAAGAGGAAAGATTCTTTAAAACTATAACAAGTGGTATGGAACTTTTTAATGCTGAGTTAGAGAATACAAAAGAGGTATTTAGTGGAGAGGTTGCATTTACACTTTATGACACTCATGGTTTCCCTCTAGATTTAACAGAAGATATGCTTAAAGATAAAGGTCTAAAAGTAGATATTGATACATTTGAAGCATGTATGGATGCACAAAAAACAAAAGCAAAGGCTGCTTGGAAAGGGAGTGGAGATGAACTAAATGAGGGTGAATTCAAAGAGTTACTAGCTAAAATTGGGCTCAATGAGTTTATTGGTTATGACCATATCCGTTCAAATAGTACAATCGTAGCACTCTTGAGTGAAGATTTTAAACAAATTGAAACTTTAGAAGAGAAACAAACAGGATGGGTAGTTTTAGATAAAACACCATTTTATGCTACAAGTGGTGGACAAGAGGGAGATATTGGGGCTTTAGAAAATGACCAACATATTGCTATTATTAGTGAAACAAAAAAACTTCATGGTCTAAATATCTCTAAAGTAACTATTGAAAGTTCTTCTTTAAAAGTCGGAGAAAGTGTTTCTGCTGTGGTTGTAAATAGAGGAGAAGTGGCAAAACATCATAGTGCAACTCACCTACTTCAAAGTGCATTAAAAATGGTTCTTGGAGATACAGTATCTCAAGCAGGTAGTTTAAATGATGATAAACGACTACGATTTGACTTTACATATGCAAAAGCTATGACACCAGAGCAACTTGAAGAGGTTGAAGATTTAGTAAACTCTATGATTGCAAGAGGATTAGCTGGAAATGTCGAAGAGTTACCTATTGAAGAAGCTAAAAACAAAGGTGCTATAGCTATGTTTGGTGAAAAATATGGTGAGCAGGTACGAGTTGTAGAATTTGGTGATGTGAGTGTTGAATTTTGTGGTGGAACACATGTACAAAATACAGCAGACATTGGGAGCTTTTATATTGTAAAAGAAAGTGGTGTAAGTGCAGGTGTTAGAAGAATCGAAGCTGTTGTTGGACTTTCAGCAATTAACTATGCAAAAGAAGCTTTGAAAAAAATATCTGAAGTTGAAAATGAAGTGAAAAATAAAGATATTATTCAAGGTATCTCAAAACTTAAAGAGCAAATTAAACAACTTAAAAATGAGATAAAAGCAGTACATGAAAATGTTGCAACTCCATTAAATGAATTAGAGATAAATGGAGTTAAAGTAGTAGTTGATATTGTGCCTCAAGGTGATATTAAAAAGCTTGTAGATGATATGAAAAATGGCAATGATAAAGTTGCCACTTTATTACTTCAAGAAAAAGATGGAAAAGTATTATTAGTTGCAGGGGTAAAAGATGCTTCAATTAAAGCAGGTGATTGGATAAAAGCTGTTGCTCCAATCGTTGGTGGTGGAGGTGGTGGAAGACCAGACTTCGCACAAGCAGGTGGGAAAGATCCATCAAAGATACAAGAAGCTAAAGAAATAGCTTTAGAGTACTTAAAAACCAACATCTAAAAAAATACAAGTAAGTAATATGAAAATCTTATATATCTTTATATTTGTATTTTCATTTACTCTTTATGCTCGAGATTTTACAGTAGCATCTTACAATGTTGAAAATCTTTTTGATTTAAAATATGATGGAACAGAATACAAAGAATATAAACCAAATACAAAAACTTGGAATAAAAAATCTTTTCAAAATAAGATACACAATATTTCACAAGTTCTCAATGACTTAGATGCAGATATTATAGCTCTTCAAGAGATTGAATCTAAAGAAGCACTAGAACAATTAGTAAGATATATTAAAAAATACAAACATCATCAATTTTTAAAGAAAAATAGCTCTTCAGTAGGAGTTGCTATCTTAAGTAAATTTCCAATTAAAAACTATAAAAAAATCCCTGTAGATACAAGAGATAAATATACAAGACCTATCCTTAAAGCTATTATTACTATAGAAAACAAAGATATTATAATCTATGTGAATCATTGGAGATCAAAAAGAGCTGCTGAAAGTAAAAGAATAGTTTATGCGATGGCTTTAAAGAAAGAGATTGATAGTTTAGATGAGAATCAAGACTATATTATACTGGGAGATTTAAACTCTAACTACAATGAATTTCAAACTTTTAAATATGATAAAAAACTCAATGATACTTTTGGGATAACAGGTATCAATCAAATATTAAATACCACTATAGAAAATAATTTTATTACTAAATCAAATATCTTCTCTTTTCATAGTAAAGTTCACTATAATCTTTGGCTTGAATTAAAAAAAGAGAGATTTAGTTCACTTTTTAAGACAGAAGAAAATACACCTGATAATATTATACTATCAAAAGGATTATTTGATCAAAAAAATATCTCTTATGTCAATAATAGTTTTAAAGTATTCAAGCCTGATTATCTCATAATAAATAAAAGAATAAAAAGATGGAATAGTTATAAAAAAACAGGTTACTCTGACCATTTACCTATCTATGCAACATTTTCTACAACTAAACAAACTCCTATAGAGATTCAAAACAAGAGTAAAAACACACAAACTAATACTATAAAACAGCTATATGAACTGCAAACCGTTACAAACTACAATGTAACAAATGTTGTAGTAATATACCTCTCAACAAAAATAGCAATCATACAAAAAGAAAACGATAGAGCAATTATGATTTATAAACCTGATACTAAATTAGTGACAGGATTTAGTTATAACTTCACTGTTGATGAGATAGATCTTTATAATGGATTAAAAGAGATAAAAAGTATCTCAAATATAGTACAAAAAGAAAAAATAAGTAACTATAAAGATTACTATTTAGATGCACTTGAGATAGATTTATTTGACAATAAATATCAAAATAATATTATAACAAATTTAACAGGAATCTATAAAAAAGGTTATCTTTATTTTAAAACAAAAAATAATAATGAGAAAAAAATTAAATTATATTTTGATAAGAAATTAAAAAGACCAAAAGAGAGTGAACAAATCACTATATCTTCTGGTCATTTGAGTATTTATAAATCTAAAATACAAATTGTTTTACATAAACAAAATGATTTTTTTTAAGCGTAACCTATATATTTAACTACTACATCATATAATGCAGGAATATCAGTCTTACCTACAAAGGCGTCTATTCCAATTGCTTCCATTTTTCCTCTTACTGCTTCAGTTGTCATACTTGAATTTACAACAACAGGAACATGACGTAAAGCTGAATTGTCTTTTATAGCTTGTGCAACTTGATATCCATCAGTTCCAGGCATCTCAATATCAGTAATAATAAGACCAATATCTTTAGGATCCATACTTTTTACTGCAGCTAAAAGATCTCCACCATTATTTAAAATATCATAATTAGCTCTAGCTTTTCGTAAAAATTGTTTCAAAACTTCTCTTGCTACAGCACTATCTTCAGCAACTAAGATTTTTTTATCTGCCTTTACTGGATGACTGATATATCTATCTAAGTCACTAGCATTGATATCTGTCCATCCAATATCACTTAAAAGTTGCTCTGCATTAAATACTGTACAAAGTCTCTCTTTCCCCTCTACTTCTACATAAGTTGTATATGTAACTTTTGAGTTTTGATCTTCTGAGTTTTTTAATTCTGCCGTTGTTTTTTCAACAATATTTACCATATCTTTTACTAAAAAACCAACTTGCTTGTGATTAAATTCACAAAATATAATGAGTTTATATTCATTAAGCGGTAATTTTGGATACCCAAGCCATTTATCAAGGTTTACTAATGTAACTGGTTCCCCTCTAATTGTAGCAATACCCTCTATCACTTCAGTTTCTTTTGGAGTATCTGTTACATCTACCTCTTCAGTAATTATAAAAGCTTTAATTTTCGCTATATTTATAGCATATATATCATCATTACCAGTTCGAAATACAGCCAACTGCTGAACATTTCGAAGATGAGCTTGTGTCAATTGCTCTACACTATTACTAATTCCGCTCATATAAATTCCTTTTTAATTTAAGTGTTATAAATTTCCTAAATTTTATCTATATTTCACTTAATAGTTTTTTAATTGCTATACTTCCCATTGTTAGTCCAAATGAGCCTGTAACACCTACAAAACTTCCTAAATCTTTACAATTTGGATTTTCACTACTAAATATTACTTTGAAATTTTTATTAAACTTCACTTTTTTAAGTTCATCCCGTATTTTTCGAGCAAATGGATCATTGTAAGTTTTAAAAATATTGAGGTATTCTATTTTTGTTGGGTCAACTCTTTTAGCACTTCCAGTTGTTGAGATAAGTTTTTTATAATACTTTTGAATAAGTTTTACTTTTGGTTTAATATCATCAATTGCGTCAAGAATTAAATCATATTCTTCAAAATCAAAATTTTCCACCCATTCTATATCTATTTTTTGATTTATCGTTTCTATATTTGGATATAAAGTTTTTAAGTGATCAACTTTTATTGTTCCTACTGCGTCACTTCCTATCTGTCTATTTTTATTTGTTTCATCAAAGATATCATAATCTACTATTGTAATATTTGTGACACCTGTTCTATATAAGCAATCTAAGGCAAAACCACCTACTCCACCAACACCAAGTATGATAAGTTTTGCCTTTTGTAATTTGGCAAAATCATCTCCAAAAAGCTTTTCACATCTTGCATATTGTAAAGAATTTTCCATCAGTATATCAATCCTTCTTTTAGTAAAGCCTGTTTAATATTGTATATTTGATTATGTTTATTACTACACCAAGCTGGGTCTAGTAAGCTTTTATCACTTATTCCTGCTGTTACTCTTGATATCGAGATATTTTCTGGTAACATCTTAATAGACTTTACAAGAGTATCAATATAAAGTTCTTCACTTATAGGGCTAAATGAACCATTTTTATATTCATTTGCTAAGAGTGTATTTTTGGTTACATACAAAGGGTGAAATTTAATAGAATCTATACCTAACTTTATAGATTCTTCTACACCTTTAAGCATCATCTCTTGTGTTTCATCTGGAAGTCCAAAAATCATATGACCACATACTAAAAGTTCTCTATCTTTTGTCTTTTTTATCCACTCTTTAATATTAGCAAAAGTATGCCCTCGATTTATTTTTTTCAAGGTTTCATCATAAATTGACTGTATTCCATACTCTACCCATATCTCTTTTGATTTGGATAAAGTTTGTAAATAATCCAAAGTCTCTTCTGTAATACTATCTGTTCTTGTACCTATACTTAAACCTACTACATTATCAAAACTTAAAGCTTTTTCATAAAGTGCTTTAAGTGTATCAAGTGGTGCGTAAGTATTTGTAAAGGATTGAAAATAAACGATAAATTTTTTTGCACCGTATTTATTTTCCAACCTTTCTTTTGTAGCATCAAATTGCATTTGAAGTTGTAAAAGTTGTTTTTCTAAATAGGGGTTTTCTTTTGAGTGAAGATTTAATTTAAACCTTGATTTATCTACTAAATTTGGAGAAAAAGATTCATTTTCACAAAAGGTACAACCCCCTTTTGCTACTGTTCCATCAATATTTGGACAAGTAAATCCAGATATACTTATAGGTATCTTATAAACTTTTTTCCCATATTTTTTACGCCAATACCGACCAATTGTGTTTAAATGTTTCAAAACTTTACTTATATTTCCTAATTTTAAACTACGAAATAATCGCCATCAAAGCTTACTAAAGAGTAATTTCTATCACGCCCTAGAGAATCTTTTAAGTTATCAATCGTAAGATACTCTAATGAATCAGCACCTATATGTTCACATACCTCATCTTTTGTCATAATGGCATTGATGAGTTCCTCTTTCGTAGGCGTATCTATACCATAAAAACAAGGATGTTGAATCATAGGACTTGCTACTCTAAAATGTACCTCAGCAGCACCTGCTTCTTTTAACATCTGTACGATTCTTTTACTTGTAGTACCTCTTACAATAGAATCATCTATTACTATTAGTGATTTTCCAGCAATTAAAGATCTCATAGGATTTAACTTCATTTTTACTTTTAAATTTCTCATCTCTTGTGTTGGTTCAATAAAGGTTCTTCCAACATAATGATTTCGTATAATTCCAAGTTCAAAAGGGATTCCACTTTGTTGTGCATATCCTAAAGCTGCTGGTACTCCACTATCTGGAACAGGTATTACCATATCTGCTTTTAATTCAATATTAGAATCATTTTTAGCTAACTCTTTACCCATATTTTCTCTTGTTCTATAAACACTTTTTCCATCTATTACACTATCAGGTCTTGCAAAATAGATATACTCAAAAGCACAAGGTCTAAACTCAGCCCCAGTAAAAAGTTGTATAGATTCAGGTGCTTTATACCCTTCACTAAATATTAACATCTCTCCTGGTTTTACATCTCTTACAAACTCAGCATCAACTAAATCAAAAGCACAAGTTTCACTTGCAACTATCCAACCACCACTTTTAAGTTTTCCTAAACTCAATGGTCTAATACCATGTTTGTCTCTTATAACAAAAAGTTTGCTTCTACTTTGGATAATAAAATTATAAGCACCTTTTACATGTTCTAATGCATCAGTAATTCTATCTCTTAGTCTATCTCTTGTTGATTTTGCAATAAGGTGAATAAGATTTTCAGTATCCATACCTGTTTGGAAAATAGAACCTTCATCAATAAGTCTTTGTCTTACCTCTTGTTTATTTACAAGATTTCCATTATGTACTATAGAGATTTCACCTAGTTTATATCTAGCATGAATTGGTTGTGCATCAAATACACTATCACTACCTGCTGTTGAATATCTGTTATGTCCTATTGCCATATCACCTTGAAGAACTTCAAAAGCTTCTGCATCGTAAACATCTCTTACATATCCTCGTTTTTTAATAGTATGAATTTTTTTATCACTATATCCACCACTACTAATTCCTGTTGCTTCATGACCTCTATGTTGCATCGCAAAAAGAGCCGCTGAAGCTAATCTAGCAGCATTATCATTTCCATATATCCCAACTATAGCACACATATTATTTTCCTATAACCCTAAACAGTCATTAATACTGTAAAGTCCTTTTTCTTGATTTACAAGCCACTTAGCAGCTTTAATTGCCCCACGACTAAAAGTATTTCTAGCTGTTGCTGTATGATTTAACTCTATAAATTCACCATCATTATAAAATCCTGCTGTATGTCGTCCAACAATATCTCCACCTCTTAAACTCATAACACCGATCTCATCTTTTGTTCTAGCACCAATAACACCATCTCTTCCAGAAACTCTTACTTTATCTAAGTCTAATCCTCTAGCTTCTGCTGCATGTTCTGCTAAAGTAAGTGCTGTTCCACTTGGAGAGTCAACTTTATATCTATGATGTTGTTCTACTATTTCACAATCAAACTCTTCTAAAGTTTTAGATGCTAATGAGACAAGTTTATTTAAAACGGCAACCCCTAAACTCATATTTGTTGCATACAAAATTGGTGTAACTTTAGAAGCTTCTATTAAAAGGTTTTTTTGATGTTCACTAAAACCTGTAGTTGCTATAACTAATGGCTTGTTTCCACCTATTTGAATAACTGTATTTAAAAGCTCTTCAGTTGCCCCTGGTGCTGAAAAGTCTATAACAACATCACATGCTGCAAGCATCGCTTTCATATCATTTGTTACAACAGTATCTTTTGGTAAAGTTTTTTTCAACTCATCAAATACATGTACACTTCCAACACATGCATTTGCATCATTTTCTAAATCATCTATCAATAAAGAACCAACTCTACCCGTACTTCCTAAAATTCCAACTTTTAACATTATATTTCCTATTTTTTATTTATTGTAAATATCCAATTGCACCAATACCTGCAACTGCTCCATCTCCTGCTGCACATACAACTTGTTTTGGAGCATCTATTCTTATATCTCCTGCTGCAAAAAGGCCTGGTACTGAAGTTTCCATTTTTAGATTTACAATAACTTCACCAGCTTCATTTGTGTCACACAAAAAACTACCATCTTCTTGAATTAATGTTTGATTTAATACATCTCTACCAACAAACACAAATACTCCAAGTACATCTAATGTTTTTGTCTCATCTGTAGTTTTATCTTTAACAACAATACCAGTTACACCCATATTATCACCAACTACTTCTTCTGTTGTGTGATTTAAAACTAATATTATATTTTCAAATTTTTTCAGTTTTTCAACTTCATGTGGACTTGCTCTAAATTCATCTCTTCTATGTACTAAATAAACTGTTTTACAAATATTTGC
>JGI997J19993_1000188_pt1 | contig 21172 bp, 25 predicted proteins | sample Etolagbewater25m_FD_19993 | JGI IMG/M metagenome (IMG submission 19993)
AAACCGACTTCAGCAAATATTATATCTCCTTCATCATCAAAAAAGAGAGATGATGGATAGAAATTAAAATCTATCTCTTTTGCAAATTCAAGACTATTACCACTGAAATTTTGATACTTTACAGTACCTTTTTCATAGACGTTAATATGAACAAATATAAAATTCTCGTCAATAAAATCTTTGATAGTCTCATTTTCAAGGGTAAACTCTCGCATATTTTCACAATAACCACAATCTGTTTTATGTAGCCATACCAGTAAATGTTTATCACTTTTTTTAGCTTTATTAACAAGATTGTCAATATCAATGACTTCTGCCTGAAGAAAGAGTTGAAGAGTAAGAATGAGAAGAAAAGCTTTTATTACTGTTTTATACACTGTGTTTCCTTTCACTCTTGGAGGGAAAAGCCAAGAACTGAGTCTTAGGCTTTTTTATAAAATTAAACTATTTAATTTTACCTTTTCCTTTTTCTGTGTGACCTTTACGATCTGTCCAAGTCATAAGTAGCTTATCACCTTTTTTAAATGCGTCACCTTTAAATTTAAATTTAAAGATAGGATTTTTCGATAAGAATTGGCTTGTTGACATATCAAATACTGTCTCACCGTTACACGTTGCAGAAATATGAGTAATGAAGTTTGCATCATCTTTGTTACCTGTTTTCTTCTCTGCTTGGTTATATGTCATCATATCGTGTTTAGCCATTGCTTTAACGCTAACAACACCTTTTTTTAGTTTTGCTTTAATTTTCATAGGATTCCTTCTATTTTATTTATTAAGTATAGTATGTGAAAGAATTAACCTTCACATCCACCTTTTGCAACATTTAATTTTTGTGTAGCAGAGTACAGTTTTCCATCTGTACCTTCAACGATAACTTTAATTGTACCTGGGTTACCCATTTTTATTTTTATTGAATAATCATTTACAGAATATTTATTTACTTCATAAACGCACACTGCAGCTTCTGGGTTTGCATCTTGGAATACTGCTATAGTTTTTGCTTCTATCTTAGTACTGAAGTCAACTGGAATTGCTCCACCATTTGCTGCTGTAGCCATTGTACCCGAATCAAACGCAACATTTGCAGCTGATAGTTTAACACCTTTTTCGATTGTAGTTGTTGTTCCATACATTGCTTTTATTGCGTCATCTATCTTATGAGCAGACCATACTGCTGGTTTAGATGTTCTAAAGTCTTCTGCTTTTACACTTGCAGGTACAACAGCTAGAGCTAGTGCACCTAATGTAATATTTAAAAATTGTCTTCTTTGCATTTTTTGTCCTTTTATTTATTTACCGTTGATTACGTAATCAACTAATTTTTTGAAATCTGAGTCGGAAAGAGATGAACCACCTTTAGCAGGCATACCACCCTCAGTACCATTTATACCATTAGCATAAACTTTGTCCATACCTTTAGCAACAAAACTTGCCCAACCATCTTTGTCACCTACTGTTGGTGCAACACCTGTATCATGACACATTGCACAGTTATCAGCATATACTTTTTTCATATCAAGAGCTTTAGCTTTTTCTACAGGTAAATCGCGAACCGCACTCATAGGAGGGTGAAATTCACTAATACCACCATTTTCTATACGAGTAACTACTGCTGTTTTTTCTTGACAATTAGTCATACATCTCTCAGATGGATTAACTTTTTTACCACCAAAGTTTGCAGGATTTGCATAATAAGCACGCACATCAGTTAAAGCTGTTGGACCATCTATATTTGGCTCAAAACCTTTCTCATTTGGCATTTTTATTTTTAAGAATTTTTCACGAGTAAGTACATACTCATCATCAACTTCTTCACCGTCAATTTCAAATTCATTAATATTTAACATATAAGCAGTTAATGCGTAAGTCTCATCATCCGTTAAAGTTTTTGACTTTGGATGAGGCATACCATCTTTGATGTACCACCACATCGTACTTGCTTGTGGCCAGTATGAACCAAATACACGTGTTGGACCATCAGCATCTGGATCTCTCCATCTGTTATTTGTAAGTGTTTTTTGTAATTCTACAGCATTACCTTTAGAGAGTGCTGGATAACCACCTCCACCTGAACCAAAGTCACCATGACAACTTAAACATTGTGCTTCATAAATTGCTTCACCATCTTCTACGGAACCTTCACCTTCAGGTAACCCAGTTCCATCTGGCATAACATCTTTATCCCAAGCTTTTAATTCATTTGCAGTTGGCACACGACCATTATTGAGTTTCATACTCATTGCTTTTTCATTTACTCTGTAAGGACCAGTTTTTCCATCTACTATCGGATAGATAACACCACCTGCTATATCAGATGCAGTTGCTACATGTGCTGATGCTGGTTTAGCACCACTCTCCATACAACCTGCTGTCAATAAGGCAGCCACGGTAACTACAGAAGCAGAAACAATTAATTTAGTATTTAATTTAAACATTTTTTACTCCTCCTGGCGTTCTAAGCTGAACGTGATTTACTTCTCCGGTAGCTGTTACTTCCCAAGTCTCTACTGCGTTTCTATGGTAAACAGACTCAACACCCATAATAGAAACTTCTTCATCTATTGTTGGTTGAATATAGCCAGCATCATCCATTGCACGCGAAGCAAGTATTAACTTTTCACCTTTTTTGAATGTATGCATATATGACCATCGTGTCCAAGATTTAGGTAGAACTAGACCCTTAAGACTTGCCTCGACATAATTCATTCCACCATCAAATGAAATATCTACACCAGTGATTGTCCCCATTCCTGACCAAGCAAGACCTTCAATTTCGATTACATCGCCATCTTCAAGATCTGTCCAAGGTTTTTCAGGAGAAGGAGAAACTACTGTTGAGTTTACTTCATTCGCATAAAAATGCTGAATTGCTTTTCCAGATGGTTTTAGTGCTGTATATTTTGAAGTCTCTTCTTTACAATACCATGGTTCAGAAGCAAATTCTAATCTTTTTAACCACTTAACACATAAGTTACCTTCCCAACCTGGAAGGAGTAATCTTGCCGGATAACCTTGTTCAGGACGAAGTGCTTCACCATTTTGTCCCCAAACAATCATAGCATCATCAAGAACTTTATCTATCGGAACTGTACGACCCATTTCAGAGTTATCAGAACCTTCAGCTAACATCCATTGCGCTTCTGGTTTAATACCTAAGTCCGCAAGAATAGTTTTTATATAGACACCTGTCCATTGTGCAGAAGCCATAAAACCTTTAGCAAACTGTAAAGAGTTAAACTGTGGTCCTCTCCACTCTTGTCCACCATTTGCCGGACACTCAATAAAATGCGTACGAGTTACTGATGGGTAACGTTTAAGTTGGTCAAGCGTAAGAACAATTTCTTTTTCAACAAGTCCATGAATCATTAATCTAAATTCATGAGGGTTAATATGAGCTGTACCACCATGGCTACGAGAGAAAAACAAACCATTTGGTGTAATGATACCTTCTGATTCGTGTATAGGCGTTACAGCTATTGATGCTCTATAGTTACCTGAAGCTAGTAGCTTAGTATATCTTCTAGTTACGTTATGCTCATACTTCGACGGAACACCATAAAGATTTTTTGTAACTGGATCTCCCCAAGTTTGTCCCCATGGCACATGATGCATGATTGCATCATCATCTCCTGATGCCATAAGAGATGTACCTGCTAATGCAGATACACCAAGAGCAGCAGTTTTTTTAAAAAAGTCTCTTCTGTCTGATACTTCTAAATCTTTCTGAGATTTATTATTATCCATTATTTCTCCTTTTTAGGTTGTTATTACTCAATATTTAAAATTACTATATTACTTCACTGTTTAAAATTAACAAAGCTTTTTGCGTCGACATTATGCCATCTTATAGTTAATCATAAATTTATCGAAACAGCAAGTAATATTATACAAGAATATGAGATAAAAATGTGATAAAACTAAGTATCTATGGAGTCTGGGTTACTAATTGAAACATACGGTGTTTATTATTTTTATTTATATATTACACGCTAATATTTATAATTAGAGAAGATTATTTTAGTCAATAAATTACTTTTTTACTATACCTAAAACTGTATATATTTTATTCTCGTCGTCTAAAATAAAAGGTATTAAATACCCTTCATATTCTATATCTTTAATCTTTTCATTATCAAAATATATAGAGTCTTTATATTTTGTGGCTTTAGTAGGTATGTTAAGTATTATAGTATCCAAGTAAAGTTTAAACTTTTTTGCAGTTTGATAGTCTGTGTCAGCTATAATAGTTTCAAGTATTTCTTTTAACTGTTTTTCATAGAGTTCAGAACAGATAATATTCATTATTTTTCTCTCTCTTTAAGCCACTCATTTAACTCTTTCATGCTTGTGACATACTCTTTAAAAGATTTTTTAGAGGTGGAAAATTTTTCCAACTCTTTTCTGAGCTCTTTCTTTATTGAAGCTTCTGATCTACTCACTACTATTTATCCTCTTAATCTTTATCTTCTGGTTTTTCACCGTATATTTTATCTATATCATCACTTAACATATGAATATCATCAATAGCATCTTCATAAATTTCAACTTTTTCACTATCTTCCTCGGCATCTTCTGCATCATTTTGTGCATCTTTTAAAGTGTCTTGAATCATATACGCTTTAAACGGAGCACCATGATTGTAAACAATTTCTCCGCCATCCTTACCTTGAACAAATGTAGTTATTGTTGCTCCAAAGAGTAATATTATGGCTAAAGCTTCGATAACAAAATTTTTCATTTTGCAGCCTGCAATCTTTAAAATTGCAATTACACCCATAGCAATTGCCAAATATAAACCTAGTGATTTATGTTCTCTAAGTTCATGTTGTCCTGCTTCGCTTAAATAATCATATATTACTGGACCAGCCTGATTTCCAGTGTACCAAACTCCAATCATAGCAAGAGCGGCTATAAGTGTAGCACGAGATGAAAGTTTAGACATAGCCNCACCCCTGTTTATTAGATAGATAAGACCAAAGACTGAAGCGACCAGGGGTAAAACAATCGCAAAATGCACTGTTGCTGGGTGTAACATCATATTGATTTCCTTATATTACTTTTTTATCACAAATTATATACTAAGATTTATTATAATTTTTAATAGTATTATAATAATTTTTTATCTTAAGCTATTTTTTATCTATAGCATCTTTAGCTGTTTTAATGGCACTTCCTAGGGCCACTTTTGCAACGCCCCATGCTTCTTTACCCATTCTGGCAGCTTCAACTGCTTTTGGTGACTTCAGAGCAGTATCAGCTTTTTTAACTGCACTTTTTGCAAAAGATGAAAATTTATCTTTCATAACCTCTGCTGTCTCTTTTGAAATATGTACTAACTCTTCTAGATCGTAACGCATCTCTTTGTTAATCTTTTCTAAAATGACTTTTGTACTTTGTGAACTTTGTGATGCCTGTGTTGATACTACTTGAGAGAAAAGAGTATCAGTTTGATTTAAATCTTCTATAATTGTGTCGTAATCTTCTATTAAAATATGTTTAGCTTCAACTGGAGTATAAGCTAATCTTGTTTTAAATCTATCTATAGAACGTATCAATCCACTTCTCATACCTTTTAAAGTAGCAGAAAGTATTCCATCTGCTCTGTTAGGAGTAGCTTCTGCAACCTCTATTGCAGAGATTAAGATAGTAGAAAGTATTTTTCTAACCCTAATTGTATTGAGAGAACCTTCTTTTATAGCTTCAAAAGTTATATCTTTAATGACTTCAGTAGTTGTCTCAGAAATATCTCCATCTTTATCTTTCTCTAGCGCTGTGATGATCGCGGACTCAACCATTTCACTAAGAATCTCATATAAATCAATTGACTGAAGTTTAATTTGATGCAACTTTGAGAGTACAGACTCTTTAGAACTAAGACTCTCTTGTAAAATATTAAATACATTATATTTAGACTCTTGGAGTGCAGCTTGCTTTTTTTCTAAACTTCTTTCAATAGCCTCTTTTTGATAAATAAGCTCCTCAACGTCTGTTTTAAGATCCTGCGTTTCTAAATCTAAGATTGTAGTGGAAATAGTTTTAACCTCTGCTAGAGTCAATGCATCAACATCAAGCTTATTTTTTTCAACTACTTCCTCTAATGCCGAAGCAACTCTTTTGTCTGCACTTTTAAATCTACGGTTATAAGACTCTTCTAACTCTTGTTGTAAAACTTTTAAATCCATATTACATTCCTTAATTTTATTTCATAAAATGAAGAAAACCTCCATTTACAAAAGAACAAAGTCATTTCAGCTTTATTCCACCGCTAAGACGACTAAAGTTAAAGTACCATTTTTATATTTTGATGCGCCTTCAATGCCTCATAAATAAAATTTCTATCATCTTCATTATGCACAAGCAATTCAAGATTCATACTAATATATTTTCCACCCTTAGAATTTTTTGAATGGGTAAGATTATGCTCTCTCTGAAGTATAACATCATGAATAGCTTTTTGAAGTGCTTCTTTTTCACCTGCTATAAGCTTATATTCCCATGAACAAGGGTAATTAAGTTCTAGTTTATCTTTTCTATCGTTTATAATCTCCATTTATGCCTCCTGATTTTTCTTCAAGCTGTACATGACTAATAATCATACCTTTATCTATAGCCTTTACCATATCGTAAATTGTTAAAAGACCTATGCTTGTTCCAGTTAATGCTTCCATCTCGACTCCCGTTTGCCCAGTTAGTTTTGCTGTAACAGTCAGTTTAAAACCAGGAAGTTCTGGCAACTCATCTACATCACAATTGATTCCACTAAGCGTTAAAGGATGGCACATTGGGATAAGTGTACTAGTTTGCTTAACACCCATAATAGCAGCTATAACAGCAGTTTGAAGAACTGGACCTTTTTTATTACTCTCGCTTATAACATTATCATATGCAACTTGACTCATCTGTATCGTTCCACTCGCTACTGCTATACGTGTTGTTTGATTTTTGTCAGATACGTCAACCATCTTAGGTCTTTGATTATTATCTAAATGTGTTAATTCCATAATTTCTCTTTTAATATTTTTCGTTTGTATATTATAGCGAAGAGGTGTTAAATAAGCGTTAGGGCTTTTTTATATTCATGAGGATGGTTGAGATTTAAAAAAGCTTTATCGCTATCAAATAGTACAAAGTTTGTTTTTGAATTTTTTAACAAATATCCAAGTTTATGATTGTCACTCTTTAGCATTTGAATAAATTTATTTTCTAATGAACGATGATATATTCCACACATAGGTTGAATACCAAAAGGAGTTTGCGCTATAGTGGCATCAAAATCATCACTGTCACTTTCAAGTAATTTTTTAATTTCTAATTCACTTACAAATGGCGCATCAACGCTTAATACGAATATTTTTTCATTATTGAGTTCTTCAAAGGCAGATACAAAACCAGCAGTAGGAGCAAAAGTGTTATATGATTCTACATCTTCAATAAACGCAGCTTCAAAATCAAATTTACTTTTATCCTTGGTAGATACATATACATTTTTAAAAATTTTATTTAAACGAAAGAGTTGAAATTCTGTGAGAGTACTAAAAGAAGAAAAGGGAAGAAGAGATTTATCTTCCCCCATTCGAGAACTTTTGCCACCCGCAAAGATGACACAAGGTATATCTAGCATAATTAGTTTTTAGTTAATTCAGCTTCGATACGTCTATTTTCGGCACGACCTTCAGCAGTTTTATTATCAGCAACTGGATTAGCTTCGCCTTTTCCCTCTGCAGACAATCTATCTGATGGTACACCTCTTTCTACAAGCATATCTTTCACTGTATTTGCTCTTTTTTCTGATAAGTTTTGGTTGTATTTTTCGCTACCTCTACTATCTGTATATCCAACAATTTTAGAACTGTATGCAGTATACTTAGTTAAAAAATCAGCATATTTTTGAATAATATCAAATGATGAAGATGCTACATCAGCAGAGTTATTTTCAAAATTAATTTTCAATGTCACTTTTTCAGGACAACCGTCACTATTTACAGCTTCACCTAATGGAGTATTTGGACAGATATCATTAGCGTTTAAAACACCATCTTTATCTATATCATTATCAATTTTACATCCATTAGCATCAACTTCTACACCTGCAGGAGTTGTAGGACATTTATCAACAGAATTTAAAACGCCATCTTTATCATCATCACCATCTACTGGAGCAACAACTACAACTGGCGCAGGAGTTGGTTCTGGAGTTGGCTCAGCCACTACCACTGGTGCAGCCTTTTGAGCTTTTTCACCAAATGCAATATTTAAACCAGCTAAAACAGCTAGATTGTTGTCATATCTAGAATCATTATATTTTAACATATAAATAGCTTCTAATTTTAATGCTATCATCTCATTAAAAGGTATCTTAGCTCCAACCCCAACATCTACAAAAGGACTGTTAGTATTACCAGTGATATTTTTATATGGATCACTCATCTTTTCATACCCTACACCAGCCTTAGCAAGCGGAGTAATATATCCAAGTTTATCATACTCATAGACACCATTAAGAGCTACACGCCATACATCAGTATCAGCACTACCTGTGTCATAATCTGCTTTTGAGTAAAGAAGAGAAAGCTCAGGTTTGATTATAGAATCAAGACCATTATATTGAAACTCACCACCAAAAACTGCGTAATCATCTAAATCAATATTCCCCTCTGCAATGTTATAGCCGATAAGCGGAGTAATTTCATAGTTATAATCTGTAGCCATCGCTACTGAACCTAGCATCAATGCTGGTATTAGAAGAAGTCTTTTCATTTGTATCCTTTTTTTGTTTTTATATTATAGCTTAGATATTAAAATACATAAGCAGATTTATCTCGGATCTGTAATATAACCTGTAATAGCAGAAATAGCCGCAACAGCAGAATTTGCTAAATAAACTTTAGATGAACGCGAGCCCATACGCCCAACAAAGTTACGGTTAGTTGTAGAAACTGCAACTTCATCGTCTCCAAGAATTCCCATGTATCCACCAAGACAAGCTCCACAAGTAGGATTTGAGACTACTCCGCCTGCATCAATTATTATATCCATATAGCCAAGTCTATACGCCTCTTTTAAAATTCTTTGAGTAGCTGGAGTTACAATTAAACGAACATCTTCATGAACTTTTTTCCCTTTTAGTATCTCAGCAGCAGTTTTTAAATCACCCAAACGGCCATTTGTACAACTACCTATAAATGCTTGATCTATTTTAATCTTCTCACTTACAGCCTGAGTGATACTATGTCCATTAGATGGTAAAAATGGGTAAGCGATTACTGGTTCAAGCTTAGCTACATCAATATCTAAGATTAAACAGTATTTAGCATCTTCATCAGAATAATGAATTCTAGGTTCACGAGCTAAATTTTTATCACTTAAAAACTCTTTTGTTATGTCATCATAAGCAACAATTCCACTTTTTGCACCAGCTTCTATGGCCATATTACACATTGAAAACCTATCATCCATATTTAAATGAGGGATTGTGCTTCCTGTAAACTCTAAAGTTTTATAAAGTGCACCATCCACACCAATTAATCGAATAATTTCCAAGATAATATCTTTACCAGTTGTATAGTGCCCTGGTTTTCCACTCAGATTTACTTTAATAGATTCAGGAACTTTAAACCAATTTCCACCACTAATCATTGCAAACGCAAGGTCAGTGGAACCCATACCAGTTGAAAAAGCACCGAGTGCTCCGTGTGTACAAGTATGTGAATCTGCACCGATAATTACATCACCAGGAGATACAAGACCTTTTTCCGGTAAAAGAGCATGCTCAATTCCCATATCTTTTTCATCAAAAAAGTTTTTAAGATTATGTTTTTTTGCAAACTCTCGAGAGATTTTAGCTTGATTAGCAGATGCAATATCTTTTGCAGGAATAAAGTGATCAAGAACAATAGAGAATCCGTCTGGATTAGCAAGTTTCTCCGCACCGCTTAAATTAAAAGCGCTAATAGAAATAGGAGTCGTAATATCGTTTCCGATAACCATATCGATGTTTGAGCGGATTATTTCACCAGCAAAAACTTCACGACCAACATGTTCTGAGAATATTTTTTCTGTTATAGTTTGTCCCATAATGAACCTTTTAATAGTAATAATTTCGCGATTATATCATTTAAGATATAAAATTATTGTGAAACTAGGTTCTATGACGTTTAAACACAAGCTAAACTTAAACTATATCTCATACTTTAAAGCTTTTTTTGTAAATTCCACTGAACAAAAAAACATTGCAACAAAAATTGGATTAATTTTCACATAGTCATCTTCTATAGTATCAAAAACTTTAAAGTCAAATCCAGCNCCATCATTAGGATTCTGTGGAGTCACTATGAATTCTAAGGGAGCAAGTGTTCTAACCATATTTAAAATGTTTTTTCTTTTTTTTGCGTTTTCATTATTTAAGATATTAAAATCAGGTTCTTCAGAACTTTTATGAGATTGTAAAATTTCTTGTAAAATATCAACTTTATCTTTAAAAACTATTTTATTCCACTTAATAATTGTATTGTTTGATGCCACTTGACAACCCTTATACATAAGTGCGTTTGGTTTTTTTTCCTTCATCGCTTCAATTAAAGCTAAAAGAAAATTATCTCCACCAACATTCTCAGCTGCTTTTTTCATAAATAAATGAACTAACGCTTTTGTATCTTCGTTCTGCTTATTAAAATTACACATCTTTTTTACCTTATTTTAGGTTCTTTAACAGAATTATACCCGTTTTAAATACTTCTTTAATTCTTAAACATAATATTATGTCAGTTAGACTTAAGCAGAAGCTAATAACAAAGCTATTATTATGTCAGAACTAAAAGAAGACAAAAATTGTCTGATTTAAAAAAGAATGAAAATCATTCTTAATTTGAAGAGGTAAAAAATGCAAGTATATTTAGATAATAATGCTACTACAATGTGTGATCCACAAGTAGTTGAAGTTATGCAACCATTCTTTAGTGAGATATATGGTAATCCTAACTCACTTCACAAATTTGGTACAGCGTCACACCCCGCACTGAGTCATGCAATTGACCAGGTTTACAAAGGGTTAAATGCAAGTGATCAGGATGATATAGTATTCACGTCATGCGCAACAGAATCAAATAATTGGGTTTTAAAATCAGTTTTTACAGATCATATAGTAAACGGTGATAAAAATCATATTGTTACAACAGAGGTTGAACATCCATCAATTCTTTCTACTTGTAAATGGTTAGAAGAGGAAGGTGTGAAAGTGACTTACCTACCTGTAAATGAACAAGGCGTAGTAGAAGCACACACTGTTAAAAGCTTCATAACTGAGAAAACTGCTCTCGTTTCTGTAATGTGGGCATCCAATGAAACTGGTATGATTAACCCTATTAAAGAGATAGGTGAAATTTGTAAAGAAAAAGGTGTTCTTTTTCACTCTGATGGCGTTCAAGCTGTTGGTAAAATACCTGTGGACCTTCAATCTGTCCATGTTGACTTTATGTCATTTTCTGCTCATAAATTTCATGGTCCAAAAGGTATAGGTGCTCTTTATATTAAAGATTCTCAAGCACTTACACCTCTTTTACACGGTGGAGAGCATATGGGTGGACGTCGTTCAGGTACTCTTAATGTTCCATATATTGTTGGCATGGGTAAAGCAGTTGAACTTGCAACAACAAATATAGAAGAGACAATGGCTAAAATCAGAGCTAAACGCGACCGTTTAGAAGATGAGCTCATAAAACTGAGTGACACATTCGTAATTGGTGACAGGAATAACCGTACACCAAATACTATTCTTATATCTATTAAGGGTGTTGAAGGTGAAGGTATGCTCTGGGATTTAAACAATGGTCAAATAGGTGCATCAACTGGTTCAGCTTGTGCATCTGCAGACCTTGAAGCAAATACAGTTATGCTTGCAATAGGTGCAGACAACGAACTTGCTCACACAGGTATTAGATTAAGTTTATCTCGTTTTACAACTGATGCAGAAATTGATTATGCAATAGCACACTTCAAAGATGCAGTAACTCGTTTACGTAGCATTTCTAGTTCATTTGCAAAACAAAAACCTACATTAGGTGGAGAAGTTCAAGAGTGTGAACTTCATCACCACTAAATAATAATTATAAAAACATAAATAAAGGAGAATATTATGGCAAAAGCAGATATGTTAGGCGAATCTCTATGGGACGCATATTCTAACAAAGTTACAACTCTAATGAATAACCCTCAGCATCAAGGTGAAATTTTTGAAGCTGAGGCTCAAAAACGCGGACACAAACTTATTGTTGCTGACTTTGGTGCAGAATCTTGTGGTGATGCAGTACGTCTTTATTGGGAAATCGATCCTACAAACGATACTATTGTAGATTCAAAGTTTAAATCTTTTGGTTGTGGTACCGCTATTGCATCTTCTGATGTAATGACTCAACTTTGTATTGGTAAAACAGTTCAAGAGGCTGTAAAAATCACAAATATTGATGTTGAGCTTGCTCTTCGTGATACTCCAGATGTTCCAGCAGTTCCACCTCAAAAAATGCACTGTTCGGTTATGGCTTATGATGTTATCAAAAAAGCTGCAGGGCTTTACATGGGTGTTGATGCAGAGAGTTTCGAAACTGAAATTATTGTGTGTGAATGTGCTCGTGTTAGCTTAGGTACAATTAGAGAAGTTATCAGACTCAACGACCTTAAGACAGTTGAACAGATTACAGACTATACAAAAGCCGGTGGCTTTTGTAAGTCATGTATTAAACCTGGTGGGCATGAAGCTCGTGAATGGTATTTAGTAGATATCTTAGCTGATACTCGTAAAGAGATGGATGAAGAAAAAATGAAAGCTGCTGCTGATGCACAAGCAGAAGGTGGTGCAAAATTTGAGGACATGACTCTTGTTCAACAAATTAAAGCTGTTGATGCAATCATTGATGAAAATGTTCGTCAATTTCTTATTATGGATGGTGGAGATATGGAAATTATTGACATCAAGAAAAGTGATGACTATATAGATATCTATATTCGTTATTTAGGTGCTTGTAATGGCTGTGCTTCAAGTGCAACTGGTACACTCTATGCTATCGAATCAACTCTTAAAGAGAAACTCTCAGGTAACATCAGAGTACTTCCAATCTAATCACAATAAACCTCTCTATGAGGTTTATTCTTCTTTAATATTTAATTTATCTTATTTCACTTATAATGCGGGACTTAAATACTATATTTGTGGATAAATAATGATAAAACATTTAAAATTAAATTTATCCTTTCACCTTATCTGCTCGCGATTCACAACAATTTCACTATATCCTATAAAAATATATGCTTTTTCTACTTTGAATAATGCAAATAAGTAGCATTTTATGTACTAATAATTGCGTTAACACAATCAAGAAATAAGTGTGTATAAACAAATATATTCCCAAATAACCAATGCTTTAGTAGATAATGGTTATATAATTATCCAAAATGCTTTAGATAAAAATATGCCAATCAAGTTATTAGATCTCACTAATCATGAGTCTCACTTTAAAAAAGCAGGCATTTCTGCGTCACCAGACCTACACATTGATAGCGATAAACGCAGAAATAAAATATTGTGGTTAGATGAAGATGGACAATCCCAAAGTGAATTTTTAGCATTTGCCAATGGGCTTCAAGAGTACCTAAACCGTTCTCTTTATTTAGGTTTATCATATTATGAATCACATTTTTCTATTTATAATCAAGGTGATTTTTACGAGAAACATTTAGATGCCTTCAAAAATTCAAAAAACCGTGTTGTTACTACCGTATACTACTTAAATGATGCATGGAGTGAAAAGGATGGTGGTGAATTAATTATTTATAATGAGAATGATGAAGAAATAGCTAAAGTACTTCCACATTCAAATACACTAGTTGTATTTATGAGTGAAATATTTCCGCATGAAGTTTTAAGTACAAATAAAAAACGTTATTCAATTGCTGGGTGGTTTAGAGTAGATAAGATTTAAGTTCGATGGAGGTACCACTCTAGAATCAAACTAGGGGATTACAGCTTTGCAAACTGCCGCCTTAACACTTGGCTATGGTACCATGATAATTCAAATTTGCTTCATAAGCAAAAGACCCAGAAAGGGTCTTTTAACTTACTTTGCTAATGCTGCTTTTGAAGCTTCTGCTACTGCAGTAAACGCAGTTGCATCATTCATCGCCATATCAGCAAGAATTTTACGGTCAAGCTCGATACCAGATTTGTGAAGACCATTCATAAAAGTTGAATAATTCATTCCGTTTAAACGAGCCGCTGCATTAATACGTACAATCCATAGTTTACGGAATTCACGTTTTTTCTGCTTACGATCACGGAATGCATAATACAATGAACGTTCTATTTGCTCTTTGGCTTTACGGAAGTGTTTACGACGACCGCTATAAAAACCTTTCGCTAATTTTAATATCTTTTTGTGTCTTCTTCTACGAACAACACCTGTTTTAACTCTTGGCATTTTTTTCCTTTTTCTTTACCTAGCTACTTTTAGTAATCAAGGTGCCACATCTTTGGTGGACTTGCCCAATTATTAAAAATTGGAGATTTATAATTAATTAGATTCCAAATCGAGTTTGGAATAAAACTAGTTAATCATAGCCTTAATATTTGCAGCATCTACTTGAGACACAACAGCTGGACTGTTTTGGTCACGACGAGTAGCAGCATCTTGTTTAGTTAAAATATGGCTTCTAAACGCTTTTCCACGTTTAACTTGACCATTTTTTTTAACCTTAAAACGCTTTACCGCGCCTTTTACCGATTTCATTTTTGGCATCGATGGCTCCTTTGTAAAATTTCACTAATATGTTTTTTTATGAACAAGTCCATATAAAATTGCTAACCGCTCAGGTACTAGAGAGTGCTTCTAAAGAAGCAGATACAAATAGTACTCGCATATTTTGGAAATGGGATTATACCCAAATAATTATGAAATTTAGCTATAATACTTTTATGAATTCAATTAAACATATAGAAAACGCTCTTAAAGAGCTAGATAACGAAGTTCAAAAATTACTTTTGGATTGGAGTATTCCTTTAAATGAAAAAGACAATATTATGCTTCCAATTCTGCAGCAAAAAAAAGTTTTAACTCAAACGTTAGAAGATTTAACATACTTAAAAGAGAATCCACCAACACCTAATCAGCCTTGTGGTATCTCTAAATATAGAGAGGACTAGAGAAAAATTTTCTCCTTCATTAGATAAATTTTTTCTCACTAATTATTTTGAGTGTTCAATGCTTTAACTTTAAGAAGAATCTCATCATCTTGAGCAAAATCAACATGTATTAAATAATTTTCAGAGCTAATACCCTCTTCTTTTTTTGTAGTTTTATAAACTCGAAATCCATCTACCTTTCCCAGATAATCAACTATAAAGTCACTATCAGAGTCTAAGGGGTACTCTAAAAAAGCCTTTAATGACTCTAATCTATAAAGCTTTTTCTCTTTAACAACATAAGCTATATATGGATGAATCCGTCTATGTAAAGAGTTTGAACTCTGCATAAAAACCACATCTTCATTCTTTTCTTGGTTTAAAATTTTCACTGACTGAAATTGTGCTAAAGAAAAATCCAAAAACATTACTCTTTTTCTCAAGACTTTATCTTTTATAATCTCTGCTTTGTTTTCATAAACTGCGTTTGAACGATTTAAGGCAGCATAACTCTCATATAAAAACAGCATAATTAAAGAGAGGATGACAACTGAAATCATCATTTCTATAAGGGTGAATGCTTTTCTCATTGTTGTTTTATCCTAAGCATAGATACCGAAGAATTATTTATTTTTAAAATTGTTTTTCCTACTTCAAATACCATACTAGAGCTAGCTTTTTCTTCTGTTTGCTCTTCTTGAGATTCTACATCAGCCTCATACTCACCAACATCTATAGTATCTAACTCTTGGTAGAGCAATTTTACTTTTATATTTTTCAATTCACGCCGTAAATCATCCTCAATATCAAACTCTTTTACTAAATCATATAATGTGCTCTCTTTATTCTCTAAACCATAATCACTTGGAGAAATTAAAAAGGATAAATATTGATTACTTTGACTCTTATTATCTAAAGTAGAAAAGATATGTGAATTGTTTGCAAAAAGTTTTATAAGTGCCATTATGACAACAGAAATAATAACAACTGCTACCATAACTTCTATGAGGGTAAAAGCCGCTTTACGCATGTCCTAAACCGATACGAACAGCTTCTTCTAGTGAAGTCTTACCTTCTAGGAGCATCGCTTTTAGTTGAGTAGAGATTGTTTTAAGTCCCTCTGCTTCAAGTGCTATTTTAATCGTATGCTCATCGGTTGTAGTTTTAAGAAGATCTCTTACCATATCATTCATAACTAAAAGCTCCCCTATTGAACTACGACCTATGTATCCGCTATAGTTACAACTCTTACATCCACATGCTTTGTAAATTGTTGCATCTTTTGGAATATTGTAATCATCTAAAAAATTCTCAGCAATTTCATCTTCTTCTTTACAGTGATAACATAAAACTCTAACAAGTCGCTGAGCCAGTATTCCTAAAAGTGAAGATGATATGAGGAATGGCTCAATTCCCATATCTGCAAGTCTTGAAATAGTGGCAGCCGCCGAGTTAGTGTGAAGTGTAGAAAAGACTAAGTGCCCCGTAAGAGCAGCTCTAGTAGCTATACTTGCTGTCTCCTCATCACGAATTTCACCAATCATGATAACATCTGGATCTTGACGCAAGATTGAACGCAATGCTGAGGCAAAAGTAAGCCCAACTTTCTCATTTACCTGAATTTGTGAAATATTATCTGATTTATATTCAACCGGATCCTCAACTGTAATGAGATTCTTTTCAGGTTCTTGAACCTCTCTTAAAAATGAGTGCAGTGACGTTGTTTTACCACTTCCTGTAGGGCCTGTTACTAAAATAATCCCATGAGATGAACGCAATAATTTTTTTACTTCATCTATAAGAGATTCATTAAAACCCAATTCATAAATCTCAGGTATTTGTGAACTCTGCATTAAAAGTCTCATAACAACTCTTTCACCATAAAATGTAGGAAGTATTGAAACACGTATATCTAATGTTTCTCCGGCTATTTTAATCTGTGTTCGACCATCTTGAGGTACACGTTTTTCAGAAATATCCAAGTTCGAGATGACTTTTATACGACTAACAATCAGGTTCACAACTTTCTTATCTAAATCAGCATTTTTTACCAACATACCATCTATTCTAAAACGCACTTCACCGCGTTTTTCTTGAACTTCTATATGAATATCTGAAGCTCTTTTTTTTACAGCTTGATAAAAAAGAGCATTGACAAACTTAATAATTGGAGCTGATTCTTCACTCGTTAGAATGTCTGATGATGTTCTTAAAAAATCTGTTAAAGAGAGATCCTCTTCATTTACATCTTCGTTAGAATCCTCTTGCATTGTCTCGATAGTTTTATCATTACGCAGTTCTAGAAAATGGTTAAAGAGTCTATCAAAAGAGTCTTCATCTAGCATATAAAGAGGAAATTTTGTGGGTAACTTTGTGTAATAATTACTAGCCTCTATTAAGTACCTCTCACACATAAAAGCAGATGCTTCACCTTTGTATATACTAAAAAGAAGATAGTTCTTAACACTAACTTCAGTATCTAGTTCGGATGGTTCATAAACATCTAGCTTAATATCATGAATTGGCTCAAGGTTTAACATCTAATTACTCACGGACTTATCTTCAATTTTTTGAAAAACTTCTTTATTATACTCTTCTTGTATTTTAGACAAAACACCTAAATCTCTTTGAAGTTGAGATAGTTTTTCACTCTTTTCTATTACATAAGGAGTGAGAATTACTACAAGATTATCCTCTTGATCCGTTGTTCCTTTAGATGAAAACATCCATTCACCTATCCATGGTATATCTCCTAAAAGAGGTATTTTAGAGACAGATTCAAGTTCATATGTCTTTACAAGCCCCCCAATAATAATACTCTCACCGTGGCGTAATATTGCCTGCGTTTTAACCTCTTGTTTTGAAGTCACAGGCTGTCCCGTTTCATTATTGCTACCATCATCTAAAACATTTTCAAGTATCGCTTCTACATCCAAAGTAACCTTATCTACAGAAGAAACACGTGGCTTAATTTTTAATGTTAAACCAACATCTTCTCTTTTAAAACTATTTGTAATACCGGATACTGCGTTTGATGTTGAACCAGAAGAGACCGAGATGGTCTTACCAACATATATAGAGGACTCTTTATTATTCACACATAAAATTGATGGATTTGAAATCGATTTTGAAGCACCATTGGTTTCTAAAAAGTCTATAGTAGCGCCCAGAGCCAAAGCACCTCCAGCTCCAGAGCCAATACTGCCTAGAGCTTCCAATACTGCTTCAGAAGCTGTAGTAGTTAATGAATCACTACCAAAGTTAGCACTCATTGCATACAAACCTGATGCAGAAACATCACCTGCTGCAAAACCATATTTTACACCTATGCTTGAAGCATCATTTTTATTGATTTCTATTATTCTTGCTTGTACATAAACTTGGTATTTTTCTTTATCTAGTTCATCAATTATCTGTTTTATACCTTTGATGATTAATGGTTCTCCAATAGCAATAATTGAATTAATCTCTTCGCTAGCAGATACATTTGGTTTCATAGCCGGATCTGCAAAAACTTGCTTGGATATAATCTCCGTTAAACTAGCCAATACTGCTTTAGAATCAGAGTTCTTGAGTTCAAAGATATGTACTGTCTTATTAATGTTTGACTCCACATCCAATCTACTTACAAGGTCTTGAACCTTTTGGACATTCTCTTTATTCCCAACAACAACAATACCGTTTATATTATCATCTAGAACAATTTTTACTGATTGTGATGCAACTTTTTCGTTAAAGAGAGATTTACTTATATCTAAAAGCCTAGCCTGTAATTTTTTCACATCTGTGTATTTAATTGGTATTATTTTGACGATTGCTTCATTATTTGTATCTATGTCATTGATAACTTTTTTTATCGTCTCAATATTTTTAGGATAGTCTGTTATTAAGATGATGTTACTCTCTTTCATTGTCATAAGTTTTGCAGTTTTAGATATTAGATAACGAACTTTTGCTGCTACAACGTCGACATTCTCACCTTTAACGGTGATAGATTGTGTTACCATTAAAGAACCATAGAGTCTTGTTCCAGGATTTACAACCTTAGCATTGTGTTTAGCTGCTTCAGTAGAGCGCACTATCTCATAAAGTGATCCATTTTGTATAAGTGTAAAACCTTTAGATTCCAATACTGAAATCAAGATGCCCATCAGTTCATCATCATATATTGGCGATGTACTCACAAAATCTACCGTACCATTTACTTTATGATTTATAAGTATATTTTTATTTGTAATCTTGGATATTAGTTTGATAAAGTCTGTGATTTCTAAATTTGAAAAATTTACATTTACTTGTTGACGAGTAGCTTGTTTAGATGTTGGTTTCGCTTTTTGTTTTACTTTTTCTTTCGTTTTTACTTTCTCTGTTTTTTCTGCTGATACAATCTGTTTTTCTATCTCATCTTTATCTAGCTTATGTATGAAAGCACCAGTATAACTTTTTCTCACTTCAAGTAAAACAGTCTCTAAAACTCCCTTATCTGAAAAATGTTCTATAATAACCATAAAATATTTGCTTGATTTACGTGCTACAAAGTTAAATTTATGTTTCTTCTTGAGAATCATTATTTCATCTTGAGTTTGTAATTGATCGGTAAGTTCCTGCAAGGCTCTATCGGCATTTTTTTGATTGCTGTAACTCCCCACTATTATTTTATAATAATCAGCTGCACTGCTGAGTGTTGCCAACAAAGAGACTAAAGCCACTATTTTAAAAAATTGTTTTATATTATTCATGAATTTCATACACTAATTCCTTCTCTTGATTGTTTCTCATTACTACTATTTGAATCGTATCTAAAGTGTTTATTTTACTATATATATCCATGACATCCTTGTACGATTTCAGTTCAATATTATTTGCTTTTATAATTATATCACCCTTTTTCAGGCCTAAACCAGCCATCTTTGAATTTCTAGCAATTCTTGTTACTTTAAAACCTGCAAGTGATTTTCCATTTTTAATCTCTTGTATAGATATATCTTTCCATATCTCTTTAGGATTTTTTTCATAAAAAGATATATCAGATTTTTGTACACCTTTTGGTTCACCACTATCTTCCATATCATCTACCATTGTAATAGAACTACTGTTTTTTACCTTATCCAATTCTAAAATATACTCTTTTGAGTTTTTTGTAAAAATAGCGCTTGTCGAAGCTATAGACTTTAAGGTGAATCCAGAAAAAACTTCACCAACAGCCACAATTGATGTTTCTTTTACAGATGACTTCAGCGCAACAATGACAAAACCACGCTTATCTTTTCCATAGAGACCTTTTAAAACCATATTTGTTATGTTTACACCCTTAGAAGCAGTTGTAGCTNAAATGCTTTTAGAATTGTTTTGCGTGCTTTGTATCATAACTGTAAAATCAACTCTCTGATATTGTGGTTGATAATTTTTTATCTGTGCCATCTCTACACCATCGCTCGGAAGATATGCTAATATAGCCAAAGAGATAGCTTTTGATACCACCAATAACACAAGTAACTTGGTAAAAATTCTAAGAAGAGCAGAATTAGAAAGTTTTATCATAAAAATACCCTCCATCTTCAGATTTTTTCAGTTGTCTCATACTGTTGGCATACTCTTTTTTCATTTTATCAGATGGTTCTACATCTATATGTAAAGATCTGTTTAAAATACTAAGTGCAGCCTCTGCTTCTCCAAACTCACCAATTCCATATGCAGTAATATTAAAAGGATTCAACACAGAGTAAGTAAAACGCAATTCATTTATATGTAAAGGTACAAAAGAAGCTGCAACGCTTGAAAGAGTAACATCACTCAATGTTAAAGAATTATAAAGGGCAAAGATTTTTACATTGACTTCTTTGGCATTCGCACTTTTTATTGACTTAACGAACAGGTCTGCGTTTTCTAAAGTAAGTGTAAAACCCTTGTCTTGTACCTTTTCATTTGAGATGATTACATTATAGGTTTTCAACTCTTTTTCTAAAAAATAATAGAGATTTTGTTTTGGTGTAAAGTACATAA
>JGI997J19993_1000189_pt1 | contig 21154 bp, 16 predicted proteins | sample Etolagbewater25m_FD_19993 | JGI IMG/M metagenome (IMG submission 19993)
ATTATCACTACAATTAATAATACAGTTAGATAAGGAAATAATTTTTTCATCCAATATTATATTATATTAGAGTTAATGGAATGTTAAAAATATATAAATATTACTTTCATTATATGACAAGTCATAAGTTTTTTGTTAAAATAATGTTAAATCTTGCACCTTTTTGTTGTTCTCCGTCAAGATTGAAATTAACATTTTCAACACTTAATACTCCATTTATCTTTTCAACAATTTGTTTTGACATATAAAGTCCTATTCCTGTCCCTTTACCATCTTTTTTGGTAGTTATATTTGCATCAAAAATAGTATTAATAATCTCTTTAGGGATTCCTCCCGCATTATCAGTGACACTTATTGCAATATTAGAATCGTTTTCATAGCAATTAAATATAAGTTTTCTATCCTTTATATTATTTTCTATAAATGCATCTTTTGCATTGTTAATAAAATTTATAAATACATGTTTAAATTCAGCTAAAAAAATAGCATACTGAATATCTTCATCTATATCAACTGTAATATTAATATTATTTTTCATTAACATATTACTATTTATTTGAATAACAGATTCTATTACTTTTTTTAACGATACTGTTTCCTTTTTTGCATCAGGTCTAAAAAATTTTCTAAATTCATCAATTGTTTCTAGTAAGTGTTCTATTTGTAACTCAATATCATCTGTCGTTTTATTAATGAGTTCAGAAGAAACTTCCCCTTCAAATTCATTTTGAAATTTTAGATTACTAGAGCTAATCCTTATTACTGATAAAGGTTGTTTCCACTGATGTGCAACAGCATCCATTATTCCTGCAATAGATGCTAGTCTAGATTTTTTCATTAAAAGTTGTTCTTTATGAAGATTTTTTTCTACTTCTTTTGCAACTTTTCTTTCTAAGTTTTTATTGATATCTAAAAGTTCAGCCCTTTTAAGTTCCAATTCATTTCCTAAGCTATTAAAAGAATTAGCCAGTACACTTATCTCATCATTCGTTTGTAATTCAATCTTTTTTGTATAATTACCTTTTGTATATTCTTCTATTTGATATAAAAGATATTCAAGAGGCTTTGTTACACTTTTTGAAAAAATGAAAGTTAAAATAAATGCAATCAATAAAATGATTAGATAAATAATGATATTTATTTGAATATAAGAACTGATTAATTCTTTAAAATCACTAGTTGGATATGTGATAACAATTTTTCCATAAGCAGTTTTCTTCATATAACAACAAGAATTCTCATCCATAACAGTTGATTTAAAAAGAGTATTTATTTTTAAAGTATCTTCATATTNTAACTTTTTCATTATCTCATTAGCTTTNGAAGAACTTACAATGTAGCCATTATTATCTATAACTCTTATTGTGAAATCTTTCTTTAACTCCATATATGTACTAGGAACAAAACTATCAACAGGACTCATAGTAAAAAACATTCCTATATTTTCATTAAAATAATTTCTTCTTAAAACAGAAAATATAACAACAGGTTTTTTTAAGAGCTCACTATATTCAATACTAGAAACAAATATATGATTTGGATTTTTATAAAGTTTTTTACTATATTCATCTTTTTTTTGCATTAAAACCTTAGATATAGGATATTTACTATTAGATACTATATCATTTTCTTTAGTTATAAAATAGATAATAGGAAAACTATCATGATAGTTATTAAAAAGTTTTTTAATTAATTTATCTTTCAAATTATAAGAGTATACATCAAATTCTCTACTATTTATTACATGTTCTAAATTTTGAACTTGATTTTCTATATAATTGTTAAGTTCTTTCTCATAATAAGTCGTTAAAAACTTTATTTCATCTTTAATACCTTTATCGTAAGTATTTTTTGTCATATATATATTAACACTTACTGCTGCAGTGAGTGATAACATTAAAACAATAGTCATAATGAATAGAAATTTTTTAAAAATTGTTTTATTTATTTTCATATTTAGATTATAAATTTGAAACTACACCATAGTTATACATAATTTTTTTTGCTTCTTTTGATTTTAAAAATATTATAAAATCTTTTGCCAATCTATTAAGTTTACCTTTATACACTAAACCTAAAGGTGTAACTAACTTATATTTCCCATTTTTAATATTTTCTAAAGTTGGAGAGATTCCATTGAATTTAACAATTTTTAAATTAGTATTTTTTGTATTAACTATAGCTAAATAACCTATAGTATTTTTATTTTTAGTGAGTATTCTTACTGCTTCTTGATTATAAAATGCAGTTGTACCTGCTGGTTTTTCAATTTTTTTAAAGTCTAAAATATTTTTATCTAATACATTTCTAGAGGAATCTCCTTCTTCTCTATTTACAATATAAATTTTACCAGTCAAACCAATATTAGCTATTTCATCCCAATTAGTAAGATCTCCTTGAAAAATATCTATAATATTTTTTTCTAATAATGTAGTATCTTTTGTATCACCATTTATAACAAATACGATAGGAGAATATCCAAAAATAATATTTTTTAAACCTTTTTCTTCTTCTTTTTGATTAAGTGGTCTTGCTACTCTGCTAAGTTCACATTGACTTGCCATAAGTTTTTTTATACCACCACTACTTCCAACACTATTGGGAATAATAATAAAATCATTTGGATACTTTTTTTCATATGCTTTTGCAAGTTCTCGCAAAAGTTCTTGAGAATCTCCTGTTCCTTCAATAGTCAAAGAACTAGAAGCTGTCAAACAAGATACCATTGTTATAACTGTAAACACTAAAATAATCAAATTTTTCATAAACAAAACTAAAACCTTTTTCGTTATTTACTTTCAAAAAGAACAAAATTGTATCTAAAAAACTAATATATTTGCTTAAGTTTAGTTATTTTAAATCGCATTAACAAAACTATAGTATATACTTACACAAAATTAATAATTTTTTTTACTTACCTAATATGTAAATTTTAATAATTATAAATTATAATTGTAATAATATATCATTACAATTACCTTTAAAAGTTAAGTTTAGATGTAGTTTTTTTAACTATTATTTTGTTTTAAAAAAGGATATAAAATTGAATATAAAAAAAGAAAAATTTAGAAAAATAGCAAAAATTGAGGGGTATTCATTTTTAATACTCTTGTTTGTAGCGATGCCGTTAAAATATGTGTTTGGGATACTAATTGCTACTAAAATTGTTGGTATGATTCATGGTGCTTTATGGATGGGATACTTATATATGCAGTATGAAGCTTCAGATGAACAAAAATGGAACATAAAATTTAATCTATTTACATTTTTAATGTCAATTATACCTTTTGGTACATTTTATCTTGACAAAAAACTAAAACTGAAAGAACAAACTGTTTAGTCTGCTCTCTCAGTAACTAAAATTTTTATTCGCAATATTTTCAATAAAAACTGTAGCATAACTACTTTTTGGTAGAGTAAACTCTAACTCCAAAGAGTTTTTATCTTTTATAAATTTATTTTTAATATCTTGTGGCTGTATCCAAGCATCTCTTCTATACCCTTTTTCATGGATAAATGAATCATCAAATTGTTCTTCGATAACTCTTGCATCTGATTTAGCTCTTAATATATCTCTTCCTGGCAGCAATCCTGTTATAATTGTTCTATCGTGCAAGTTATAAACATCTCCATCTAAAGAAGATAATTTTTTATCTCCTTTTTGTTTTGAAAGTTCAACTCTTTTTACAAGCCAAGCATTAAAAAAATAACTTTGATATGCAAGCTTTAAAAACTTCGCTAGTTTTTTATCACTAATTACCTCTTCTCCATATACAACTCTTTTTGTTTTTTCAAAACTACACTCTTGCCCAAACCTTTGGTATCCAAAATAATTTGGCATACCATGTTTTTGTATTTGAGAGATTGTTTGATATATTTTTGGTAACTCTTCTTGTTTTATATCTTTGAGAGTAATTTTAAATCTATTACCATTTAAATCACCTATTTTAAGTTTTTTGTCATGTTTATAAGTTTCTAAAACTTGGATATTCTTACTGTTTAAATTTTTTATATCTCTACTTTTATTCATAGGTATTGAGATATACTGTGTTGTTGTAGCATTTTTATCTTTTAAACCTGCATACCCAATAAGATGTTCCTCTATGTCCAAAATATCAGAAATATATCTTAATAGTTCCCAAGTAGAAGTGTGTTGTTTTTTGATTTTTAAAATTAAAAAATTTCCTTTGTTTTTAAATCTAATACTAGGTATTTCATCAACTATAAAGTCATATTTATTTTGAGTAAATGTAAAATTTAATGGCTCGTGTTCTTGTATAAATATTCTATTTGTTTCCATTAAATTATTTATACCCATGTCTTTCTAAAAAACTTTTTGCGTGGCTATAGCCATTATCTGCTGCTTTATGCATCCATTTTATCCCTTCTTTAGTATTTTTTTCTACATCATGACCATAATAATAAAAGTACCCTATATAATACATTGATAAATTATCACCTTGTTTTGCAGCCTTTTGATAATATTTCATTGCTATTTTATAATCTTGATCTACTAATGTACCGGCTCGATAAAACTCACCTAATTTTGACTGAGCATAAATATTTCCTGAAGCTGCTGACTTTTCTAATAATTCTAGTGCTTTATCATAATTTTTCTCTGTACCTTCACCACTATAATACATCATCCCTAAATTAAATTGTGCTAAAGGATCTCCACTTTTTGCTGCTTTATCATACCAATATAAAGCTTTTTCATAATCTAATGGTACATGATTTCCAAAATAATAAAACTTAGCTAAATTATTTTGGGCAACAATTAAATTATGTTCTGCTGCTTTTTTGTACCAATATAAAGCTGTTTCCATATGCTTGTCACTTTGTTTAGCTTCATAATATAAAGCCAAATTTAACTTTGCCACGCCATAGTCTCTACTTGCAGCCATTTTATAATATTGAATAGCTAAAGTTTGATTTTTATCAACTCCTATTCCATGTTCATACATATAACCTAAATTATTTTGTGCTTCTACACTTCCATTCTCTGCTGCTTGTTTGTACCAAAAAAATGCCTGATTTAAATCTTTTTCTATAGCAACACCTTCATAATACATCAGACCAATATTAAACTGTGCATCAACATCACCATCTAATGCTTTTTGAAAATCTTTTTCAAAAAAGTGTTTTTCATTTACTATTGTATTTCCATGAATATGTGTAAAAAAAGCTATAATAACTAGTAATTTAATAACAACTCTCTGCATCATTTTTTATCCATTTGTACTATTTGTATCTAAATTTATCTCTTCAATTTTTTGATCTTTTAAATAATCTACTTTTTTCTTCATTTGTACACTACTATTCGTATCCAAATTTTCTATAATAGGCAATTTATAACTTTTTATAATAGCATTTTTTTCTTTATCTTTTTGACCTTCTGATTGTTTTGTAGCCATTTTATTACTATCTATCATATATGTCTCTTGTTGTAACTCTTTATTTTGTGTATCAGCAGAGATATTCTTTTTATAGCTTGTACTTAATTTTATAGTTTCATTTGTAGTATTTTTATCTTTTTTCGTTACACTTAAATCAATCATATCTTTTTTATCTGCCCAACTATTATCTAAATCTAAAACATCACACATAAAACCTTCAGATAATAGATAATTACAAATTTTCCAATCTTCTTTTTTTCCTAATAAAAACTCTACCCTATCCCAAAATAATTGATATGTAAAACTATTTTCTTTTACATAATATCTCTTCTCTTCTTCTATTCCATATGTTCTTGATATAGAAATTGAAGCATCCAAAGTAGTTTTGCTTTTATTATCATCTACTTTAAAATCAAAGTTGTCATTTTGTATATCCATAGTATATAATTTATGTGTAGATTTAGGTTTTGTAATATTTAATTCATTTCTATAGGAATCTATTATAAAAGCATCTTTATCTGTAATTGTAAAAACTCTTTTAACTGCGTGTAGTAATTGATCTTTTGTAATATTTTTATCAAAGCTTCTTGTAGAGCTTGTATATTCATTTTTAGCAGCACAACCAAAAATAAAGAACAAACTCATTAAAGAGGTTATAAAATAAATAAACATAACTTTTTTTCTATCTACTTGTTGCATATAATCCCAACCTACTCATAGTTTTATAATCTTCATCTAACTTTATTGAATCACCTAATACATATATATTATTCATCTCTCCATACAAAATGATACTTTTTACTGCATGTTTTTTTGTTCTATCATTATTGATATCTGAACAATAACCTTTATGTAATCGAATGTAATCTATCTCTAAATCTTGTAGCTCATCTAGTGTAAAATCATCAAGTGAAAATTGTTTTAATAATATCTTTGAATCAAATTTATGAATAACCTCTACTAAACTTTTAAATTTTACCAAATTTTCTTTTGCATTGAATGAAGTTATACTAAAAATAAAATTTTTCTTCGCAATATCATTATAAAGTAAAATACCCTCAAGCCATGATAAAAACTTTTTATCAGTTAATGACTTTGTAGATAAATTAATCACTATTTGGTGATCAAGCTTTTCATATTCTAAATAATGTATAACTTTTTGAATTAATAACTTATCAAAAGTAGAAGACAATCCTATTTTTTCTGCAACAGATATAAATACACCTATTGGGAACTTGTCAAAAGTATTACTATCTAAAATAATAGGAGAAGCATCTTGAATCAATAAATTTTCTTCATTATCCATTTCAAAAGTATCATAAATAAATTTTACTGTAAAATCTTCTCTATCAATAATATCTTTTACTATCTCTTCATTTCTTTTTGTTTTTTCTATCAACTCAGCATTACTAGAAACTGCAAAAAGATTATGTGTATCAATACAAGAAAGATATGATTCATGTGCACTATGAAGTATCGAATCTGTTGTACCATAGTTATCAAATGGTGTTGCACCAAAATATGCTATATTTCCATCTATTAAATACTTGCTTTTAATATGACTTTGTAATGAATCTGTAACTGTATGTAAAATTTGTTTTAAGTTTTCTAGTTCTTTTACTTGAATAATCATAGCAAACTCTGCACCATAAAACCGATATACTTGGCTATGTACTTTTTTATATTTTTTCAAAATACTTACCATTGTATGTCCAAACTCTTTTATAAGATTATTTGCATCATTACTACCATTTTTATTTGCAAACTCACCTAAGTTATTTATCTTTCCTAAGACAATATAGCCATCTTTGTTCGTCATAAACATTGCGTGAATATCTTTTTCAAATACTTTTTTATTTGATAATCCTGTTATCTCATCAATCAGGTCTCTCCTATTTAGTAATTCTTTATTTATGTTTGATTCATTGGTTAAACTTGCGACTTTTTTTGATAATAACTGAAGCTTTGTAAATATTGTATCAATATGCATAAGCTTCGTATCTACTTTTTCTAATCGTACATATTGGTTATTTAATATATCATTTACATATTCCCCTATTTTTACTATAGGTTTTTCAATATCTTTTTTGACAACTTGAATATAAAAAACATATAAAATAATAATGGTAATCATAAATAGACTAAAAGAATAAATAAATATTTTTTTGATATATATCTCTGTTTGTTCTATCAATCTTGATTTATTTAAAGTATATTTTACTTCGACATATGGTTTATCATCATACTTTATAATAAAGCTTTTATCTATAGTAACATCTTTAAAAGAGATTAGACTACTCAACCAAGAAGAACTTTTTGTATTTAATTCTTTAACAGCTTTATTATTTACCAATTTATAAAAATTTAAATAAGAGGTTGAATTGTAAACATCACCTGCATCAAAAGCTTGAAATTTTACAGCTATAGGTTCTTTTGTGTCAAAATATATATTTGGAATAAACTCATAAGTATTTTCATCTAAAACTTCTATTTTCCCATATTTATAATCTGTCGTAACATCACTTAATTTATATTTTTCGTTATTTACTTTATTTGAGTTTAGTACCAAAGCTTTTTTTGAGAAAACGCATCTTTTATAATCTAACTCTATACTTTGAAAAACATCAATACTCAAAAAAGTTTTTATGGAAGAATCAATTTTTCTAAAATCATTATCTATAGTTGTATTTTGTAATAACTCTTTTAAATAGATATCTATACTATAGTTTTGTTTTTTAAAATCATCTATAGCATCACTTTTAATATCTTCATAATATATAAAAAATGTTATCCCAAAAGTTAAAACAAAGGCTAAAACTAAGAATAAAAAGTATTTAACTATTGACATTTTATTGCTCTTCTAGTTTTGTATCAGTAGCTACTGTATCACTATTGTATTTGAAATATAATTTTTGTTTCACTCCTACTCGTTCTACAGTTGGAGTATTTCTCTTTAATATTTCATCTAAGTTTTCTATAGCTTGTAAAGCTTCTTCTTTTGTAGTATACACACCACTCATAGCTTTATAATAAGTTTTGTCTTGTCCAAACTTAAATACAAATAGACTAATACTGTCTTGATATTTTTCCTTAAATTTATTGGCTGATTCTACATCAATTAAAGTTGCAAGATTTATAGTAAAATATTCAGCAGGAGTAGAGAGAAAAACTTCTTGAAAATCACTAGTATTGTTAAAATCAGTTGTTACTATTTCTCTTTGTAATTTTGCATCAATAACTTTTGTGTTTTCTTTTTTATAGCTATTGTATTGTTTATATAAATTTTGTTTTGTCTCAATAATTTCAATAACTGGTTCGTATTTTTCTTTGATATTTTTTAATTGTTCTAAAGCACTATTTGCCTCTTCATAGGTTTTAAATACACCGTAAACAACTTTTACCCATTCTTTCTCTTCGCCATATAAAAATACAAAACTATTATCATAAATTTTTTCTTTTTCTAAAAGCTGTTTTGCTTGTGTCATTGATGAAAAAGAGGTGATATTAATAGTATAATAATCTTTATCTGCATTTAAAAATTTATTTTTAAATAGTTGACTTGTTTGAAATGCTTTTACTTTTTTTACTTTTATTTTGTGTTGAAGTTTTTTATTTTTAAAATTATTATATATCTTTTTAATATCTTTAATATTTGATACTTTCTTCTCTATATTAGTCGTATTAAAGTCATTTAAACTTGCATTTGCCAATGCTTCTGTATCAAATATATTATATGCAATATTTGTTTTAATTGTATTATCAACCAAAGTATCAAATACGAAAATATCTTTGTATATATTCTTTTCCTTTGCAAAATCCAATGCTTGATATACTTTATCAAAATAAAATAATCTTATCGTCCATTTATCATCAGCTGTTTCTAAAAATTTACTTTCAAACTCTAATAAATCATTCAAACTATCTTTTACTGCTGTAATATTATTATCAGCTGATATTGTTGTATTTGTTTCTGTTACTACTGTTAAGTTTTCATCTTCTTGTTGAACTGTTGCATTAATATCTGTAGTATTTGTATCAATCACCATTGAGATAACTTTTGCATCCTTGTTTTGAACTGTGGCTAAATCATGTGTTAAAGTTTCATCAACTTTTGTTTTCAATAAATTTTTGTAATCACTTTGTGTAAAATCTATAAAATTATCTGATTCAATATCTAATCTAAAATATTTTAATAACTCTCCTGTATTTGATAACAACTTAAAATAGTCAGTTATAGCACTTTTTCTATTTGCTATTAAATCTAGCTGTGCACTATTAAGTTGTCTTTGTCCTTGCAATAACTCTTGTAAATCTTGTTCTCCAAGCTTAAATCCATCCCAATAAGCATTTACCATCTCTTGTGAAGCTAAAACTTCTGCTTTGGTACTTACAGAAGCATTTGTAACAGATATAATTGATCTATGAAGCTTTGAAAGTGTCCATTTTAATTTTCGCACCTCTTCTTTATATCTATAATCTAGCTCTCTAATCATAGAATTTATTGTTAATATTTTATTTTTATCTCGCCCTTTATTATAAAAATTATATGATAATACGACCTGTGCTTTATAATTTCTTTCGTCCCATTCATAATCCTCTTGATCTGTAACCCTTTCACTACTCAGCTCTAAATCAACTTTAGGTTTAAATCCTGATTTTGCATTTAATAATTTATATTTTTGAGATTCAATATTTAATTTATAAGTTTGAAGATTGATATTTTTTTTAACAGCTTTATCAATAATCATATCAAAATCATCTATACTTGTATCAAAGCTATCTTCATAAGGAAAAGTTTTAATAAATTCATCACCAACTATATATTTATAATACTCTAATGCTTCATTAAATTTTGATTCTATTTTAATAAGTTTAGATTCAGCATTTGATACACTTGCTTTAATATTACTCAAATCACCAAGTGATGTTGCACCTGAATCATATTTAATATTTACAATGCTTAAGATCTCTTGAAGTCTTTCCATATTTTCTTGATTTACATTTAAAGATTTAAAATTAAAAAGAACATCAAAATACGCTTTTACTGCATTTTCAATCTCTTTTGCAATCACTAAACGATAATCATTTTTTGCTACATCATATTTTTTATCTAAACTATTAATCTCTGTTTGGGTAGCACCACCTTCATAAAGATTTTGTGTCACTGATAATTTGTAGCTTTCATCATTGTAGAATTTTCTTCCATCACCATCATCACCAGGTTTTGTTTTTGTTCTAGCATTTTTATAAGTACCATCTATTGATGGAAGATATCCAGAATATGCATCATCTAGTTTTATTTTTGCTTGTCTTACTTTTTCTCTTGCTGCTTTGACATTATTACTCTGTGCAACTGTTTCTAATACAACATCAATCAATGAAACTTTTATATACTCTTCTGTATTAATTGTATCATTCATATGAGTTGATACACCTGCTTGTAGTTTTGGAGTATTCTCTAAATTTTGTTGTTGTATCTCTTGAGAGAATACAATATTTGAACATACAATAATAGCAAATAATATTGTTCTTAACATCTATTTATTTACCTTTATTGAGATATATACAAATCCTGCTTCATTATCTGGAAGTTTTTTTCTTATCTCTTCATCTAATAATCGCACTCGAACATCACTCTTTTTGTATCTTAGTTTTCGTATTAGATTTCGTGTATTTAAAGTTCTTGCTAGTGAAATTTGTTTTGCTATTGTGGAACTAATTTGATTTGTAGGTTCTACAGAAGAAACAATTACTTTATGTTTTGGAAATTTTATTTTCATATCTTCTATAAATTGTTTTACTTGTTTAATTGTAACATCATCTAAAAGTATCTCTTTATCTGCAAAATTAACGATAAGGTAATTTTCTTTTTGTACTGTTGCTTGTAAAGTTGTTGCTCTATCATCTACTTGAACTAAATCTTGTCCTGCTCGTTCTAGCTCTTTTTTCTCTTGTATCTCACTAATAACACTTGTTTTTTGAACTTTACTCTCTGTTTGTTCTTTTATTATCTTTTGTTCTTTTAGCTCTTTTACTTTATTTTTTGTTGGACTTTCATCGCGAATAAGTTGATCAGTAGCTATTGTTCCTGTATATGAAACTTTGAATTTAAATTGTGCATAATACCCTAAGTTCACTATTAAAATTAACATAAATAATAGTAAAACTAATATTGTTGAAGAAAAAATATCAACAAATGGTGGCCAAGGATTAAACTCCTCTATACACTTTTTCCCCATTTTTAGTTAGCTACCTGATTTTGTTCTTTATCTTTATCTGTTATATTTAAGTGTTCAACTAGTAGTGCTAACATTTCATTATTTTGCTGTTGTAATTCAAGCATTTTTTTCATTGTTTTATTTTCATTCATAATTGCACCTGAAACTTCCTGTAACGATTCTTCCATTATATTTGCATTTGAAAATTGATTAATATTAAGCTCTTTTAGTCCACCTGAAATATTCTCTAGCACAGCCATTTGTTTTTGTGTAGTTTCATTCCCATTATCAATACTTTCACTTAACATTCCAAACATAGCTTCATTGGATTTATTATATTTTTCCATTTGTGTAGATAACGCACTAATATTATCAACAAAAAGATCCATCATCCCACCAGACATATTGTTTGATACACCTCCTGATGCATCTACACTAGATTGATCTTGAGAAAAAGCATGTCCTTCAACAATTTGTCCTTTCATCCAATCATGTACATCTTCTAAAAATATCGCTTCATTTCTATTTAAAATATATCCCATAATACTTAAAATAATTGCAGCTGCAACCCCAAATAAAGATGATGCAAACCCAATAGCCATACCACCTAAAGGTTGTGCAAATCCAGCAATAACTTCTGCTAAATTTATATCCCCTGAAAGCCCTAAAATAATAGCACCCATCTCATCAATAGCTTTTAAAAGTCCTGTAAATGTACCAAATAAACCTATCATCAAAACAGTACCTGTAAAAAAAGTTATATATGTTTTTGTATTAGAAAACTTCTCTTCAAGCCATTCAAATACATCATCTATCTCTTGTTTAGTAAAAAATAAAACTTTTTTTCTTGCTCTATTTTGAAACATATTAGCGATATTTTGTGGGAAGACCTTATTTATACCTTGTAAATAAAACTCTAACTGTTCCCCTTTTTTATATCGTAAAATCCCAAAAGTTCCTGTAAGCATAGTCAGTTGAAAAGCAGCACTGAGAATAATAATAAGACCAATACCTAACACTGTAACAATAGCAATATTAAAAGTAATAGTTGCCATAAAGAATGTAGCTGCTGTATCAAAATTTGCATATATTAAAAAAAATAGAAACATAAACAAAACGAAATAGATTTTTAGTATTTTAAGTCTTCTCACAATTTATCCTAAAACATAAATAACATAATTGATATAACTAACCCTAAAGCTACTGTTGTAACTGTTTTAGTCATATTATCAGCAAGATTAACAAACCCGTCTTCTTTATCAATAACCTCACCCAACATCATTATTCCTATATCCGCACCATTAATATCTGTCACAATTTTATATGTACGGTAGTAAATTCCTGATATTACATAATTTTCATGAATCATCTCTTTAAATTCTTCTTTTTCCATATCTTTTATCATAGCTGTAAATTTTGTATCATAAAAACTTTGTGCTACTGTATAGTCATTTATCATATCCCTATACTTTCCATTCTTTGCATCAATAGAAATTTGTGAAAGCATTTTTTTATCAAGTAAAAAAACATACTCATCATTTAGGCTTTCAAATACTTTTCTATAGTTATGTATCGATTCTTTAATCTCTAATACACCATATACGATATCATCTTTTATTAAAGGTTGTAAATAGGTATTAAAAACACCATCTGGCATCACTTCTAAACCATATATTGTGTTTTTTGATTTAATTACAGAGATAACACTTGAACGAAATATCTCTTTATTATTAGCAACAGAATAAAATGACACACTATAGTTATTAATACCTTGTTTTATAAATGAATCATTGATGTTTTTTTGAGATGCTAAAATTTCATTTTGTTTATTAAGTTCAATTTGTTCTAGTAAAGGTTTGTTTTCTAATATAACCGAAACTACTTTTTTAAATTCTCCTTTTTTATTATCAAATAAAGTTGTAGTTTTTATACGATAATCTTTTGCCATACTTTGGTATACTTTTTCAGATACATTGCTAGTCATACTCATGATAATATACATAGCTACAACGATACCTAGTATAGAAATTACTGTAATTGTGGTAAACCACAATCCCTTGTTTCTTTGAAACTTTTCTTTTAAACCTTGTAAATACTTTATAAAGCTAAACATCCTATGATATCCTTAAAATTATTGACTTGATTGTAACTAAATAATTATTATATAATAATAAATTAAGTTTTTTATAAGAGTTTCTTTAATGTTCTCCTAAAGAGTTTTTCGTAATATCTTTAAGTGGTTTGAGTAGATAATGCATAACTGTTCTTTTTGATGTAAGAATATTAATATTAGCAATCATCCCCATCATAATGGGAGAGTCATTATCGAACTTATAATCATTAGCTTGAATTTTTACTAAATAGTAAGTATTTCCCATCTTATCCATCGTACTATCAGGTGCTATTCCTATTAGTTTTCCCTCTAGTAATCCATATTTTGAAAAATCATAAGAGGTAATCTCAATAGATACTTTTTGTCCTACCCATATCAATGCCCTATCTGATGTTTTAATCTTTCCCTCAATCATAAGGTTATCTTCAAGTGGTGTAATTTCTGCCATCTTATCACCAGCTTTTACAATACCATTTACTGTATGAAAATACAACATATTTATCACACCATTTACTGGACTTACAACCTCTTTTCTCACATCTCTGTCTATATTTGCTTTATTTTTTTCTTGGAGTTTTTTTATCTCCACTTGTACTAAAGAATACTGTTCATAAAGTTTTGACTTTTCATCAGATTGTACTGTTTTAATTTTTCTTTGCCACTCTTTAATCTCCTCTTTTACAATAGGAATAGCACTTCTCACCTCTTCAATTTGTGTATAGATTTTTTGTTTTTTTGATAGTTCTACAAGATAATTTTGTCTTGAAGTAACCTTTTTTTTCAATAAATCTTCTTGAATCGCCATATTTTCAGTTGCTAGTTTTAACTCTATAGAGAGATTTCCAAACTTAGATTCTAGCTCTTCAAGTTTTAACTCTTTTTGTCGTAATTGGTCTTTTGCTATATCTATTTTATTTTGATATTTTATTTTTTCTTCTCTAAAAATAAACATCTCATTTTCAATAATTCTAGGTAAAAGATTTTTAAATTCATCACTATATTGAAGTTTTGGTTTCTCATTTATAAGAGCTTCAAGTCTCATGGCTTTCGCTTCATACGCCATAAGCTCTATCTCTTTTGATTTTAAATCTGCATCAAAATATTCATTTTCAAGTCTATATAAAACTTGTCCTTTTGTTACACGGTCACCAGGACTTACCAAAATTTCAGAGATAATTCCACCTTCAAAATGTTGTAGTACTTTTGTTTGTCCTGATGGTATTACTTTTCCTTCACCTCTTACAACTTCATCAATCTGAGTAAAAGATGCCCATAAAATAAAAATAATAAAAAACAATGCAATAGGGATAACAACTGGATAATAATTCCATTTTTCTTCTTCTAAAAATCTATTCATTATGATGTAGCCTTTATAGTATTTCCACTTAAAGCAGCTAAAACTTTTTGTTTTGGACCATCTGCAACTATTCTTCCATTACTAAGAACCAATACTCTATCTACAAGCTCTAAAGCTGTAAACCTATGAGTAATAATTATTACTGTTTTTTCAGGTGCAATCACACTTTTAAGCTGATTTATAAGTGTTTTTTCCAATCCCACATCAAGTCCTGTTGTAGGTTCATCTAGTATCAACATTGGCGGGTCATTTAAAATAGCCCGTGCAAGTGCTACAAGGTGTCGTTGCCCCATAGAAAGATTAGAACCTCTCTCCCCAACTTGAAGACCATCCCCTTTTCCTGATTTTTTTACTAAATCTTCTAGTCCTGTTACACGGATAAGTTCCATCATTTTTTCTTTACTTATTGGACGAGACAGTTCTATATTTTCTTTTAATGACCCATTAAATAAAAATGGCTCTTGTGGCATCACACCAATATTTTGTCGTATCTCAACTGGATGCATAGTAGAGATATCGTGTCCGTCAAAATAGATTGAACCAGAACTTGGAGAATAAAGTCCCGTAAGAAGTTTAAGCAAGGTACTTTTCCCAGCACCCGTTTGACCTATAATACCTATTTTCTCACCTGGCTTTATCTTAAATGAGATTTTATCTAATGAAGGGTATTTACTATCTTTGAAGAAAAACTCTACATCTTTTAGTTCAATCTCACCTTGTAATTTTCCTATACCTATCTCAAGTTCTTTTTGACTTTCAATAGGAAGATGCCAAAAATTATTGATAGTATTGATTGACTCATTTATCTCTTTGAATCGTATCACCATCATAGAAACATTTATCACAGGAACCATAGCTCTACTTGCTAGTATTGTAACAGCAATCAATCCACCAACGCTTAAATTCTTATCAGCTATTTGAAATACCCCTACAACTATTACTAACATTGTCACAAGTTGAATAACTGTTTGTGATAGATTCATTGAAAGTGCATTTAAAGATTGTATTCTTAATCCTATTGCATCTGTAAAAGCAACTATATTTCTCCAGTTAAAAAGTTTTGTAGCTGTAGCATTTGTCAATTTTATACTTTCACTACCTTGGATTGATTCTACAAGAAAGCTATGTTTTGATTGTACATTTTCAAGATTTTTTTGACTTAAATTTGATATTGGTATTTGCATTAAAACATTAAAAACAAGTATCACTATAGCAGCAACTGCTGGTACTACAGCAACTGCTGGTGAAATTAAAAAAATCACTATCAATGCTACAAAAAAGAAAGGAAAATCAATCACTTGAACTACAGACCTTGTAGCAAAAAACTCTCGCACCTGCTGTAACTCTCTAAATAGATTTGCTTTACTTCCCGTCATCATTTCATCGTATTGAGTTTGGATAAGTAAAACTCTTTTCATCAATTCTTCTTCTAAATGCAACCCTAGTTTTTTTCCAGTCTTTTCTATAATATAGTTTCGCACACTTTTAAACACTAAATCAAAAATAAGTATTACAACAACACCTATACTTAAAACAAATAAAGTTTCAAAAGCATTGTTTGGAACAACCCTGTCATATACACTCATAGTAAATAAAGGAACAGCTAAAGCAAATAAGTTTATAAAAAAAGTTAAAATACCTATCTCAACATAAGAACGCCAAAAAGATTTTACAGGTTCAAAAAACCAAGTTTTCTTTTTTTCTTTATCTATATATTCTTTTTTTTGAGATTCTCTGAAAATAACTATCGCTTTTGTATATTCTTTTAAAACATCTCTCTCTAAAGTTTTTTCTATATTCTCAAAAGGATCAAANACTACTATACTATTCCCCGTTCTTTTGAGATAAACTAGAGGATGTTCAAATTTATCAAAGATAATACAAGGTAANAAATAATCAGGGATATCAAAACCATTTATATCTCTATTAAGTGCATTTAAACCAAGATTTGAAATAACTTCAATCACACACGATTCATCAAAACCATTTTCACTTTTTGGCGTAAAGCTGGCAATAGTTTCTAATGAAATATCGCCATAATAAAAATCTAAAATAAATTTTGTAGCAATTAAAAGTGGATCAGTTTGAAAATCACTTTTTTTATTTACTTGTTTCTTCTCTTCCAATAATAGTACCTTACACTTTTAATTTCAATTTATATTCTTTATTCATTTTAGCAAAGAGTGATTGAAAAACAGATTTCCAATTCCGATTTTGTTTTTGTCTAAATAGTTTCATAGAGGGATATAAATAAGACTTTTCTCCTTTATTTAACCATCTCCAATCAGGATATTTTTGTAATAATGTATATGTTTTTACTCCAATTGCACCTGCAAGATGAGCTACACTTGTATCTGAACTTATTACTAAATCAAGTTCTTTCATTAATGTTGCTGTTTTTGAAAAATCTGTTAATTTATCTGTTAAATCTATAATATCATTCTCATAACTATTTTCTTTGATTTGCTCACTTCCATCTCCAACTTGTAAAGAATATATTTGAATTTTTGAATTTTTAATAAGTGGTTCAAAATTGACTAAATCAAACACTTTCCCCTCATAACTTTCACCCGTAGCAGAAGCTGACCAGCATAATCCTATTTTAATTTTTTTACTTTCAAGATGAAATTCTTTTCCCTTTTTGAGTTCAAAATATGGCTTCGTGGGAAAATCATCAAAACTCTTCACATCTAAAATATATGCTAAACTCATGATAGGAATATGAAAATCAAATGAAGGTGTTTTATGTTCCTCCCTACCTACTAATATATCAATGCACTCCATAGTAGAAAAAAGTGTTTTTAACTCATCTCTACATTCAACTGCCAATTTACAACCAAGCTTTTTTAGTTCTGGTAAAAATCTTGCATACATAATACTATCACCAAAACCTTGTTCACTATGAACTAAAATTGTTTTACCTTCTATATTTTGACCTTTTTTCATCATAGGATATGAAAAAATATGTTTATGCTTGATAATATGAGATTTCATCTCCTCTTTTTGAAATCTCCATTCATACTCTTTTAATCCATTTATAAAATCACCTTGAGAAAGATATACTGTAGATAAATCAAAATGTGCATTTTCAAAATCTGCTTTAAGCTCTATTGCTTTTTTATAACTATCTATTGCTTTTTTTGTAAATCCGAGATTTTTGTATGATGTTCCTACATTACTATAAGCATTATATCCCGTTGGTTCTAGCTGTATAGATTTTTCATGATATGTTACAGCTTTTTTATACTCATGAAGTTTATTATACACATTTCCAAGATTTGTATAGGCACCACTATGATTTGGCATTTTTTTTATAGCAGTTTCAAGTGCCTTTATAGACTCTTCATATTTTTTTGCTTTATTAAGAGCAGCTCCCATATTACTATAAACTTCAATATAATCGGGATCAACATTTAAAGCTATTTGAAATATTTGAGCACTTTGGTCATATTTTTTTTGTTTATATAATATTACACCAATATTGTTTACAGCTTTAACAAAATTTGGATTGATTCTTACTGCATTTTTATAAGCAGCTATCGCTTTATGATAATCACCTATATTCTCAAATACCATCCCTATATTATTATGAAGATTAAAATCTTTTGGATTTTGTTTTAATCCCATAGAATATACTTGTAAGGATTCTTTATATAATTTTAACTTCTTTAGTAAATTGCCTAAGTTATGATAAGTAGCAATATTTGTTGGCTCTAGCTTTAAAACTTCTTGATATGTATTTATAGCTTCTTGATATTGTTTATTTTTATGATATACAAAAGCCTGTTTTTGTAAATTTTCTAATTGACTCATTTTACCTACTGTATTATTTGTTTACTAATATTTTTTGAAAATTTCCAAGAGATTTTAGATGTGCATCAATAACACCTATCCACCCTTTTTTTGCCCATAGCGCCAAAGTAGCATCATCAAGTTTTAAAAGCTTATCTCTATTTACAATATAAAACTCTTCTAAAATTGTTTTTTCTTCATTATTTATTTTTACTTTAAAATCTTTTTTTACAAGTAATTCTTTTGCTTTTAGTTCTTCTATAATTCTTTTTGAGATATCTCTTTGTTTATGTAGTTCTCTTACTAATTGAATCTTATTTAATGTTAAATTTTCTAACTCACCATTTTTTGTAAATATACTGTTTTTTTTATTTTTTCCTATATATTTTGTATCATTATCTATAGCAACTACTGTATTTGTCTTTCCTTTTTCATCTTTTATAACTATATTAAAAAAAGGATATGATTGTATAAATCTTGGTACATATAGATTACTTTTATTATAAACTGTCATATCTTTTGAAATTCCTGTAAATACGATAAATTCACCACTTTCCCCTGAGCTTATTAAAACAGGAGAGATACAACTCATATCTAAAACTTCATTTACGCCAAGAGGAATAACTCCAATATTCTTAGCTACTTCTATCATATCTACTGTATTAAATTTCAGTTTTTCGTGTTTCTTTTTATCTAAGATTTCTATATTTTTATACATTCTTTTCCTTTTTTGTTTTAAACTACTTGTTCAATCGTTAATGTTGCACCATTTTCAAGATTATATGTTACACCATCACTTACACTACTTTGGTATGTACTGCCACTATCTGTGTATCCTATATTTTCCATTTGATCTGCTGTAAGTTGTAATGTCAATGCACCACTTACTGCACCACCATTTGTCCATTCATTGATTAAATCCCCTGTAAACTGTATCTCGTCACTGTCTGTACCAGTTAATGACATACCTGAAATATCTAAAGTTTCAATATTGTCATAATCATTTACTGTACCAAAATCAGTGTTATTAGCTGCAAATGTTCCTTGAACTATCACTTCATCAACATCAGCCCCACCATCAATTGTAGTAAATGAACTTACATTTGAATAGTCAAGAGTAAAACTATCATCTCCACCTAATCCATAAATATTATCAGGCTCATCGCCACTTAATGTAACATCATCGTTTGTACTCGATAATTCTAAGTTTTCAAACTCATCTAAATTATTGAAATTTAAATCTCCTGTTACACTTGTTGTACCAAATTTAAGGGTATCAGTACCACCACTATCTACAACATCTAACTCATTTCTAAAATTATCAAATTCACTTACATCATCAAAAGTAACTGTATCATCTCCACTATACATATTGAGTGTCTCAATACCACTAAAATCAATCACATCAGCTGAATCTATTTACCACTATCATTAAATGTAACATTATCAGTTCCACTTGTATCTGTAATATTGTCATTTATATCAAGATCTGCAATATCTACTTTTATAGTGTCATTTCCAGCTCCAAGATTAACTGTATCATTTCCACTATTTAGGTTAAGTATATCATCTGTTGATGTTCCAGTAATATCTTCATTTCCAGTAGAATCATTAATTGTGACTGTTCCAGTTGAGTTAATACTACTTAAATCAAGAGTATCACCACTTACTACATTTATAGTTACACTACCAAGTGAAATTGTTCCACTTGTTTCAGTTAATAGATCATTTAAATCTGTAGATGTTATAGTTCCTGTATCTGTTATAGTGATATTTTCATTACCAAGATTAGTGAAGTTTCCACTGTTATACACACTATTAAGGTCACTCAAGCTTCCACTGATTGTTGTAAATGAGCTAGCATTGATAGTTCCTGTTGCACTGTCACTGTCAATAGTTACTAAATCAGCTGCTGCAACTGTTGTTCCTGATAAAGTCACCCCTAAAGTATTATTAGTAACTGTAGTAATCTCCCCTGAAGCTAGAGCTGTTTTTACATCTGCTACACTACCTGTTAGTGCTGTAATACTTGTAGCATCTATAGCCTCTGAAGTTTTACCCTCAATAGTAATCAAATCAGCTGCCGCTGTTGAAGATGCAGCCATTGTGATAGTTATAGCATCTGCATTTGTTGTATTTAATGTTTTTAATGTAGTTGCATCATGTTCTACAGCTGTTGCAGTCACTACACCTGTAGCACTATCACTATTTATAGTATTTATATCAGATACTGAGGTTGTACCACTTACAGTTACTGCTAAAGAGCCATCTGTAACAG
>JGI997J19993_1000192_pt1 | contig 21001 bp, 19 predicted proteins | sample Etolagbewater25m_FD_19993 | JGI IMG/M metagenome (IMG submission 19993)
TTTCTTTCTTACAAAAAGAATTAGATGCTCACCTTCTCCTGAAAACTCATAAAGAGGTATCTCTTCAACAACAAAATCTCTTGGAGACTGTTTAAAGTAAAAATCTATACTAGAGTGAGCTAGCGAATAAAATCTATCCATGTATTTATAATCCTCTGTTTTTAAAAATGATGCGCTTTACATCTAGAAGTATATTTTCTTCTTGAAGCAACAGCAAAAATATTTAGTTTTGTTCTGCTTCTTTGGGCTTGACGTTTGAGAGCTTTGATATTGCGTTTATCAAACGCAATCAACATTTCATACTCTTCACCACTACAACCAATAGGTTTTGGTATCTTCTTATTGAATTTAAAACCTATTCTGTTGACTGATGCTATTTTGGATAAATCACTAAACAAACCATCTGAAATATCCATTCCAGCTTTTAAATAACGTGCTGATTTATTTATAAACTTCTCTCTTAATTTGATATTAACAAACTTAGACTTTTGATGCAGATTTCCAAGATTTAACACTCTTTTTAAATCTTTTGCTGATTGCCCCAGCACTCCAGTATATGCTAATAAATTTCCAAACTTTACCCCACTTCGAAGTAGCGGTTTATTCGTTTTAGAAATAATTGTTATTGTAATATCAAGTTTTGTGTTACTTATTGTATCTCCGCCAATAATATCAACACCATACATTGAGGATACAGACTCAAAACCACGAATTAACTCTCGCATATCGTTTTTTGTCATACTTTTTGGCATTGCCACACTTAGCAATGCATACCTTGGTTCAGCATTCATAGCTATAGCATCAGAAATGTTAACTAACATTGCTTTTTGTGCAATTTGATAAAAATTCATCCATTTTGTTTTAAAATGAATATTTTCAAAAAAAGCATCTTTGGAGTATACAACGCCGTCAATATAAGCACCGTCATCACCTATGTGATTACTGCTCAGTTGCGATATAAAATAGTTTTCTAAATTCAATCAATCTTCTTTTTAAGCATTTATTAATAACACGCGTTATAAAATGATATGTTATTATAACATTATTAGGAAAAATATATGAAACACTCCATAAGTAAAATCTTCCAAAACTTAAACATGTATCTGTTTTTTGTTTTATTCGCATCTTTTCTTGCCTTGATGCTTACTCTTGAACATCAATTATCTGTGCGAAAAATAGATAATTTAAATAATCAAAAAAATATTCTTTTATCTGTTATGGATCTTAAAAAAGAGGATGTTGAGCTAGGACTTATATTATTTAATGGTAAAGTTGCGCAACTTCAGCGTGATATAGAAAAACTCCAAAATTTATATCAATACAATGTTACAGGAAAATATATTCTGGAAAATGAAAATGAATATAATCAGGACTTAACTAAACTCTCTACATTAACCTCTGTTTTTACCAATAATGCACATACCTACATCAAAGCAGAAGATACTAAAGAGTCACAAGCTATCAAAACAAAATTTGAAAAATCTTTTTATGAAGTTCATACATTTATTGACTCTATAATTATTAAAGACATGCAATACAATGAAGCTGTATTTATGTTCTTCGAAAAAGGAATTGTATTAACTTTTGTTATTATCTTTATTGGAACATTTTGGTATAGAAAAAGAATAAAAGAGATTTATTCTGATATTAAATTTTTATCATCAACAGAAAAAAATTACGCAGAATTTCAAATTTTTAGTATTGAAGCTGATGCCATTTCCCAAAGAATGAAAAGAAAAGTTGTAACAACTGAAAATCCTGCATTTATAGATCAGATTACTGGTATCAACAATTCTAAAGGTCTCGTAAATGCTTATGGTGATAAAAAAGGGATGAAAGAGCAAAATTTTACTTCAGTAACAGTGCTTGAAGTGGACAATTTCTCTAAATCAAATAGAGCATATGATCAAGAACTTACTCAAGCAATACTTAAAAAAATAGCTTTTACAATATCTCTACATGAACAGCCTACGGATGTAATTGCCAGAACAGACTATAATCAGTTTACAATTGTATTTTCAAGAGCTTCAAAAGAACAAGCCTATAAAGATGTAGATATTATTAGACAGAGTATTTCTGAATTAAAATTTAAAACACCAAAAGGTGAAAACATTACCGTTTGTGGTGGTCATATTGTAAAACCAACCCATACTAATTTAGAAGAAGCTATAAAAAGTGCAAAAGATATTTTAAATTATACAAAATCTGTCACTAGAAATAAAATTTATCAAACAAAAGATATCGCTGAACACAATATTTAAAAAAGGATTTAAAATTCTTATATATGGCTTGAGGTATTCGTGCCTCAAATAGTAACAAACGCCGATATTTATGTCTCAAATAGTAACAAACGCCAAGTTCACAAACACAAACCCAAAATTTAACCTCTCATAAGTCTACTCACGATATAATCAGCATTATTTTACAAGTTCTTAACTAAGGAAATTTAATGAGTATTCCTATTTATACTTACGATGCTATTGTTGTTGGTGCCGGTTTAGCTGGTTGTGCAGCAGCAAGAGAGTTACAAAAAGCAGGAAAAAAAGTTGCTGTAATTACAAAATTACATCCGCTTAGAAGCCATTCAGGTGCAGCACAAGGTGGTGTTAATGCAGCATTTAGTGATGAAGACAGTGTTGAACTACATGAGTTTGACACAGTTAAAGGTTCTGATTATTTAGCAGACCAGGATGCAGTGGAATTCATGTGCCAAAAAGCTCCTGAAACTATCAGATGGGCTGAAAGAATGGGTGCTGCGTTTAGCCGTACTCCAGACGGTAAGATTGCACAACGTCCTTTTGGTGGTCAATCTTCTCCACGTGCTTGTTTTGCAAAAGACAGAACAGGTTTAACGCTCCTTCAAACTATTTATGAACAAGCTCATCGCGCAGGTGTAAAGTTTTGGGATGAATGGTATGCTGCAGATATTATCTACAAAGATGGAAAAGTTTCTGGTATTGTTGCCTTTAATATTCGTGATATGCAGACTGTAATTTTTAATGCTAAATCTGTAATGTTTGCTACAGGTGGATATGCTCGTTCATATAAAATCAATTCAAATGCACATGCAAATACTGGTGATGGTCTTTCTATCGTTGCCAGACATGGTCTTCCTTTAGAGGATATGGAATTTGTACAATTTCATCCATCTGGATTATCAGGGAATGGTGTTTTAATTTCTGAAGCTGCTCGTGGAGAAGGTGGACGTCTTTTCAATTCACTTGGTGAAAGATTTATGGAGAAATATGCTCCAAATGCAATGGAACTCGCGTCTCGTGATGTTGTATCTCGTGCTATTCTTAATGAAATCAGAGAAGGTCGTGGTGTTGGTCCAAGAAAAGATGCTGTATTTATCGATGTAACTCACCTTGGAAAAGATTTAATAATGGAAAAACTTCCAGAACTACGTGATTTAGCAATTACATTCTTAGGTCTTGATATGATTAAAGAACCTATACTTATTTCTGCCACAGCACACTATTCAATGGGTGGTATTCCGGTAAATATAGCTGGAAATGTACGTAAAAACAATACTGAATTTGTAGAAGGTTTTTACGCTGCAGGTGAGTGTTCATGTGTATCAGTTCATGGAGCTAACCGACTTGGTGCAAACTCAGTTCTAGAAGCGTTATTATTTGGTAGATTCGTTGGTAAAACAATGGTTGCTGAGATAGATGATATAGAGCTACGTCCAGCAACAGTAGAAGATGCTGCTACTGCTTTAGCTGAAATAGATTTTGTACTTAAAAATAACGGTGATGAAACTGTAACTCAAATTCGAGAAGACCTTCAACAATGTATGACAGCTAATGCTGGTGCATTTAGAACTGCTAAAACCTTAGAACTTGCTATTAAAACTATTAAACAACTTCGTAAACGTTTTGAAAATATCCGTATAAAAGACAAGTCTAAAGTATTTAATACAGAAATGCAAGAAGCCATTGAACTTGGTCATATGCTTGATTACTCTTTATTTATTGTTGAGTCAGCACTACCTAGAAAAGAGAGTCGTGGTGCTCACTACAGAGAAGATTTCGAAAATAGAGATGATAATGAGTTCTTAAAACACACTATGGCTTATATGACAAAAGACGGTGAAATTTCACTTGATTATATGGATGTCGTTCTTGGCAAACATGAGCTTAAAGCTAGAAACTACTAGGTAAAGGAAGAAAAACTTATGAGTACACATACAATTACTACACAAAAAGTAAACTTTAAAGTATTTCGTTTTAATGCTGATGAAGATTATCTTCCATATTATGAAAACTATGAGATGGATGTAACTTCTGAAGAAGTTGTTCTTGATATATTAAATAGAATAAAATGGGATCATGATGGTAGTTTTTCTTACCGTCGTAGCTGTCGTCACGGTATCTGTGGTGCATGTGCTATTAAAGTCAATGGTCGTTCAACTCTTGCATGTAAAGAGAGTATGAATGATATGGTAGATCTATTTGGGAGCGATTTAGTAATCGAACCGCTTAGCATTAAACGTGCTGTCAAAGATATGATTATTGATAAAGGTGACTTTTGGGAGAAGCATGATGCAATTCATCCATACCTTATCTCAGATGTTCAAGAACATCCAGAACATGAACATATTGTTACTCCAGAAGAAGCTGAAGAGTTAAATGAAGCAGATCTTTGTATTCAATGTGGTGCGTGTCACTACGCTTGTCCAGTTGTTGAAATCAATGATGATTTCTTTGGTCCAGCTGCATTTGCTAAAGCATATCGTTTTGAAGCTGATGTGCGTGATGAGGCTCATGTTGAAAGACTGAGTGAACTTCATGCAGAGAAGCAAGGTCTTTGGGACTGTGTTAAATGTATGGAATGTGCGGAAGTATGTCCTAAAGATGTTGACCCAATCAGTAAAATCACCAAACTTCATAATATGTTATTTAAAGAAGGTGTTGCAACTTCAAATGTTGCTACTCGCCATGCAGTAGGCTTTAAAAACTCTATAGCTAAAAATGGGGTTCTTGATGAAGGTGGACTAGTACTATATTCTGAAGGTCCATCAATCGTTAAGCATATGCCAGTTGCATTTAAAATGTTTACTAAAGGTAAAATTGTTCCACCATGGGGCATTACAAAATCAGATAACCTTGATGAAATTAAAAAACTTGTAAAATCATCATCAACAGCAAAGTTCTAGGAGCAGCCAAATGGAAAAATTAAAATACGCACTATTTACAGGATGTACAGCGAAACAAAGTACACCTGAGCAGATGATGTCTACTATGGCAGTTGCAGATAAACTTGGTATTGAGCTTGTAGAATTAACTGAAGCTTCGTGTTGTGGTGCTTCTCACCTACAAGATTATGATGACTTTTTATCTTTAGTCTTAAACGCTAGAAATATTGCCTATGCTGAAAAGCATGGTTTAACAATGGTCACTATATGTAATACTTGTCAATTAAACACAGCCATGACAAAACATCGTTTAGATAACAATGCAAAGTTAAAAGCAAGAGTAAATGAAAAACTTGCAGAAGTTGGTTTAGAGTACAAAGGGACATCTTTAGTAACTCACTTTTTATATGCAATTATTGATGATATTGGTCTTGATAAAATTGCAGAAATGGTTGTTACACCTCTTAGTCAATTTAATATTGCACCTTTTTATGGCTGCCATAATATTCGTCCTTCTGAACTTCAAAACGCGACACACAAAACTCCTGAAAACGCATATAATCCTACTTCGCTTGATGATTTAATCATTGCTTGTGGTGGACAGAATGTTGACTATAAAGAGAAAAATAAATGTTGTGGTTTTCATGCTGAACTTCAGGCCCCACACACAGCATCGGTTTTAACTGGTAATGCTATTGCTGGTGCTATGGATGGTAATGCTGACTGGATGGTAACTCCATGTCCACTTTGTCATCTTAAACTGGATACTCAAACTGCACATGCTTCAGAAGCAATTGGTCGTGAAGTTTCACTTCCGGTTTTACATATGCAACAGATGTTAGGCTTAGCTCTTGGTTGTCCTCAAGAATCATTAGGTTTAAAACATCACCTTACTAAAGTAGATTTTATCTAATTCTGTCACACCAAAGGAAGGCACCACACCTTTGTTTTAGCAACAATGGTGTCAGCATTTAGTGCTAAAAATTCCTTTGGTTGCGCTAGTGCTTGGTTTTATTCAGCATAAGGCTCTCGCACCTGGGTGATTTTTATATTAACCTCACAAAACTTTTTTAAAATAACTTCAATGGAAATACAATGTCAGACTCAATAGAAATAATATCATGGAATGTAAATGGAATACGTGCTATAGCTAACAAAGATGCACTTAAATGGATTGATGAGAGAGAACCTGACATCTTATGTCTCCAAGAGATAAAAGCTCTTCCTGAGCAAATACCCAATACTTTATTTGAAAAAGAGTATGAAGAACTTCATGTAAACTCTGCTCAGAAAAAAGGCTACAGTGGAACAGCTACTTTTAGTACACTTTCTAGCGACTTTATTTCCACAGCTAATCATATTGATACGATGGATGAAGGTCGTATTGTGGAAACTCATTACGATGATATTGTCCTTTTTAATATTTACTTTCCAAATGGTCAAAAAGATGACGAACGTTTAGCTTATAAGATGAAATTTTATGATGACTTACTCGAACATTGTGAAAAACTCCGTGAAGATGGAAAATCAATAGTGATATGCGGAGATGTAAATACGGCACACAAAGAGATAGACCTAAAGAATCCAAAAGCAAACTCAAAAACATCAGGTTTTTTGCCAATTGAACGTGAATGGATAGATAAATTACTAGATTACGGCTATATAGATACTTTTAGATATGTAAATGGTGAGGAAATAGATAGATACAGTTGGTGGTCTTACAGATCAAGCGCAAGATTAAAAAATATCGGTTGGAGAATAGATTACTTTTTCATTAGTGAAGATTTAGCAGAAAACCTAGAAGATGCATTTATCTTAGACTATGTAACAGGATCAGATCACTGTCCTGTTGGAATTAAACTTTCACTCTAGCTATGATTATTCACAGTATCTGGAATAACTGTTCCAGCAGCCTGCATACTTAACGCTTGTGGATATTTTATGTAATGTTTTCTAACACACGAAGCTAATTTTCTCTTTGTGCTCTCATCAACAGATGTTGGTATCTCATTTGGTAATACTTTTAAAAGGGATAACAATAACTTGTTTTGAGGTTTAGGCATCAGTTCAACCCACGAAGCTAATAATTCTCGGTTAATATGTGATGGAATAGATCCCATAATACCTAGATCATTTTCATTATGAACAAGTAAACCTGACGTAGTCCCCCTATCCAAAGAAAGAACTTGGAAAAAATAAAGAGTATGATATGCTAATTGTTCCTCTTTTTCTGCAGATGTAAAATTAGGATTATTTTTTATATCATTTTCTATGATACCTATATATGAATCTATTATATTTTCACCCATCATCTTTGCGAATGCTTTATCTACTTCAAAATCATTTGTATTAAAATTTTCAAGATAAAAATGGCTGACTCCCCTAGTCCGTTTTAAAACGGGAATATTGAAATATATATTTCCCTGCATACTCCCTTCTTCATAATACTTTCCAGATGATTTTTTTAGCATCTCATTAAATTGAACCTTATCAGCTTCATTTTTTATAGATGGATTTAAGTCTGCCATTATTCTCCAGTATGCATAGCCATCTTGCATCTGTGTCCATGAAATATGCATATGCATCGATGGAACATGTGGATTTTTTGGATGTATAATGGTTGAAATTGCAGTTGCCGAAGATAATTGTTTATCTGTATTATCTTCATAGTGAACTTGAGATACATTCACTGAAGCTCTGTTGAAAATTTTTAAGTCTCTAGCTTCAAAACGTGATCCACCGCCATGTTTACCAGAATCTCTCATCCACTCTACTTCTTCAAATTTTTTTGAATTGCCAAATCTCTCACTAATGTTATTTAGTTTTTCTACAAAATATGATTGAAGTCCTTTAGTTAAAGTATCTACTTCAATAGCTTGCATAGAGTTTGCTCTTATTATCAATGAATTCTCTTTTACTTAGCTTTAGGCCTAAATGCTTTAATAACTTCTTCATTTGTTTCCATAAATGGGCCCTCAAGTAAGTCTATACAGTAAGGTACTGCTGGAAAAACTGCATCTAAACACTCGCGAATTGATTTTGGTTTTCCTGGTAAATTTATGATTAAAGACTTCCCTCTAATTCCGGCTGTTTGACGTGAAAGTATAGCCGTAGGAACATACTGTAAACTCACTTGACGCATCAGTTCACCAAAGCCTGGCATCATCTTTTGACATACATTTTCAGTAGCTTCAGGAGTTACATCACGAAGTGCAGGACCTGTTCCTCCTGTTGTTACAACTAGACAACATCCGGCTTCGTCACAAAGCTCTTTCATAGTAGATTCAAGCACATCTTGCTCATCGGGGATACATCTGTAAACTATCTCAAACTGACTTGTCAAATAAGCTTTCATAGTATCTTGAATTGCTACGCCTGATATATCTTCATATATACCTTTACTTGCTCTATCACTCGCTGTTATTACACCTATTTTGATTTCATTCATATTTTTTATTCCTTAAATTATTTTTTATAAAGTTTGTAAAAAGTGATTTGCATTTTTTATATATGTTACAGTTGAGATTTTCAAAAAGAATTCCTTAGCTGCGTTTGCATCTATTATTTTATCTTCACCACCAAGATAAACTTCAATATTTACACCTTTATCTACTACTGCTTGAAGTTCATCTAAATTCCATTCATATTCCAACAGTTCTCGCAGTGTATCTATTGTCGTTTCTGTATGTTCTACAATTTTTTTCTCCCATGGAGAAAAACATAAAGATATGAACTGCTTCATATATAATTCTTTGCTTTTCTTATACGACATTATTTGTAAACGTTTAAATTTTTCATCTTTATTTTGAAAAAACGCAGGAGACAAGAGCTGTAATGTATCTACTCTCTTTCCTTCACTTAAAGCTTTTTTAGTGGCCTCCAAAGCCTTTATAGCCCCATAACTAAATCCACAGATAGTATACTCAGAACTTTTAATTAACGCAGTAAAAAGATAATTTTCATTTTTTAGTGTGAAACCACTATAAAACTTCATTAATATACTTTTTGACTTCATCTTTTGTAATACTTTCTCTCTCATACAGTACAGACTCAACATTATATGTGACTTTAATCAATCTTTCTAAAAGTGTTTTACATTCACCATAAAGTCTTTTCATAATGACCTCTTGTTCTTCTTCTCTAGGAAGTAAAGAAGAACACATTCCATAATCTTCACACATACTTTTTACAACTAATTTAGCCTCTGTTAAATCATCTTTTGCACTACTTGCATGTTCATTATATTTTATATCACAGGCAACCATCCCTGCTAGGAACATTTTAACTCTCGATTCAAGTTCCTGTTTTATAAAAGGTTCGTCTGTTGTTGGAGTCAGTTTCTCATTTGATAGCATTAATTTTTCAAAAGGAAGATCAAAATATGTAGCTATAATAACCTTACCAGCTTGATAAGTTACACGGAAATCTTTTTGCTTGTCATTTAACATTTGAAGCTTTTTCTTTCCAAACATAACCTTATCTTTAACCTGATGAAAATGTTCTATTGTAACTTGAAAATCGTTTTGTCTTAAAGACAAGAGTGCTGCTTCATTTACGAGTGCAGCTAGAGAAGCACCATTAAATCCGACTGTCATATTTGCAACAGCTTTTACATCTAGTTGATGGGGAACTTTATCAAGATATTTTAATAAAATAGATTCTCTTTCACGTTTTGTTGGGCGTTCAACAAATATCCGTCTATCAAATCTACCCGCACGTAAAAGTGCTGAGTCAAGTACCTCTATCTTGTTTGTAGCTGCAACAACAATAACGCCACTTGAACCTTCAAAACCATCCATTTCTGTTAAAAGTTGATTTAGAGTAGCTTCACGTTCATCATTTCTTTGACCATCTCTTTTTTTACCAACAGCATCTATTTCATCTATAAATATAATAGAAGGTGCATTTTTCTTTGCAGCACTAAAAAGTTCATGTACTCTTTTAGCACCCATACCAACATAAATTTGTACAAAGGAAGCACCACTTTGGTAGTAAAAAGGAACGCCTGCTTCATGTGCAACGGCTTTAGCAATCATAGTTTTACCGACACCTGGAGGGCCAACTAATAAAACACCACGTGGCATACGCGCTCCAAAATTTTTATAGCGTTTTGGATTTTTCATAAAATCAATAATTTCTTCAAGTTCTATTTTAACATCACTGATGCCACCTATATCATTAAAAGTAACATCACTTTTTATAGATGCAATTGGAGAACTTGAATCTATCCCTACTCCAGCAGAACTATTTTTAGATATTCCAGAACTGTTTATTTCATAGCCACTTCTTTTTTGCCACTCTCTTACAAGCAAAGAGCCTAAACCTAAAAATAAAACAGAAAAAAGTATATAAAGCACAATATTTGATTCACTGCCAACTTCAACTTTATAATCTATAAACATTTTTGGAGTAACTTGGGAAGATGCTATTTTATAAATCTCTTCTTTCGTTTTAAGATATACATATTCTTTTGAGACTACTACTTTTTCTACACTATGATTTTCAAGCATTACTTGTGCTTGACTAAGTGTTATTGCTTCAGAGTTATCACGAACGATTGCAAATATCACTAAAGATATAATGATAAACGCAGAGACATAAAGTGCAATTCTATTTGTACTAGAGTTTAGCATAGTTAAAATCCTCTCTTACTTCATAATTTTGAATACTTATCCAATTTCCAACAAGGTCTTCATCTGACTCAACTACTATTTTATTAAAATGTTGATCAAGTCCATGGTAAAGTCCATCTTTTTGAGACTCTATCAAAATATCAAGCTCACCATTAAAAGCTTTTCTAAAATCATAATTTTTAGAATTTATAAGTTCTTCTATCTCGTGAAGTCTATTTTTTGCAGTTTTACCATTTACTTCAGGTTTCATAAAAGCTGATTGAGTACCATCACGTTTAGAGTATGTAAATGCATGCAGGTGGGTTAAAGGTAGTTCTTTTGCGTTTCTTATTCCTTCTAACCACAACTCTTCACTCTCACCAGGGTGACCTGTTATAAAATCTGTACCGATTGCAAAACCTTTTTCTGCTAAAAGTTCAAAAAGTTCTTTATCTTGTTTATACACATTACGTCTATTCATTAATTTCAACATTGTTGGAGATGTATGTTGCAATGCGATATGAAGATGTTTTTCTAACCATGGTTCACCAAGAATTTCTTTAAACTCATCAGTAATTTGAATAGGTTCAACACTACCTAAGCGAATACGACGAACTCCTCGGATTTGAGAAATTTTCTTCATAAGAAGAGCAAGTGATGTTTTCGTATCTTGTCCATAACTTCCAACATTTGTTCCTGTTAAGATAAACTCTCCATAACCATTCAGTGCCAACCTACTTATTTGTTCTAAAATACGAGTTTCATCCATACTTCTGGCGTTACCACGGACAAAAGGAATAATACAATACGAACAACGAAAATTACACCCCTCTTGAATTTTAATAAATGCTCTACTTTTTCCAACAAAGTCATCAACTACTGCTTCGTCAACATGGTTTAAATCACCCGGATCATAAAAAGGTTTCTCTTGTGAGAGCATAAAGTCTATTTTCTCTTTTTCACTCTGACCAAACACACCATGTATTCGCTTTTCTTTCAAAAGTGATTCACCCTTAGTATGTGCTCCGCAACCAGTTAAAAAAAGCTTAGCTCCACTACCATTTTTCTCAACTTGAGAAATATATGAACGAACATGAGTATCCGCCCCATTTGTAACTGTGCATGAGTTTATTACTATAGCGTCTGCTTCTGCCTCATTTTCCGTTATTTCATAATCTTTTAAAGAACTCATCATAACCTGTGAGTCATAAAGATTTGTCCGACAACCGAAGGTTTTAAAATATACTTTTTTCATTTAAACAATCTCATGATTATGTGGAGTGGTTTTACTATCTTGTGTTGATATATGTAATTTTTGCGTAGGATAAGATATAGTTATATCATCTTCAGCATTAAATGCATCAACAATTTCTGTAGATATAACACTTCTAAGAGTAAGTGTTGCATAGGCGTTTGTTAAATACCATGATTCTATACTTAGACCATTTGGTTCAATAAAGGAGAATATTCTCGGCTCTACATTTGTATTTTTAAGACTATAGTGCTGTCTTAGTTTATTTAACTGCTTTCTTGTAATATCCGTATAACCTTTAGAGAATTTTTTAGTCACTTCTTTTGCTAAATGCATCGCTTTTTTATGATTGGAATCAAAAGTAATAGTAATTTTAACCCCATCCCATACAGTCTTAAGTGAGCTGTGTGTATAGTTTGCAATCATGCGTGTAAATACATAGTTATTAGGCACAAAAACAATTCTTCCAGCTCTTCTATTTTCCATTACTGTTGTTAAGGTAATATCTTCTAGTATAGTCATACGCAAAAGTGAAATATCCATAACATCACCAACATATTTTATACCGTCCATATCTATACGTATTCTATCACCGACATGTATACTGCCGCCAAATACAATAACTAACCATCCCAAAATACTCATAAACCAATCTTTCATTGCAATCGCGATACCGGCTGATGCAAACCCAAGAATAGTTACAAGATAAGCTGCGTTTTCAATATAGTTAAAAAATAGTATAAGTATAATTAGCGTAAAGTTAGTAAAAGTAATGATTTTATTTGCCATATAAAATCGTTCATTATCTGTTATATATTTTTTTACAACAAGCTTTAATAAAAAGAATATAACAAATACAACTAAAATAACGATACCTATCTTCATCACTCGATAAATTTGCGTTTCAACAGCTTTATTAATATTTAACTCAGCAATTTCAAGTCGTTTTTGATAAACTTCAGATGTTACATTTATTGTATCAAGAGCTGTCTCAAATCTTTCAAGTTGCTGCTCTTTTTGAATTGCCTCTTCTTTATATTTTCCTTCAACATCTATAGTGCTCATTTTTTTATATATATCATTTTCTTTTCGAAGCAATACTATCAAGTCATTAAGACTGTTTCTGCGTTTAATGTACTCATCAAAACTAGCATCGAGTGTTTTAATAAGTGAAATACCTGTAAATATGTCAAACGGATTCGAAATATTTGGAACTTCATCAATTGTTGGAGGAGTAATCAATTTTGAAAAAGGTGCATTATATTTACCTTTTAGTTTTTCTATCTGAGAGCTTAAAATGTTTTCTTTTGAAATTAAAGCGTTTAATTCATCATGATCACTTGTAGTTTTCGCTTTTTTAGAGAGATAATTAATTCTCTCTTTAATACTTGAGAGATTATCTCTNACCTCCACAGAAGTCAAGTAAGAAGCATAACTTTTCATCCATACTTTTTCTTCTAAAATATCCTTCTCAATTGTACGTAATTCAGCTTGATAACGTTTAATTTGCTCTTGTCTCTCACTCTCATGTTGCGCTTCTAGTTTTTCTCGTTGTTGCAGCAAATATTTTTCTTCACTACTCAATTCAGCCGAAAAAAGAAGTGTCGTAAAAAATATAAATAAAATTAAAAGAAATTTCATTAAGAGTCTCCAAAACTATCTAGTACAGATATGACAAGATCTTTTTCTACTTTATCAGTGATTTGAAAATCGCCTATTCCATTTGGTATTATAAATGTAATGCTAGCATCTGAACTTTTTTTATCTAAAAAAAATGTTTCATAAAATTTTTGAGAATTTTGGATACAATAAGAAGTAGGAAGATTATATTTTTCCAAAAGAGATTTTACTTTAAGCGCATCATCCGCACTCATCAAGTTCATTTTAACAGCAGTTTCATTTGCCATAACCATTCCAATAGCTACGGCTTCACCATGAAGATATTTTTTATATTTTGTTTCGTTTTCTATAACATGCCCAAAGGTATGGCCATAATTTAAAGCTGCTCTAACTCCATGCTCTTTTTCATCTTGAGCGACCACACTAGCTTTTGTCTGGACCGCTTGTTTTATAGCCTCTTGCAATACTTCTGGGTTTTTTAAATCTGCCTTTTCTAAAAACTCAAAAAAATCTTTATTAAAAGTGACAGCCATTTTCACTATTTCTGCAACACCAGCTCCAAACTCACGAACAGGAAGCGTAGTTAAAAAATATGGATCAATATAAACAGCTTTAGGTTGATGAAACGCACCAATCAAATTTTTTCCATATTTATTATTCATGCCTGTTTTACCACCTACACTTGCATCAACTTGAGACAAAAGCGTTGTTGGAATCTGAATAAAATCTATACCACGTTGATAAATGCTCGCAGCAAATCCTGTCATGTCTCCTATCACACCACCGCCAAAAGCTATGAGCATAGATTTACGGTTAAATCTATGCTCAAATAGTGCTTCTAAAATAGAGTCAATACTTTCTTGATTTTTATACTCTTCTCCATCATTTAGAGTCACAACTATCAACTCTTTTGCAGAAACTTTTGATTTTAAATATTCTAAATGAAGTTTTGATATTGTACCGTTTGTAACTATGGCTACTTTTGTATCAAAATATAGTTTGGGGAGTGTGTCAATTGTTATGTCGTATGAGTTGTCTATTACTTGTTTTAAAGAGATGTTTACCAGCATTATTTATCCAAAATTTATATGTGATATATAATACTGAATTTATACTAACAAATAGCTAAATGAAGCCTCTACAATTGAACTGGAATAAAAATCTGATGATAATCATCAAGCTTATAGTGTAAACGTTCACTATCAGTAGAGAAAAAAGAGTATATTCTTCTTCCTGTCAACTTTTGAGTAAATGGAAGAATTTGTACAAAATTTTCTTTTTGTTTGAGTATTTTAATTGGATTTTCATTCTCTTTAAAGACCTTAATAGATTTAGAAAAAATAGTTGAAAGATTGTTATAGTGTTCAATAACCTGTTCTTTATCTTCTTGATGCTCATTCATATAATTATAAATTTCTATATTAAAATTCATCTGTTCTGAAATATCAAATATTGTAGCTGAAATTTTCTCAAAATCACGGTTATCAGAAAGAATAAGTGCCGCGTCTTTAAGTGTTGAAAAAGGTCTATCAGATATTTTTAGAACTGGCACATGAGATTCATAAAGTACATTTCTAATTTTATAATTGGCAAACATCTCTTTGGAAACCATCACAAGACCTATATGATGATACTTAATATCATTGTGAAATTCACTAGCAAGGTTTACACTATCATAATCTATATCAACAATAATATTAATATCTCTATACGCTTTTATATATTCAAGTGCTTCAATATTGCTAGGATTTACAATCTTTATTATTAATTCATGTTTAAACTTTCTATGTGCAAAAACAGCACGTCTCACCAACTCTTCTAATGTAGAGTGATTCACAATATTCATATCAATATAAAGATATAAATTTGAGCCAAAAGGTTCAGGAAATTGTCCAAGTTCTCGTTTAATAGCACGATATACTGACTTTAATACCGCTGGTTCACCAACAAGAACAAGTAAATCGTTTGGTTGTATCATTCTACGGCGAGATGGCATGAGAAGTTTTCTATTTCTATAAAGTGCCACAATTCGCCAATTTTTCTGCTCAATAACACCAATATGACGATAAACGAAAGAACTTCCAAATGGAACAAGCACTTCCATTATTTCACCCTCACCTATACCGACATTTTGTGCTATAACAGGTACATTTGGAAGATAGTCAAGCAGTCTAGAAGCTAAAATTTCATTTGAGTTTATCAAAACAACATTAGGATCTTCATTCTCCATATTCCACTGATTCAAAACAACGATTCGAAGCTGTTTTTTAATGGTCCTAATATTTTTAATAGTATTTTCAACATCTGCAACGTTATTCATTGCTATAAAGACTTGTACAAATTCCATTTTAAGTAAATTAGCTATTTTGTAAAGACTCGTAGGATCAAACTCATAAAATTTAAATCTTGAAGGATTTACATTTTCAAAAACTTTTTCTTTCATTTGCACAATATAATAAATATTTTCACTGGTGTATGTTTCTATAGCTCTTTGAATAAAATGTTCACCAACAACACCATCACTAATAATTAAAATTTTTTTCATATATACTCTATCATTTTTTTACTCATTATATCAAAACTCTTATCTTTTAATTACGTCTGAGAGTTTAATCCAAATACTTTTAGATGATTTCATCCAAACTTTATTATGAAAGTAACCTGTAATTTTGAGCCAGTTTTGAGTTTTAACAGACGAAGTAAAAGATGTTCCCTCACTCCATTTGTCAACTACTTTTCCATTTACATCATTATAAATTTCTGCGTTTTTATTTAAACGAAATGTACTCGCTTTAAAAGTTTTAATTTCTTCTGAATTAATTATCTCTTTCTTATTTCTAAACGCTTTTTTCATAAGCAATTCAGGGAAAGGATTTGCTTCATCACATTTAACTAAAAATAGATTTTTTGTATATTTTTCTTTGGTTTTATTCTTTTCAATATCTTCACTATTTAGATATTTTATAGTACTTTCTTTTGTTTTTAAAATATTATCTTGTTCTTTTATTTGATTTTTCAGTTTATTGATTTCATTTTTATAATCTATTTCTATTTTGTATAAACTCTTAAAAGAATTTAATTCTTGTTGCAAAATTTTATTTTTATCTCTCTGTTCTTGTAACTGCATCTCATAAATTTTTGAATCTGCTTGGCAATCAGCATACTCTTCTCGAAGCTCTCTTATATCACCAACAATTGCTTCAATTCTTTTCATCTCATTTGCAGCAAGAGGAAAATAAATTATAAAGAGTATCAATAAAAGTTTCACACTAAGCCTTTTTAAGCAGTTTTACACCCATTTCAACATGATGCGTATATGGAAATTGATCAAACATAGCCATATCAACTATAGTATGTGTCAGCGTTAAAATATCTAAATCACGTGCTAATGTCTCTGGATTGCAGGATATATATAAAATATGCTCATGTCTTGAAGCAAATTTACACGACTCTACATCCATTCCACTTCTTGGTGGATCTACAAAAATACTTGTAATATTATATGAGTTTATATCAATCTCTTTCATTCTTCTAAATTCTCTGACTTTATCAAGGGCTTGCACAAACTCTTCAACACTCATACGAACGAATTCTATGTTTTTGACACTGTTAAGTTTCATATTTGTTTTGGCTGCGTTTATAGACGATTTTGAAACTTCAGTTGCCAATACCTTATCAAATATTTTTGCAAACGGTATTGTAAAATTGCCTGCTCCACAATAGAGTTCAAGTAAATCACCTTTTGCTTTGGAAAAATGCTTTAGTGCCCATGATATCATCTGCTCATTAACTCTAGGGTTTGGCTGAGTGAAACTATTTTCAATATGGTTAAATTTATATAAATTGTTGTCTATCTTAAGTGTTTCAGTTATATAATCTTGCCCAATAACAACTTTTTGTTTTCTTGAGCGACCTATAATATATATGCCAAGTTCTTTAGCTATTTTTGTGGCTTCATTTTGCCACTCTTTATCTAGTCTTCTGTGATATATTAACGATACAACCACTTCCCCACTGCTAGAACTCAAAAAATCTGCTCCAAACAATTTAAAGCCTATCTTTTTTTCTTTTATGGAGATTAAAAGTTTAGGCATCAGGGCTAAAATATGCTGATTTACCTGAGGGCATTCATCAATTAAAACGACACCCTTTTGTTCTATATGATTCATTCCATAATGAATGTCATCATCTAAATGCCAAATTTTAAATTCACTACGAGAACGATAGTGTGAATCAGGTGATTTAAATACGGATATATTTCCATCATAAAATGGTTTAAATCTCTTTTGATTTAGCTCTTTTTTTTCATTGAGTTGAGCATCATAACCATTGTCATAAACTCTACAAGCACCACATTCACCAAAATATTTACAATCCACTTTTAATCCTATTTTATTGAAGCTATTAAATTACCTATGAGAAGATTCCAACCATCTATGAGTACAAAAACGAGTATCTTAAAGGGTAAGGATATCATTACAGGAGGAAGCATCATCATACCCATAGACATAAGTATAGAAGCCACAACCATATCTATTACCAAAAATGGTAAAAACAGTAAAAAACCTATCTCAAACGCAGTCTTTAATTCACTAATTACAAAAGCGGGAATAATTATAGAAAGAGGCACATCCGCTACGGTCTGAGGGTTTTCCATCTTTCTTATTCTAAAAAAAAGAGCTAAATCTTTTTCTCTTGTGTTTCGTATCATAAAGTTTTTAAAGGGCAGTGTTGTTCTGGTAAATGCCTCTTCATAACCTATCTCTTCTGCTATATAAGGTTTTACACCATTTTCATATGCTTTGGTTCCCACTGGCTCCATCACAAAAAATGTCAAAATCATTGCCAACATAACTAAAAGTTGTGTCGGTGGTACTTGTTGTGTACCCAAAGCTTGTCGTAAAAAACCAAATACAATCACAAATCGAGTAAAGGTAGTCATAACAAGTACCATTGAAGGTGCTAAAAATAAAAGAGTAAGTACGACTAATACATTTAATGACGAAACTAACTGTTGCGGTGTATCTGGAGCTGCAAGCTCAAAATTCATGGTCGGTATGGAGACAGCTTGGGCACCTAACAAAGAGACAAGTGCAAAGAATAGGACAAAGTATCTTAACATTACTTGGCTGTGGTCCTATCTAAGATTGAGTTTTTAACCTTAGCCTCATCTTTACTTTCTGCACCATAAAAATGAAGCTCAACTCGACGGTTCTTTTCTCGTCCACTTGCCGTGGTATTACTTCCAAGAGGTTTAAACTCCGCATATCCTGCGGCACTAATTCTAGCTGGGTCAACTCCATCTAAAAGAAGTTCTTGTAGTACAGAAATTGCTCTAGCTGATGAAAGTTCCCAATTATCTTTAAATGGAGCATTTCTTCCCGGTCCCTGGTTGTCAGTATGCCCTTGGACACTTACTTGCATAGTTTTAGGTAGTTCTTCAATAATTAGAGCTACTCTTTTTAAAAAGAGTAATGCATCTTCATTTTCTATAGTCGCTGTACCAGATTTAAACAAAAGTGAAGCAGGAAGTTCTATAACAAAACCTTCTTGAGCTTCATCTAGAGAGATAGCAGGTCCATGACCTTTTTCCATCATTTCATTTGCTTCACCAATTGCTTGTTGAACTCTATTTACAGTTTCACTTGTTTCATCTTGAGATTCTATAGGTGTTGACTCTTGAATACGTTGCTTAGAAATTTCTGTTTTTGTACCACCTTCTAAAACACTCATGGCACCTGAGAGAGAACCAATTGCTTCAGAGATTTTTTTTGCATCCATACTCGACATTGAGAGGAGCAGTACAAAGAAACACAAAAGGAGTGACATAAGGTCACCAAACGCAGCAAGCCAAGCAGGTAGACACTCTTCACATTCTGGGCACTTTTTCTTAGCCATTAGTCAAACTGGCTCACACGATCTGTTGGAGCTAAGTAACTCAATAGTTTAGCTTCAAGTACCCTAGGAGCATCCCCTGATTGAATAGACATAATTCCAGAAAGGATCATCTCTTTGACCTTTGTCTCTTCATCATTTCTAATAGTTAAAATATTGTATATAGGAGTACCAAAAACATTACCTATAATCGCACCATACATAGTAGTCAGTAAGGCAACCGCCATTGAAGGACCAATAGCTGATGGATCTGCCATATTTAAAAGCATCGCAACAAGACCAATAAGTGTACCAACCATACCCATAGCACCTGCAAGACCAGCCCATTGACTAAAAATAGAACTATGAATTTTATGTCTTGTACTAGTCTGTTCCATCTCTATTTCTAAAAGTTCACGAATAGTATCGGGTTCACTTCCATCAATTGCCATAGAAAGCCCTTTTTTCAAAAACTCATTCTCTTCGTTATTAACTTCACTCTCAAGAGCAAGAATTCCATCTTTTCTGGCTTTTGTTGCAAACGCAACTAATTTTTTAATTAGCTCTGCAACATCTTCTTCACCAGGTTTGATAGCTTTCATGAAAACTTTTGTAAAGGCTTTCATTTGTGATGGTTTAAAAGAAACCATTAAAGCCCCAATACTACCACCAACAACAATAAGGACTGAGGGAATATCAATATAAGCACCAACACCAACACCCATAGCCATAGCACCAAGGAGAAGTGCCATAATTAAAACAATACCAATGACCGTACCTAAATCCATTCAAATACCTTACATAAATTTTTAATTGCCTTATAATACCACAATATTTATTAGTATCTTGATAAACTTTTAACTATTAATGGTAAAATGTCATACAAACCAAAAAGAAGTATAAATAATGAATAAAAACAACACAAGTATAATCATCTTGGCTGCTGGAAAAGGTAGCCGTATGAAGTCACATAAAGCGAAAGTTCTTCACGCTATCAATGGTAAACCAATGCTCTACCATATAATAAAAGCGTCTCTTGAAATTTCAGATGACATTACCGTCGTTATAGCACATCAAAAAGAAGCTGTAGAAGAACAGATGAGAGCCTATTTTGATGATATTACATTTGTTATTCAGGATGCAGACAACTTTCCAGGGACTGGGGGAGCTATGAAAAATGTAACCCCTAAAAATGAAAAAGTTTTAGTTTTAAATGGAGATATGCCACTTATTACAGCTGCTGCACTTCAAGGATTTTTAGATACTGATTCAGATGTAATTATGTCCATATTTGATTTAGAAAATCCAGACGGTTATGGTCGTGTAATCATTCAGGATAATCAAGTTCAAAGAATTGTAGAACAAAAAGACGCAACGGCAGAGGAACTCAAAGTGACTACAGTAAACGCAGGTATATATGCGTTTAACAAAAATGTAATAGAAAAATATATTCCTCTACTTTCAAATGAGAATGCACAAGAAGAGTACTATCTTACTGATGTT
>JGI997J19993_1000194_pt1 | contig 20550 bp, 21 predicted proteins | sample Etolagbewater25m_FD_19993 | JGI IMG/M metagenome (IMG submission 19993)
ATGACAGAAGTAAAACTAAAAATATCAGCTCGCCAGATCAACTTCAAAGATTAACAAAAAAACTCAAAATGTTTACAAAAGAAGGATTTTTTATAGCCGTAGATCAAGAAGGCGGAAAGGTTGCACGTTTAAAACCTGAGTATGGATTTAAAGAGACTCCATCAGCATTTGAAGTATCTAAACTTGGTTTAAAAAATGCACAAGAGATATATGAAAAACAATCCTATATGCTAGAACAAGCCGGTATCAATCTCAACTTTGCACCGGTTGTTGACCTTGCCATCAATCCTAAAAATAAAGTAATTGTACAATTAGAACGCTCTTATGGAAATGATTCCTCTCTCGTTGTGTCTTTTGCCGAAGTGATGATACAAGAACAGCAAAAAAGAGGCATAACCAGTGTACTCAAACACTTTCCAGGTCACGGTTCCTCCCTAGAAGATTCACATCAAGGTTTTGTAAACATAAGTAAGACGTGGAGTACAAAAGAGTTAGAACCTTATGAAAAGCTCATACAAGAACATAAAGTTGACATGATAATGACCGCTCATGTTTTTGACAAATATATAGACCAAGATTATCCTGCAACACTCTCTTATAGAGTAAACACAGAGATACTCAGAGGCAAAATGAAATATAGAGGTCTTGTTATAAGTGATGATATGCAGATGAAAGCCATTTCAGAGCATTACTCCACTAAAGAAGCAGTAACTTTAGCCATAAACGCAGGAGTGGATATTCTTCTTTATGGAAACCAATTAGCCAACATCACAGCAGATGAACTCGTAAACACTATCTTTAAACAGGTAAAAAACGGTGCAATTTCTTATGAAAGAATTCTAGAGTCAAATGAGAGAATAAAAAATCTACATACAAAAAATTCTATCATTCAAAAACCTATAATTTTCACACAAAAACGCAAAGAGATGACACAAGAGTACATCAAAACTCATTATGGACTTAAAGTAAGAGAGATTACAATAAAACCTAAAATGATTGTGCTTCATTGGACAGCTGTTATGGATTTCAATGATTGTTTTACAAGACTAAATCCAGAAGAACTTTACAGTGACAGAGGTGATATAGCAAGTGCTTCAGCACTCAATGTTTCAGCTCATTTCTTAGTTGCACGCGATGGAACTATTTACCAGCTTATGCCGGACAACTGGATGGCTCGTCATGTGATTGGACTTAATTATTCTGCCATTGGAATTGAAAATGTTGGAGGAGAGGGAAATGCAAAAGACGACCTCACAGATGCCCAACTACAATCAAATATCAAACTTGTGAAGTATCTCCAAGCAAAATATCCAAGTATTGAGCATATAATCGGTCATCATGAATATAGAAACTTTGAGTCAACACCTCTTTGGTTAGAAAAAGATGCTGGATATAGAACTATCAAGGCTGATCCAGGTGAGAGATTTACAAACGCAGTGAGAGCCGGTGTAAATGGATAGTGCCTTTTCTCTGCTTGATTGGCTAGTCTTTGGTGGCTACTTCGCCATTTTAGCAATATCGTCCTATCTCTTTAGCAGAGTAAAAATAACTTCCACAAGAGAGTATTTTGTATCGGCAAACTCCATGCCTATGTTTGCAGTTGCCATCTCAGTTTTAGCCACTTCACAATCAGCCGCTACATTTTTAGGCGTTCCCGAATACTCTTACTCACACGATTTTACTTTTATAGGCTTTTACTTCTCAGCCCTACTTGCAGTTATCTTTGTAGCCTATGTTTTGATTCCAAAATTTTACACCATGAGAGCCGTTACAGTTTACGAACTACTAGAAAAACGCTACGGTGAGAGTGCTAAAAGAGAAGCTGGAATTATGTTTTTGCTTGGTCGCGTTTTAGCTAGTGGCGCAAGACTTTACATCGGCTCACTTGCGATTTCTATGATTCTCTTTGGAGATATAACATTTGTTCATGTAGCTGTTTCTATAGCCATTTTAATGTTTGGAGCTTTGGCTTACACTTACTTTGGCGGTGTCAAGTCAGTAATTCTCAGTGACATCATTCAAGCAGCGACTTACATCGGAACAGCTCTAGCAGTCTTNATTTTTTTATACTATTCACTTGAGAATATTAATATTATTGAGTCTCTAAACNAACACAACAAACTACGTCTTTTTGACACTTCCCTCGATGGAAAGTTTAGTGTAATCGGACTACTAACAGGCTGGTTTCTTTTAAATATAGCTGCGTTTGGGCTTGATCAAGATATGACGCAAAGAGTTCTGAGTTGTAAAAATGAAAAAGAGGCGGCGAACTCTTTAATAATCTCAATTTTATTGACGATTCCCGTAGTTTTACTTTTCTTATCTATTGGTGCACTTTTGTTTTTATTTTACCAAGAGAGTTCAGTGGTTCAAAATTTTGAGGGTGAAAAAATTACAATCTTTATGTACTACATTCTCAACGAAATGCCCGAAGGTCTTCGCGGACTTGNAACAGTTGGAGCAATTGCCGCAGCGCTCTCTAGTACAAACTCAGTTTTAGGAGCTATGGCTTCAGTCGCTATTGAAGATATCTATAAACCTTGGAAGTTAAAACGCAGTGATGTAGATGAACTTCACTTTGTAAAAGCCTCAAGAAACGCAGTACTCTTTTTTGCAGTAGCTTTATCTGCTATGGCAATGCTAAGTTACTTTTGGCAAAGATACAGCGAACTTTCACTTATCAGTTTCGCACTTGGTGTCATGGCCTTTGCATACACTGGATTACTTGGCGTTTACTTCTCAGCAATTTTCACTTCGCGTGGCAGTTCAAAAACAGTTCCCTATGCTCTTGTCGGTGGATTTTTAAGTGTTTTAGCACTACAACCATACATTTTTGGCATCAACATAGGTTTCTCGTGGCAGATAGTTATTGGGACGATAGTTGCTTTTATGATTATGCAGTTAGGAGATAAGCATGAGTGAACTATATATAGGCGTAATGAGTGGAACAAGTCTTGATGGTATCGATGTCGCTCTTTGTGACATAAACTCTCAAAGTTGTAAACTGATTTCTGCACAAGAGTATCCTTTTGACAAAGAGTTAAAAAGAGAAATTTTAGAAGTTATAGGTGGCTTTACTACCCTGAAAGAGATTGGTACGATTGATAAAAAACTTGGGCTTGCTTTTGCTCATGCAGTCAATAGATTTGTAAGAGAAAAAGAGTTAAACGTAAAAAACATCACTGCGATTGGTCTTCATGGACAAACGCTTTGGCACGAACCCGATGCTGAGTTTGCTTTTTCAATGCAACTTGGTGATGCTAGTACAGTTGTTGCAAAGACTGGCATACAAGTTGTAAGTGATTTTAGAAGTATGGATATAGCAAATGGTGGGAAAGGTGCTCCTTTTGCTCCTGCGTTTCATCAGTTTGCCTTTAAAAATCAAGATAAAAAAACAGCTGTTTTAAATATTGGCGGCATGGCAAACATCACTCTGCTTGGTGAAAAATTACAAGGCTGGGATACAGGTTGTGGTAATGTCCTGATGGATATGTGGATTTCTAAATGTCAAAATCTAGCCTATGATAAAGAGGGTGCGTTTGCTAGAAGTGGCACACTTAATAAAGATCTCTTAAACGCAATGCTGGAGGATAACTACTTTAAGAGACTCCCTCCAAAAAGTACAGGCCGTGAGTATTTTAACGAGACATGGTTTGCTTCTCATCTTCCTATTTTTAACTCTATCAAAGACGCAGACATACAAAGAACCCTGCTTGAACTCACTGCGTTTAGCATTGCAAATGATTTAAAAAACAGAGGCCTAGAACTTGTAGCAGTGTGTGGCGGCGGAGCAAAAAATAGTTTTTTAATGCAAAGAATTCAAGAACTCTCTCATCTTGAAGTAAAACCAAGTGATCTACTTGGAATGAGTAGTGAATTTATGGAAGCAATGGCCTTTGCTTGGCTGGCTTACAAAAGGGTTCATAAAGAAAAGGTAGAATTATCACAAGTAACGGGTAGTTTTAAAGATTCGATTTTAGGTGCAATATATGGTTAAAATAAAAGAGTGGTTGAAACATACTCCTTATAAAGATTACGAGATTTCGGTTGCTTCTGCAGATGCTAGTTTTCGCCAGTACTATAGACTGACAAAAGAGAATGAAACTGTTTTACTTATGGACTCTTCTTTAGAAAAAGATTCTCTTGCCCCATTTATTGATGTGACTTCAAGACTATTAAACGCAGGTGTCAAAGCTCCCAAAATTTTAGAACAAAACCTCGAAGATGGTTTTTTGATTATAGAAGATTTTGGAAACATACATCTTTTAAACATTTTAAATAAAAACAATTTTCAAGAACTCTACTNAAANGCAATAGATGAAATCATTACAATGCAAAACGCAACTCCAAAAGATTTACCACTTTATGACAAAGCNTTTTTACATTTTGAAATGGACTTGATGAAAGAGTGGTATCTTGAAAAAAAGCTCAAGATTATTTTAGATGAAAAGCAAAAAGAGTTACTCAAAAATTCATTAAACGCAATCTCTGAAGTTGTTTTATCTCAACCGCAAAATGTTTTTGTTCATAGAGATTACCACTCACGAAACATCATGCTAACACAAACAAATGTTATAGGTGTTATAGACTACCAAGATGCTATGAATGGGGCTATAACATATGATTTAGTCTCTTTGCTAAAAGATTGTTATATAGAGTTTAAACGTAAAGAAATTGAAAAACTCGCCTTAACATTTCGTGATAAAAAGGGTATAAACGCAACTGATGAAGAGTTCATAAAATGGTTTGATTTTATGGGTCTGCAACGACACATAAAAGTACTGGGAGTTTTCTCGCGTTTACATCTTCGTGATGGTAAAGATGGGTATTTAAAAGATATTCCTCTCACTTTAAAATATACAATAGAGACTGCGTTTAGATATGAGCAAACGCAAGAGTTGGCGGAGTTTTTAAAAGCTTGTCAATTGGATTCCAAGTCAAGCTTGGAATGACGGAGATGAGATGAAAGCTATGATTTTATGTGCTGGTCGAGGTGAGAGAATGCGACCTTTGACAGATGTTTTACCAAAACCCCTACTTGAAGTTCACGGCAAACCTTTAGTAGTATGGCACATAGAAAATCTGGCAAAAGCCGGATTTAAAGAGATAGTTATCAACATTGCGCACTTGGCTTCTAAAATAGTTGAAACTCTTGGTGATGGTTCTGCTTGGAATGTCACGCTCAGCTACTCAGACGAGCAAAATTCTGGCGCCTTAGAGAGCGCCGGTGGGATTGTAAAAGCCTTGCCTTTTTTGGGAAATGAACCTTTTTTAGTAGTCAATGGCGATATTTTTTGTGACTATGAGTTCAACACTTCTTTTAAACTTGGAGATAAACTCGCTCATCTTATTTTAGTAAAAAATCCAGAACATAATCCAAGGGGAGACTTTGGATTAAAAAATGCTTGTGTTTTAAATACAGATAAAATCCAATATACTTTTTCAGGTATAGGATATTATAATCCAATACTTTTTAAAAATTTAGAGATAAAAAAATCGGCTCTAGCACCACTGCTCAGAAAAGAGATAGAAAATAAAAAAATAAGCGGTGAACTTTTTAGTGGCATTTGGCACGACGTAGGTACACCTCAAAGATTAAAAGAGATAAATGAGAAATTATGACAAAACTACTACTATTTTTAGCGCTGACAAGCTTACTATCGGCAAAATACACTAACTGCGAATTTCAAAACAAAAACTATATAGATATATGCGAAAAAGTTGTAAAAGATGGAGTTTCCTATAATTATGCAAATAGATTTTTACTCTCCTATTTTAAAACGCAAAAATTTGATGAAGTAAGTTGGAAATATCTCCAACCTCGTCACATTGCAACTCATAGAAAAAATGAAAAAAAAGCTAATAATGTTTTAGTCAAACAAGTTCCCAAAATGCTTGCTAATCTCAAAGAGTACAAAAAAGTTTACGACAAGGCTGAAAAAAAATATGGTGTAAACCGCGAGATTATAGCTGCAATTTTACTCAAAGAGACTAAACTCGGAGTCATAAAACCGACACACGATGCTTTCATAGTTTTTAATACAATGGTTGTAAGAACAGATCCAAAAACAGCTAGAGAGAAGTGGATATTACAGATGGGCAAAACAAATATGGCTTCGATTATCACGCACTGCTATAAAAATAAAATAGAACCAGAACAGTGTAATCTTCCAAGTTCATACGCTGGTGCTATAGGAATACCTCAATTTATGCCAAATAGTTTTATCTATGTTGAAAGTTACAAAGAGAAGGCTCCTGATTTAACAAAAATGGAAGATGCCATCATGTCTGCTGCAAAATTTCTGAACAAAAAAGCAAATTTTGAGACACTTATCAACTGGGATAAAATGCCAGATATCCCGACAATAGAAGCCGAGTGGTATGAATATGAGTTTAAATATGAAAACGCATCATTTGTTTATGAAAAAAGCAAAAATGGAACACTCTACAATTGTTTTACTGCTGGCAAAGATGAGCTCGCATATATGAAAGAGTATGCACAAAAAATTATGCGTTACAACAACTCATCTAACTACTCTGTAGGTGTTATGAGACTTGCTTACGATGCATATCATATGAGTAAAGGAAAATAAGATGGGTTGGACTTGTCAGCACGATGCAAGTGGTTACTGCAAACTTTTAAAAACAGCCTGTGTGCCTGGAATTAAAGGGTGTATATTAAAGAAAAGTGAGTATTTTTTCACAACCGGTTCTTATGAAGAAGATAAAAAAATTCAAGACTCGAAAGAGAAAAAAGAAGAAATAGATTTTGCTGCCTTAGCTCGGAGCAATTAATTAAAAGAGTTCAATTTTCTTGTAACAGAGCTAGCTCTAAACTTCCGCTTACATAATTAGCAAAAAATGCAAGCACCTCTTCATCTGCTTCATTAAAACCATTTCTAAACTTATTAAGCAGCTGAATTATTCCCATTACATTGCGTTTAGAGTCAAAAATAGGTACAGTAATCATATTCTCTGTCTTGTATCCACTCTGTTTATCAATGTTTTGCAAAAATCTTTCATCATCATACGGCTCATTGACTATTTGGGATTTCTGTTTGGAATAAGTATCTCCAACGACACCAGAATCCAGCGCAATCACAATACGTCCTAGGCCATCACTAAATTTAGTCCAAAGTATTTTATCTTCTTTATCAACTATAAAAATAGAACATCTATCAGCATCTACAAGACTCTTTGCCTTATCAGAGATAAGTTCAAGCACTTGTTCGACATTTTTGAGTCTCATGAGTTTCTGCCCAAATTCAGCTATTTGATCAAAGTTTTTCATTGTTTTTACTCTTTGTAATTTTGTATTTTGTAATGAGTTCTAAAAATCCACTTACATAGTGTGCAAAAAATATCATAAATTTCACGTCATCTTCATCAAAGCCCTCATCTTTATTAAGAAGCTGTAGTACTCCTATAATTTCTCTTTTTGAGTTAAAAATTGGTGTTGTAATGATATTGTTAGTTTTATAACCTGTCTCTTTATCCACTGCAGATGAAAAATTAGGATGGGCATAGGCATTATTTACAATTATAGGCTTTTGAGTTCTAATAGTTTGACCTACAATCCCTTTATTTGCGTTTAGTTTTATCTTTGAGATACCATCAGCGAGAGTAGTCCAAAGTTCATCATTTTCGCTATTGTATATATATATTGAACATCTTCTTGCAAGAATGACATCTTTAGCATATTTTGCAATATGCGGCAAACCTTCGCTTAAGGATTTTTTTTGAAGTAACTCTCTTCCAAAATCTGCTAATTTAATATACGTATCTGTATATTTCATGCTTTGCGCTTTGCTACCAACTCAAGAAATCCACTAATATAATGTGCAAAAAATATAATAAATCTTTTGTCATCATTATCAAAATCACCCTTGGCTTTGTTGAGTAACTGTAACACACCTATAATTTCTCTATTTGAATCAAAAATTGGTGCGCTAATCATATTTTGTGTTTTATATCCAGTCTTTTTGTCAACATCAGGTAAAAAATTAACATCAGAGTATGGATCATTGACAATTACCGGCTTTCTCACTCTCAGTGTATATCCGACTACCCCTTTTCCTGATGGAACTATAATTTTTTTAACTCCATCAGAATGCGTTGTCCAAAGCTTATCATTCTCTTCTTCATAAATGTACACAGAACATCTGTCTGCTCCCATTACCTCTTTAGCATATGAAACAATATGTGGAAGACCCTCTCCAAAAGATTTTTTCTCAAGTAACTCTCGCCCAAAATCTGCTAATTTTGAATACATATCTTCACTTTGCATTGTCTTTTTCCTTGAATTATTGGCTTTATTATAAGGCTATTATTGTAAAATTTTAACCAAAAAAAGGAACAAAATGGATTCAGTTACTATATGGCACAATCCAAGATGCTCAAAATCCAGAGAAGCCTTATCTATTTTAGAAGCTAATGGATGTGAAAAAGATATTGTTAAATACTTAGACACAAACCCAAACGCAGCAACAATCACAAATCTTTTAAAGATGTTAGGAGTCACTGCGAGGGAGTTAATGCGAACAAAAGAAGATATTTACAATGAATTAAAGCTAAAAGATGAACACAATGAAGTAAAACTTATAGAAGCTATGGCACTTCATCCCAAACTCATTGAGAGACCAATTTTAATAAAAAATGCTAAAGCCATCATAGGTAGACCTACTTCTGTTATAGTAGACTTTTTACAAGAGTAAAGAAATAGGGATGGCAAAAGTATACATATTTTTAATAGCTTTACTCGTTTCAGATCTATTTGCAAGCAATAGCGCTGTTATTTTTATGTATCACCGTTTTGCAGAAGAGAAATATCCCTCAACAAACATTACACTCAAGCAGTTTGAATATCAACTCAATTATCTCAAAGAGAATGAATACAATGTTTGGCCTCTCTCTAAAATAGTCAACTACATAGTTCAAAAGAAGCCTCTTCCTCCAAAAACTGTCGCTTTAACCATAGATGACGCTTATCGCAGTGTTTATACAGATGCTTTTACGAGTTTAAAGAGTAAAAAATTTCCTTTTAGTGTCTTTGTGAATACAAATCCTATTGATAACAAATCTAAAAATTACCTAAGCTGGGAACAGATGAGAGAAATGTCAAAACATGGAGGAGAGTTTTTAAATCATTCACTCTCCCATGACCACCTCATTCCAAAAAAAAATGAGCCTGAAAATATATGGAAAAAAAGAATTACTAAAGAAGTTGAAGCTGCGCAAAAACGACTTCAAGAAGAGCTGGGAAACAAAACCAACCAAAATCCTAAACTTTTTTCATACCCCTTTGGAGAGTATAGTGAAAAAACAGCAGAGTTAATCTCTTCCCTTGGCTATATTTCATTTGCTCAAACTTCAGGCCCTATTAGTTTTGAGAGTGACTTAAAAGCACTTTCACGATTTCCGATGGCAGAAGCCTATGCTACAGAAAAAGGTTTTCTAACAAAGTTAAATACTCTGCCTCTACCAGTTGAGAGTGCCAGCCCCTTTGAGCCACTCATTCAAAAAGAAAACCCGCCAAAACTCTATATGAAGCTCAAATATCCGATTAAAAATATAGGATGTTATTTATCAAACGGAGAGCCACTCACTATAGAGTGGATATCAGAAACAGAACTCTATATAACAGCTAAAGAGCCTATCTCACCACCTAGAAACAGATACGCTTGTACTGCGCCTAGTCCTGATAAGAAAATATTTTGGTACAGTCATTTATGGATAGTTAAAGAGTAAAACTAAGATTTAAGTTTTTCTATAATTACGCCATTATCTTTGATGAATTTAGAGATAATTTCTGAGTGAGTGTGTTCATACTCTTTTGCATAAACGATTCGTTTAATACCACTTGCAATTAAGTTTTTACTACATTCGCTACATGGCTCCAGGGTTACATATATTGTAGCACCATCAATAGAAATACCCTCACGAGCTGCCCAAATAATTGCATTCATTTCAGCATGTATTTCGTATGTTTTAGACCACTCATGATGTTCAGGTGTATACTCACCATCCCAATGATCACAACAGTTTGTAAAACCTGCAGGAGTGCCGTTATAACCAGTACTTAAAATTCTTCCATTTTTCACTATAACTGCACCAACCTGTTTCGAAACACACTTTGAAGCAGTTGCAAGTTCTGTAGCTATATTTATAAAATTTCTATCGCTTAACATGTTCTACTCAGGCATTCTTATAACGTTGATATCTGCGTTATGTCTTAGTCTTGCAAAATAATCACCTAAAACCTGCTCACGCTTATCATTCATTATAGAATTTATAATTTCGTTTTTAATACTTTCAAGTCCGCCCTCTTTCGCTGACTCAATTGATTTTATATAAAAGCTCATGTATCCATTCTTACCATCCGGAACGACAGCAGTAAAACTGTTTAAAGCAGTTTTTTCTAACATTGAAGCGAGTTCTGGAGAGATTCTTTCATATGGTAAAACCTGCTCATTTGTTTGAATATCAGGAGAGTAAAACATAGGGTTGTTAATCTTCTCATGAAGTCTTGCCTTATCTTTCGCTTGATAGATAATTACAGTAAAAGAACTTGGATGTATATAGTTATCCTTATGTAATTCATAATACTCTGATATCTCATCTTCACTTGGTTGTGAAACTGAAGAGTATGCTATAGAAGCGTAAAGTTTTTGAGAAAGCAGTTTATGTTTAATCTTCTCTTTTAAGTCTGTTGAGCTCAAGCCGCTCGACTCTCTAACAGCCTCATAAAACTCATTAATATTGAGATTATTTCTAGCAGCTGTCTTCTTAATATCATCATAAACTTCTGAACTTTCAACAGTTATTTTTCTCTCTTGCGTTTCAAGCTCTTCTAATCTTTTACGAATTAAAATATCTGAAGCTTTCTCTGCATCAACTTTTGAAGTTTCCATCTCTTTTTTTATCTCATAAAGCGTTATCGCCTTATCTTTTACAACTATGGCCACACCATCATAAACCTGCGCGCTTAGGAGTGTACTCAGACCAAGAATTAAAAATATTTTATACATTATTGTCCATTTAAAAAATTAATATTTTATTTTACCAACTTTTAACCAACATTTGCCTAAAATTCGCTTACTAAAACAAAAGGCTTTTTTATGGTAGTTACTCGTTTCGCTCCTTCTCCTACAGGTTATCTTCATATCGGTGGTTTACGAACTGCTCTATTTTCTTACCTTTGGGCTAAAAAAAATGATGGTGAGTTTGTTCTTCGTATAGAAGACACAGACAAGGCTAGAAACTCTGAAGAGGCAGCAAATGCCATACTTCAAGCATTTGATTGGTTAGGTTTAAAGCATGATGGTAAAATTACTTATCAATCACAACGTGGTGAGATTTATGCAAAATATATTAAGCAACTACTTGATGAAGGAAAAGCTTACAAATGCTACATGAGTAAAGATGAGTTAACTCAACTTCGTGAAACGCAAATGGCAAATAATGAGAGAACAAAATACAATGGGAAATATCGTGATTTTGATGGTACTCCGCCTGAGAATGTAGAGCCAGTTATCCGCATCAAAGCACCTTTAACTGGAGAGATTTTAGTTCGTGATGGTGTCAAAGGAGATATCTCTTTTCAAGCAGAAGACATTCTGGATGACTTTGTAATTGCACGTGCTGATGGTTCTCCAACTTACAACTTTGTTGTGGCGGTTGATGATCACTTAATGGGAATTAACGAGGTTATTCGTGGAGATGACCACCTCAGTAATACTCCAAAACAGATAGTAGTTTACGAAGCTCTTGAATTTGAACTACCAAAGTTTTATCACGTTCCTATGATTCACAACTCTGCAGGAAAAAAATTGTCTAAACGCGATGGTGCTACAGATGTTATGGCCTACAAAGAAATGGGTTATACACCTCAAGCACTTTTAAACTTTTTAGTGCGCTTAGGTTGGAGTCACGGAGATCAAGAAATATTTTCTATGGATGAGATGAAAAATCTTTTCAATCCAAAAGATATTAATAAGTCTGCATCTATTTACAATACTGAAAAACTAGACTGGCTGAATGCTCACTACATTAAAAACTCATCAAACGTAGAACTTGCAGAACTTTTAACTCAGTATGATTTAGTGCTTACCTCACATGATAAAAAAGAGATACTTTTAGATGCCCTCAAAGATAGAGCTAAAACCCTAAAAGAGCTTGCAACACTTACAAAAGAGATACTTTTAACACCTACTTCTTATGATGAAAAAGCTGTTGCCAAAGCTTTTAAAGGAAACGCTGTTGAAATTTTAAATGCCTTTGGAGCAAAAGTAGGAAACGCAGATGAGCTTCATCTTCCAAGTGATTATCACCACCTCATGGAAGAAGTTGTGAATGAGATGGAGATAGGTTTTGGAAAAATTGGTCAACCTCTTCGTGTTGCGCTTTTAGGAAAAATGAGCGGTCCCGGACTTGATAGTGTGATGGCTATTTTAGGCAAAGAAGAGACTATGCTTCGTATTGCAAACGCAATAACAGCAAACTCTTAAAGAGGAACAAAATTATCTTTTTTGATGATATAAATTCTTCATTAAAATTAGTTCTTTCAGATTTCGTGTTGAATTTTCCTGCTCAATAAGATTCTCTACAACACTTTCGTTGTAGGGATAATCCTTATTATTATTCACTAGTTTATAAATATAATATCTTACTTTATTATCTTTCTCACTACCAACAGAGTTTAAAAGATTTTCTATTGTACTCTTTTGAACTAAGTTATTATTTAGCTTCTTAACTACACTCAGTCTCACTCTTGAATCAGGTTCAGACTTATAATGATCAAGCAATATATCTTCTATATTCTCATCATAAGATAAAGCGTCCACACTTGCTTTTCTAATAAGTTCTTCATTAGAATTTAAAAATGGAATTATCTCACGAGACAGGGAAGGATCAGCTACATTACCCAGTGCATCCAAAGTGTATACTGTCTCTTCCAATGTTGAAGCATACTGTAATCCTAAAAGAAGTTTCTCCTTAATTTGATTTGATTTTTCAATATCATAGTTTTTGATATGGCTGCTTATTGAACCAACAGACATAAGAGCGGAACCAGCAAGCGTTTTATCCATACCTTTTTGGAGCAAGCCATCATAATCTAAAAGCAATTCTATTGTCTCACCTGAGGGATGTTTAATGGAAGAAAAAGCAACAGCCATCTGAAACTTCATATCAGGATTAAACGACCCATCCACAAACATCTCATTTAAGATTTTTTGAGTCTCTTCAGTTCCCACCATGCCCAAGAGTGCAATTATAAAAGCTATTTTATCGTCTGATATTTTCTTGGATAATATTAGCTGTGGAATCTTATTTACAATCTCCGGATTGCTGATTAATAACTCTTTCATCATATCCGATTGTTTAATAGTAAATTTTTTAGGAAGTTCATTTAAGGTATTTACAAAAACATCTAAGGAGATAGTCGGCTGTTTTGGCAGTGGCGTTTTTTCGATCTTTTGATTTGTATATTTAGTAGCTTTCTCTGTTATAATTTTTTTAATTTCATCTTGTGGTAGATAAATTTTTTTTAAAATAATATTTTGTTTCACAGTAAATGTTTGGTTGAACAATGAATATTTTAAAACTTCATCAATCTTGATATCTTCCACCCAAAATCCGACTCCATCAACTCTTGCAAGACCTCTATAATTAATAACTTCTATCTTGATTAACTTACTTGGTGAACTTTTGGAATCAAAGGTTTTTGTATATTCGTTTTTAAGCTTTTGTATCTCTTTTTTGCCTGCATCATAGCTATAATGGACAAGATATTCTCCTTTTTCATCTTTTTGGTGTGAAACTTTTGCATCACTAAGCTGAAATTCAAATGACTTTAAAAAACCCTCTGCCATAGATTTTTCTTTCTCATCTCTATTCTTGGAAAAAATAAACTTCTCAAAAATACCATATTTATTTATTTTAACGCTAAATGGCTCTCTTAGTGCCCTGCTTATTTCATTTGAATCAACTCCGTCCAATAGTGAATCTTTTGGATAAATTTTCACTCGAGCATAAATTGCTTCATCTAAAAATCTCTCTTTTTCTATATGAATCAGCCCCTCAAGGTTAATATGGACAGGAGCCGTTTTTGGATACAAAAAAGTCGTTTTATATGAAAATTCATATAATACCTCATCCCTATTCCATTGATAGCTTAAATGACTATCTTTGCTATCCACAGATTTACTGCCATTAACATTATAAAGATAGAGGAGTAATCCACTCAGGACAAGGAAAATTGCAAAATACTTTATCTTCATATGGACCAATTTAAATCAATATTCGTTATATTTGCATCTTTGCTATATGCAGCTTTTGTATTCATCAATGGAATAAAGTTTTTCTGTCCATCTTTCATTCCGCATGGATACTTTATAAAATACTTTTTACACCATTTAAGTTTCTCAAAAATATAATAAATTCCAAACTTTCCACTTAAAGCATGTATTCCGTAACCGGTATGACTTTTGGCTTCAACAGCAAATAAAGTTGAATTAGCGTCACCCATCCCATATTTTAAAAACTCAACTCCTAAACTATTTTTGGTAGCTAGATTTAAATCTATAAAGTCAAGATCTCCCTCTATTCCTGCCTTAATCAATTCAAGATCAAGTCCACCCCTTAAAAACGCATCCAGCTCCAAGTCAGGAACAGAACCAGAAAAATAGAGATCTCTCTCTAATCCAAAACTACTTTTTAATTCAGAACGACCTTTTAAACCAAAATCGACTTCCATGGGAACCGGACCAACAAGGAATTTTTCACTCAGTATAACTTCTTCTTTATACCAGGTTTTATTAATGTCTTTAAAAATTGACACATTATGATCAATATTTACATTGTCTGTTTTACCCAAAAGTTTCTTCCAAGTCGTAAATTCATGAAATATTCTTTTTTCAAACATATTGATTTGTGTATCTAATCCGCTTGGATAGTCATAGATAAATTGTGCAGTAATATCAAGTTCAAAAAAGTTTGCATGTAGGGAATAAAAATAGGGAATTAATGAAAAATCAGCGATAGCATAAACACCAGGAGTTATTGGCATTAATAGATTTGCACCTATATCAAATTTTGAATCAACTTCTACGCCAATTTTATTTTTATTGCCAAGTACAGGTGCAAAATCTTTTTCATAATGAAGTCCAACAGCCCCACTAATGCTTCTAGGCGTAGGAAATAAAGTATAAATATAAATCATTTCATCTTTGTAGTTGTCACTATCTTCAGAAACTTCATTGACACTATCATAATGATCTAGAGTAACTCTTAAAATGAACTTATTATCATTGCTTGTATTTATATCGTTAATGATTTTAACAACAACTTCTGGAGGAAAATTAATATCAAGATGAAAATGTGAAACCTCAGGTTCTAAATCATGATTGATTACACTCTTATATTGAGACATATTACTATCCCATATCTCTAGCTCTTCCCATATGCTATCGACTTTTATCAAGGCGTGCAAAGTAACATCCTGTGTTTCTACATTGTGAGAGTGCATAGTCACATGCGCGTGAATCTCTGTATCTTCACTAATATTTATATCATTACTGTTTTCATACAATAAGATATTGGTATTATCAACTTCGAGTAAACTTATTTCAAGGTTTGGTACTCCCTGCATAGATGCGTCTACGCTTATCACTTCTGCAGATGTGATATCATCATCATACACAACATCATTTGCACCATTTGATTCCAAGGACAATAGCGCATGGACGTGAAAATTGTCACTTATATCTGCTTCTTGAGGTAAAGATGTAAGGTATGAAAGTGTATTTTCTCCTGTTTTTAAATAATTAATTGTTTGAGAACCCAAATAAAAACTGTTTTCTATCTCACTTTCAGTTTCATTTGTAGTGTTAAGGTCTTGGGTCAGATAAAAAGAGACAGTTTCTTCACCGCTAAACTCAGTTTCTGCATCCATAGTATAGAAAACACTAAATGTTTTACCATGTACAAGCTTGCCATCCTCACTTACTATTTCGATTGAAGAGAATTTTGCGATTGGTTTTGATGAAGATGATTTTGAACATCCGTAGAAAATAAATAAACAGATAAACGAAAATATAAAAACTTTCATAACACTCCCCACTCAAAGAACATTTTTTATTTGTAAGAGGTAGCAAATTCAGAGAAAGTATATTAGACTACAAGACTGCCTCTTCTATATCACAAGTATAGCACACACTTTTCATTAAATATTGTTCATTATATTAATAAGGTTAATTTTTCCAAATCCATAATAGATATTTTTTCCATTTTCATAAGAAACATTACCAATTTTATCGGCGGTATTTTTAAGAATATTTTCTATTTCAACCCTTGTTAAATTTGGATTTTTTGCAAGCATAAGAGCGATAACACCGCTTACAATCGGAGCTGATGCTGACGTTCCTGCAAAACCATTTGCATCATTATAAAGAATATAATTTGCATCTAGAGTAGCAACTCCATTGTTGGCGCTGTTGTCTAAAGTAGTTATACCCAACCAGTACCCACCAGGTGCCATAAGATCTAAATTGTCTCCAAAGTTACTATAAACAGCTCTCAAGTTCTCTTTATTCGTTGCACCCACAGAGATAACTTCTGGTATAGCTGACTCATCATTTCCCATATCCTGATCGTCATTCCCACTTGCAAAAACTATTGCTATTCCCTTACCGTTACGACCATTGTTTGCCAAATCTACTATCGTATCTTTTACAGATTGTGATACATCATATGTACCCCAACTACAGTTTATAAGATCTGCTCCAAACGCCTCAGCCTTGTTAAAAAGTTCTATAATCTCAGCATCACTCATCATCTCTTTATACTTTAAAAAAATTATCTCTGATTCACCCGCAACTCCTACAATGCCTTTTGAGTTAATCCGTGCTCCTATAATACCAGTTACGGCAGTACCATGAGTATCGGATGTAAGAGTATGTGAAACATCTGTACCGCCAGTCTCAAGATTATAACTCTCTACAACAGCACCACTCAAATCTTCATGATTCATATCCAGACCATCATCAATAACTGCAATCTTAATGCCAAATCCTCTATTACCTTCTAAGAGCTCTCCAGCGTGAATATGAGCATCACTATCTATAGAATTTAGATTATAAAAACTTGCATCATAATTTATACTCCACTGTTGTTCATAATATGTTTCATTAAAGAGAGTTAGTTTTTCTACCGAAGAGGAGCTCGTTTCTCCACATCCAATCAAAAATAGCAAAAAGCTAAAACATATCACTTCTTTTATCATCTTATCTTTTTACTCTTTTTTTTATAAAATCAGGATGAGCATACGCAACATCTTCTTTCTCACTCAACCGATTAGCAATATCAATTGTCAAGCTTTTATCTGTAGTTTTTAGAAGATATAAATTTTCACTCATTTCTTTAATCATACTAAGATTAAACTCATTTAAATAGTTTTGTAAATTTTGATTATTTTGAAGTTTTAGAAATAAAGTATCCTTAACGCCAAGAAGTATTCCCTTTTCATTTTGATAATAGTCAATACTTTGAAAAGTTCTTGTCTCTGAGCTTATTGGAGTTAATACAACCATTTCATCATTTTTGTAAAAGTAGCTATCTTTTGCGTTTATCAATTGTGTGAGAAGTATACATATGATTACAAGTTTTTTCACTCTATAGCTCCTTTTGCAAACTAATCTTGTAAGTATTATATCCTATCAAGGTTTCAATGAAAAAAAGCAAGACAAGAGGATTATAACCCATCGAGTAAAAAATAAAACCTTTGGCTCTAAACTCTTGGACATTTTATGTGATTATAACTAAGATAGAATATAATGCGCTCATGAATCAAATAACTATAAAAACAATTTTAAAACTTATTTTAGATAAAAAGCCATCTCTTATTTATGGTCAAATTATCACTATTTTAGCCATTTTAGTAAGTGTTCCTATCCCTTTAATGCTTCCTGTTATGGTAGATGAAATACTGCTAAATAAGCCTGGTACTTTTGTAAATAGTATCAACTATTTTCTTGGTGATACTACTGCGTTTTACTACATTGCAATAGTTACTTTTGCAGTTATTTTTTTAAGATTTACTTACTACTTTTTTACGGTTGTCATTACAAAAATATTTACTAAAATCTCTAAATATGTAACTTTCATGATAAGAAAACGACTTATAAAGCATCTTCAAAATGCTTCTATGAACGAGTATGAAACACTCGGAAGCGGTGCTATAACCTCAAACCTTGTCACAGATGTAAATACACTCGATGCCTTTATTATCACAACTGTAAGTAAGGCAGTCTCCTCAATCTTGACACTTGTTGCTGTTGCTGTTGTTATGATAGCTATAGACCCAATATTAGGAATTATGATTCTTATAATTCAACCTGTTATTATGCTTTTAAGTAAAAAAATGTCCAAGATTGTCGGTGGATTAAAAAAAGAAGAAAACGCAGCTATTGCAAATTTTCAAGAGGATGTTGGTGAAACATTAGAACTCTTTGGACAGATAAAAGCGAGTAATCAAGAGAACTATTTTTTCTCTCGTGCGACAGATTTGGCAGACAAAATTCAAACAACTTCTAATGCCTACAGCTATAAAAATGTAGCTTATGAGAGACTCTCTTACACAATCTTTTTGGTCATGTTTGAAATACTTCGCGCTTGTGGACTTGTTCTTGTAGCGTACAGTGACCTTAGTATAGGTATGATGTTTGCGATGTTTGGTTATATTTGGTTTATCATGACACCTGTTCAAGATATGTTATCTATGCAATACTCTTACTCCTCAGCAGTGGCAGCTCTAGAGAGAATCAACAAAATACTCACACTAAAATCTGAAGATTCAGGTACAAAAAGATTAGAAGAAAAAGATATATATATTTCTCTGAAAAATCTGGATTTTTCTTATGTCCAAGGCAAAGAGATACTTCGTGATATTTCATTAGAGATAAACGCAGGATGTAAAATAGCACTTATTGGAGCAAGCGGAAGTGGCAAGACTACTCTTGCTCAAGTAATCTCAGGCTTTTATGAAAAGTGCAGCGGTTCACTCAAATATAACAATATTAGCACTGAGGAGCTTGACAAAAATTCTCTCAGAGAGAAGATCTTTTTAGTCTTACAAATGCCTATACTTTTTAACTCTTCGCTGCGTTTTAACATAACAATGGGCGATGAGGAGATAAAAGATGAAGAGATTTACAAAGCACTTCATATAGCCCAACTTGATGATATGATAAGCACAATGGATAAGAAACTAGACACCATCGTCGGTCACCACGGCATACGTCTTTCAGGCGGACAGAGACAGCGTTTAAGTATCGCGAGGATGATTATTGCCAATCCAAGTGTAGTTATTTTTGATGAGTCTACATCTGCACTTGACGTTCACACCGAAGCGCTTTTGCAAGCTGAACTTCTACCACTGCTTCAAAACAAAACAGTCATAACAATAGCCCATAGACTCAGTACTGTGAAAAATGCAGACCTTATCTATGTACTTGATGGAGGTAAAATAGTGCAACAAGGAACTCATAAAGAGTTAGAGGAAGAAGAGGGGCACTATAATGAGTTTGTTAAAAGACAGTTGATTTAAAAATCAATCCAAATCAATTGCATAGCTCTTTAATGTCTCTAAATCTACTAGTTGCAAAATTGCTTGATGTGTTGAGTGTATAAATATTTGTGGGGCCATTCCATCTTTTATTGCCTGAGCAAAACGCGGACCTGAAAGGCACCAGCTTTGACCTGGTTTTACACCTGGAAAATTGTATTGAGGCATTGGTGTTGAGAGATCATTTCCTGCTTGTTTTGAATAAGCTAAAAACTCTTCTGTTGCATAAATACAAACTGCGTGGACACCTTGATTTTCAGGAGTCACCTGACACGTTCCAGTTCTATAAAATCCTGTTAATGGATCAAGGCTACATGGTTCTAAAACACCACCAAGGGCGTTAAGCTCTTCATATATATTTACGTATTTTGGCATAAAAAGCACCTTATAATTTTTCATGATTGTACCTTATAATCTAAAAGTTTCATTTCTAACTTAAAATTAATATTTATGCTTAAATAAGTGCTAATATTAAACTTTTTCTCGGGTAAACTATGAAAAATAAAGATGGAAGCTTTAATCTTGACGATACTTTTTTCGAACTTTTTGATGAGTTGATGATTAAACTCCAAGAGACAAGAGAAATCGCACAAACTTTTAGAGAAAAAAAGAAACAAAAATCAGAAGGATAAAAAGATGAAAGAGCAGATAAAAACTTCAATACTCAGTGCCCTCGTTTGTGACAGTTACTCATTAGGTTCACATTGGGTATATGATGAAGAGCAGTTAAAAAACTTAGCAATAGATTGGGAGCAGTTAAACGCACCTCAATCTTTATGGCATAAGGGAAAAGAGTCTGGCGACTTTACACACTATGGCGATCAAACTCTTTTTTTACTCGAATTTTTAAAAGAAAACGGGCATTTTAACAAAAAAGATTATTACAAGTTTTGGAAAGAAAATATGTCTAACTACGGTGGCTACATAGA
>JGI997J19993_1000197_pt1 | contig 20433 bp, 21 predicted proteins | sample Etolagbewater25m_FD_19993 | JGI IMG/M metagenome (IMG submission 19993)
ATTTGAAGATAAGTAGCTAGAACTTAAGGGAAATAAAATCTAAAGATAGATAAAAAGATCTTAATAGATAAAGCTATTTCATCTAATCTTAATAAAAACTTAATAGTGGATTGAACTGAAACACATATAATACTAGATGGTGTTAAAGTATAGTGTCTGATAGATTATTTTAAAATAAATTAAGGAAAAAACTAATGAGCAATATAGAGTTATTATCCCCTGCAGGAAATTTAGAGAAATTAAAGATCGCTTTAGCATATGGTGCAGATGCAGTTTATGGTGGGGTTAGCCACTTTAGTTTGAGGATCCGAAGTGGAAAAGAGTTTACTATGGAGAGCTTTAAAGAGGGGATAGACTATGCTCACTCAAAGGGTAAAAAAGTATACGCTACGATCAATGGATTTCCATTTAACTCACAAATAGAGCTACTAAAAGAGCATATAAAAAATATAGCTGCACTAAAGCCTGATGCACTAATAGTAGCAACTCCAGGGGTTGTCCAACTTTGTAGAGAGTTAGCTCCAGATATTGATATTCACCTTTCAACTCAAGCAAATGTTATGAACTATCTTGATGCAAAAGTTTATTATGATATGGGTGTAAGACGTATCATAGCAGCTCGTGAGATAAGTTTAAAAGATGTACAAGAGATAAAGCAAAGATTACCAAAGCTTGAAATAGAGATATTTGTACATGGCTCTATGTGTTTTGCATACTCAGGGCGTTGTTTAATAAGTGCAGTTCAGATGGGACGTGTCCCAAATAGGGGAAGTTGTGCAAATGACTGTAGATTTGAGTATACACTATATGCTGCAAATGAAGATCATAGTACACTATTTAGACTTGAAGAGGATCCAGGGGTTGGTACGTATATATTCAATGCAAAAGATATGAACCTAGCATCACATGTAAAAGAGATAGTAGGCAGTGGTGCAGTTGATTCTATAAAGATAGAGGGTCGTACAAAGTCACCATACTACGCTGCAGTTACTGCGTATGCTTATAAGATGGCACTAGAGGATAGCTACAAAGATAAGTTTGAAGCACAAAAATATCAAGATGAGTTAAATACTACAAAAAATAGAGGTTTTACAGATGCATATCTAGTCCATAAACCTTTTGATAAAAATGACACCCAAAATCACGAATATGCGCTAAGTGCAGGTAGCTATGAGGTTAGTGGATTGGTTATAGAGGATGGGGAACATTTTATGTGTAAATATAAAACATATCCAAATGAAGATGTAGAGATCTTCGCACCACTAGATAGTAAAATAGAAGAGGTTGAAAATCAACTTGGTAGTATCTTTAAAAAAGATGATGGAAGATATTATGTTAGATTTAATAAAATATTAACACAAACAGACAAAGAGCTAGAATCAGTTCATAGTGGATACACAATCCCCGTTAAACTTCCTGGAAAGTTACCTTATATGACTATGCTAAGGGTAAAAACCAAAGAGGTGTAGATATGTTTAAAAAAGGATTATTAGTTTTAACTTTAGCTTTATCCTCTTTTGCTTCACAAGATATAACACTATCTTGGCTAAAAGATAAGCCAAAAAGTGTAGCAAAAGATTTTTACATATATAGATATCTTTCTCAAGATATCACATCAGATCAAGCACTTGAAGCTTTAAGTGGTGTTAGATATCTTGGAAATAGTATCCTTTATAGATTTGCAAATAGGTATGAAGATAAAGATTTTAGATACTATATTAGCTGTATGAAGATGACCACATCTAAGCTGATATACAAAGAGGACTACTGTATTGAAGCTGGACTTAGTGTATATGATGCTACTAAGCTAGATAAAAATCAAATTAAAAATGTTATATCAAAAGTTGATGATAGCTATCCAGTTTTAGCTAAAAAACTTGAGGTGTTAAGTTCAGCTTCCCCTTTCCAAAAACTACTCTTAAGTGATATTGATACTTTTTTTGAAACTTTTAATGAAGCTGGTGGATACTATAGAAAAACAGTTTTCAATCAGTTTTTTCCTAAAAGCTTTTTAAAGAAGATAAAAGAAGATAAAAGATTTAATCAAACTATAAAACTAATAGTAACAAACATAGGTATGTCTAAAGCTCAAAAATCACTTTTGCACCTAGATAGCAAAAATTTAACTTTCGATTCAACTTTCCATCTTGCAATAAATGCAATAAGACACAATAAGATAGAGTTGTCATTAAGCTATTTAAAAGATGCCTACAATAAAGCTTACTATCAAAGTGACAAAGACAATATACTGTTTTGGCAATACAAACTTACAAATAACAAAAGCTATCTAGAAACTCTAGCAAATAGTTGGGATGTAAATCTATACACTCTAATAGCAAACGAAGAGTTAAATAAAGAGCAAAAAAATATCTACTACACAATAGAGCAGAAAAACAAAAAAAATTCATATGATATAAGTGATCCATTTAGTTGGTTGCCAATCCTTAACAAAACAAAAAAAATTGATCAAAAAGAGTATAAGCAGTATAAAGATATTTTTAGCTCAAGTGATACTTTGGGTCACTTGGCATTTATAAGTGAAAGATACTATAGATATAAAAAAAGTTACTACATCACACCATATAAAGAGTACTTTTATGGTATAGATCCAAAAAGAAAAGCACTTCTATATGCAATAGCAAGACAAGAGAGTAGATTTATCCCATCATCTATATCACACGCATATGCTATGGGTATGATGCAAATTATGCCATTTTTAAGTAAAGCTATAGCAAAAGAGTTAAAAGAGCCATACGATATAGATAAACAGCTAGAGCCAAAAACAAATATACGATATGCAAACCATCATCTAAATTATCTAGAAAGAAGATTAAAACATCCACTTTTTATAGCTTATGGTTACAATGGTGGTATAGGATATACAAAAAGAACCATAAAAGAGGGCTTATTTAAAAAAGGTAACTATGAGCCATATCTAAGTATGGAGCTACTTAAATATGATGAAACAAAAAAATATGGTAAAAAAGTTTTGGCAAACTACTTTATCTACCACAATCACCTAAACAGTGATAAAATAAAGCTATCAACACTTATCAATCAGATCAACTACAATCAGATTTTTTAGCACTTGAACTACTTAAGTGCTAAAAAATGAAAAATATCAATTTTATACTTGACAAAGAAAGACTCATATGCTATACTTCCATTAGCACTAGAAGATATAAAGTGCCAAATAATAAAAAAGATGGTTGGATATGATCAATAAAAAAGAGTTTTTACTTGATACTATTATAAAAGCATATATAGAACACCTTGAGCCTATAGGTTCAGGACAGTTGAAATCTATGTATGATATCTCATACTCACCTGCAACTATTAGGGGTTATTTTAAAAAGCTTTGTGATGAGGGGTATCTAGCCCAAGAGCATGCAAGCAGTGGAAGAACACCTACAACAGATGCATTAAAAGAGTATTGGCAAAATAGACTAAGTACTAAACTTGGTGTTATTGATTACAATAGACTAAATATACTTGCAAGGGAAGTTGGGGTTACAATTTTCCTAAAAGAGCAACAAAACCAAGAGTTTTTAAGGGTTTTAAATATAGAAAATCTTTATTTACTTTTAGAGTTTAGTACATTTTCATTAACTGTTAAATTCAACAGTGCATTGTTTAAATTTTTAAACGATATGGTTGGACTTGATGCACTAAATGTATTGGATGTAGCAAGACAAGTTGGAGCAAATGAACTATATAGTGAGCTTGATAAGTATATTTTTAATAAAGATTTTGAGATCATAAATATAAAAGATTTTTTAAATCTATGTGTTGGATATGATCTTGATGAGAGATATATAAATATATTTTTAAATGGAAATATCATGGATAAACTCCAAAATGGTCTATATTTTACAGATGAGTATGGATTAGGTTCTATGTTACCTCATGAGTATATGGGTGCAGTGCATGATATAACTATAGATAAAAAAAGATATAAGATGCTCCTAGTTGGGCAGCTTTCAAAAGATTATGAATATTTTTACAAAGGGATTATGGTATGAGCAAAGAAGAGTTACAAAAAGAGGAAGTGGTAAACGAAGAGGTTGAACAGCAAACAGAAGTTTCAAATGAGGATCAAGCTGAATCATCTGATGAGGAAAAGTTCGCTTCACTAGATGAAGAGTTTAAAGCTAAAATGGAAGCAAAAGTTATAGAAGCGCAGGAGAAAGCAAAAGAGGCAGAGGAGAAGTTTTTAAGGACACATGCAGATTTTGAAAATATCAAAAAAAGGCTTGAAAAAGAGAAATATCAAGCGATAGATTATGCAAGTGAGAAGTTCGCAAAAGATCTTTTAGCTCCAATAGATGCACTTCAAATGGCAATTCTTAGTGCAAATGCAGATGTTCCAGCGGATGAGCTTGTAGGGAAACTAAAAGAGGGTATTGAACTTACAGTAAAAGCTTTTAACAAAGCGTTTGAAAAGCACGATATAACAGAGGTTGAGTATGATCAGTTCAATCCAGACTATCACAATGCAGTTATGAAAACAGATAGCCAAGATGTAGAATCTGGACAGATAGTTCAAGTTATGCAAAAGGGTTATGTGTTTAAGGATAGGTTGCTTAGAGAAGCGATGGTATCAGTTGCTAATTAATAAGATATAACTTTTAAAGTTGAGATTTGACCGAGATGTCAAAAAACTATAAAATCAAGAAATAATAAATAAAATAAGAATAAAACAAAAGGATAATTTATGAGTAAAGTAATTGGAATTGACTTAGGTACAACAAACAGTTGTGTGGCAGTTTATGAAGCTGGTGAAGCAAAAGTTATAGCAAACAAAGAGGGTAAAAATACAACTCCTTCAATAGTAGCTTTTACAGATAAAGGTGATGTTTTAGTTGGTGATCCTGCAAAAAGACAAGCTATCACAAATCCTGAGAAAACTATCTATTCTATTAAAAGAATTATGGGTCTAATGATGGATGAGAAAAATGCTCAAGATGCTATGAGTAAAGTTGGATATAAAATAGTAAATAGAAACGGAGCAGCTGCAGTTGAGATTGGTGGTAAAACATACACTCCACAAGAGATAAGTGCAAAGATCTTAACAAAACTAAAAACTGATGCTGAGGCTTATTTAGGGCAAACAGTTACAGATGCAGTTATAACTGTACCTGCATACTTCAATGATGCTCAAAGAAAAGCAACTCAAGAAGCAGGTACAATAGCAGGATTAAACGTATTAAGAATAATCAATGAACCAACAGCAGCATCTTTAGCATATGGACTTGATAAAAAAGGTGAAGAGAAAGTTATCGTATATGATCTAGGTGGTGGTACATTTGATGTTACTGTTTTAGAGATTGGTGATGGTACATTTGAGGTTCTTTCAACAGATGGAAATGCATTCTTAGGTGGAGATGACTTTGATAACAGAATCATAGATTGGTTAGCAGATGATTTTAAAACAGAGTTTGGTATCGATTTAAGAGCTGATAAGATGGCACATCAAAGACTTAAAGATGAAGCAGAAAAAGCTAAAAAAGAGCTTTCATCTACAAATGAAACAGAGATAAACCTACCATTTATAACTGCAGATGCAACAGGACCAAAACACTTAGTTAAAACTTTAAGTAGAGCAAAATTTGAAGCGATGACTGAGGATCTAGTAGCTGAAACTTTAGAACATATAAAAGTAGCTATGAGAGATGCAGGTCTTGATAATGATGAGATAAATGAGATCATTATGGTTGGTGGATCTACTAGAATACCAAAAGCTCAAGATGTAGTTAAAAACTACTTTGGTAAAGAGTTAAACAACTCAGTAAATCCAGATGAGGTAGTAGCAGCTGGTGCAGCGATCCAAGGTGGGGTACTTAAAGGTGATGTTAAAGATGTACTTCTATTAGATGTTACACCACTATCTTTAGGTATTGAAACTCTTGGTGGAGTTATGACTAAACTAATTGAGAAAGGTACAACTATACCTGTTAAAAAATCTCAAGTTTTCTCAACAGCTGAAGATAATCAACCAGCAGTTTCTATTATGGTAGCTCAAGGTGAGAGAGAGTTTGCAAAAGATAATAAATCTTTAGGTAGATTTGAACTATCTGATATCCCAGCAGCTCCAAGAGGTGTACCACAAATTGAAGTAACATTTGATATTGATGCAAATGGTGTACTTAATGTATCAGCTAAAGATAAAGGTACTGGTAAAGAGAACAAAATCACTATCTCTGGATCGTCTGGATTAAGTGATGATGAGATCGAAAAAATGGTAAATGAAGCAGAAGCAAATAAAGAGGCTGATGCTAAGAAAAAAGAGTTAATAGAGGTTAAAAACCAAGCAGAAGCTATGCTTCACTCAACTAAAAAATCTTTAGAGGAAAACAAAGGTGTAGTAAGTGAAGATGAGGAGAAAGCTATAGTAGATGCAGCAGCAGATCTTGAAGAGACACTTAAAAATGAAGCTGCTACTAAAGAGGAGATTGAGGAGAAACTTAAAAAGTTAACTGAGGTATCTCATAAGTTAGCAGAAGCTATGTATAAAAAAGAGGGTGGTGATGCTGCACAAGGTGCTGCAGATCCAAAGAAAAAGAAAGAAGATGACGATATTATAGACGCAGAGGTTGAGTAATAAGTCATTTTAAATTTATTAATTATTATTAAAAAAAGCACCTCATTTTAGGTGCTTTTTTACTTTATCTAGTTTCAAACAACATTTTGATAACATATCGAAAATAACAACAATCATTTAAAAGGAATTTTTAATGTCAAAAACACTTGTAATAACAGGGGCAACAAAAGGTATCGGTAAAGCTTGTGCTTATAGATTTGCAAAAGAGGGTATAAATGTAGCTTTTACATACAACTCAAACGAAGAGGTAGCAAAAGAGATTGCACAAGATTTAGAGTCAACATATGGTATAAAAGCTAGATACTACCCATACAACATCTTAGAGCCAGAAACTGCAAAAGAGCTATTTACTAAAATAGATGAGGATTTTGATACAGTTGATTACTTCATATCAAATGCAATGATATATGGACGAGCAGTTGTGGGTGGATATGGTAAGTATATGAAACTAAAGCCAAGAGGACTTGATAATATCTATACAGCAACTGTAGATGCTTTTGTTTGCTGTTCTCAACAAGCAGCTAAAAGGATGCAAAATAATGGTGGTGGTGCTATGGTGAGTTTAAGCTCAACAGGAAACCTAGTATATATCGAAAACTATGCAGGTCATGGTACAAACAAAGCGGCAGTTGAAGCTATGGTAAGATACGCAGCAACAGAGCTTGGTCAATATGGTATAAGGGTAAATGCAGTAAGTGGAGGACCAATAGACACAGATGCACTAAAAGCTTTTACAAACTATGAGGAGGTAGCAGCTAAAACAGCTGAGCTTTCACCACTTGGTAGAATGGGTCAGCCTGAAGATTTAGCGAGTGCTTGTTACTTTTTATGTAGTGATGAGGCTAGCTGGATAACAGGTAGTACACTTTTAGTTGATGGTGGGACAACATTTAAGAAATAATGGTAAATAATAATAAAAACAAAAATCTAAATTTACCAAATTTTCTAGCTGCTTTTAGGATACTTCTAGCTCCACTTATGTTGTGGTTTATGATAGATAGGTCAAACCCTATCTTTGCTGGATGGGATCCATCTTGGTTTGATTATTTTGCAGGGCTTATATTTGTAATAGCATCTGTTACAGACTTCTTTGATGGGTTTATCGCAAGAAGTTGGGACCAGATGACAAAGCTAGGTGGTATCTTAGACCCACTAGCAGATAAGATGCTTGTACTTGCAGGATTTATAGGTCTTATATATCTAGATCGTGCTAGTGCATTTGCTATATTTTTGATCCTCTCAAGAGAGTTTTTTATAACAGGACTTAGAGTAGTTGCAATTAGTGAGGGTAAAGATGTAGCATCTTCAATGGCAGGAAAGATTAAAACTGTTGTGCAGATGATCGCTATAGGATTTTTAGTTATGAATTGGCCATTTGGTGCTGAACTTCTTTGGTTGGCAGTTGTTTTGACATTATACTCAGGATATGAGTATATTAGAGATTATTTAAAATAAAAGGTTATATTATGTTAAAAAATATTTTATCTGTTGCAGCTTGTTCTGTATTAGTTAGTGCAAGTAGTGTTATGTGTTATAAAAAAGATCATTTTGATCCAGGTACTATAGAGTCAACACCACTTAATGGTACTATTTGTGATGGTAAACTAACTGTTGCAGATATGAAAAAAGATGGATATATAGTAGATGATATAAAAATATCAAGTGGTACAAGTGGTATGAACTATATGTATGTATTCAAAAAAGAAAACTCATATAGTGGTATAGCAACAGGTACAGTTTTAAGTAAAGAGCAAATAAAAGCTACTATAAAAGAGACTGTACAAGAGGCAAAAGATGAAGAGGAGAAACCAAATATTGAAGAGGGTAAAAAAATATACCAATCAAAATGTATCTCATGTCACAAAGATGGGACAATAAGTGCATACAATGCAGCACGACCACTAGCTACACTTAGTGTTGAGCAGATCGAAGTATCTATAAGAGATTATGGTTTAGATCAAAAAGATAACGGTATGGCAATACTTATGAAACCATATGCAAATATGTTAGGTGATAAAGATGTTAAAGATGTAGCAGCTTATATCCAAACTTTAAAAAAATAAAATTGAACTATAAATAGAGGTTAAAATATTTACCCTCTATTTAAAATCTTAGATCCTATTAAAAACAGTATAAACCCAACAGCACTAACCATAATAATACTAGCGCCACTAGTAAGATCATAGTTGTATGAAACAGCTAATCCTATAAGTGTAAAAGTTGAAGAGATAAATCCAGATTTTATCATCATCCCTGCAAGTGAACTAGAGAGTTTTTCTGCGATATAAATAGGGATAGTCAAAAGTGCAATGACGAGTATCAAACCTACAACTTTTATAGCAACAACTACAGTTAAAGATGAAAGAACTAGAATAAGTGTGTAGAAAAACTTAACATTTATACCCCTTAAACTAGCATATTGTGTATCGTATGAAACTGCTAGTATCTCTCTATACCAAATAAAAAGTAAGATAACAATCACAAAAAGTAATCCACCCATATAGATAAGGTCATCTTTGCTAACTGCTAATATTGAACCAAAAAGATAGCTTATGAGATCCACATTATATCCAGGAGTCAGATCAACTAGTATGATCCCAAGAGCCATCCCAACAGCCCAGATAAGCCCTATGAAGGTATCGATCCTATGGCGTTGATTTAGTGTGATAAATGCCATAAGTAGTGCAGCAGCACAAGCAAATAAACTTGCCCCTAAAAATATAGGTAAAGAGAAATATATAGCAAGACCTATCCCACCATATGCAGTATGGGCTATACCACCAGCTAAAAATACCATTCTGTTTACAACTATAAGGCTTCCTATGATACCACTTGCGAAACTTACTATGATACCTGCTAAGATTGCGTTATGGATAAACTCATATTGTAAAATATCTAACATCTACATTTTCCTAGCATCTGTAACATCTCAACTTCACAAAAGTGTCCATCATTTGCTTTGTTGATAGTTTGTTTTTGTTGTTGTGAGATATCGTGAAACACTATGTTTTTGTTTATATGGGCAACTTTGTTTGCATATCCTAAGATGATAGATATATCGTGACTTACTACAACTATAGTGATAGATTTATTTAGCTCTTTTAGTAGATCATATATCATCTTTTGACCATCCACATCTATACTTGCGGTTGGCTCATCTAAAAATAGTATATCAGGATGGGTAGATAAAGCTCGTGCTATCATAACCCTTTGGCGTTGCCCTCCTGAGAGATCACCTATTTTTTTATCTAAAAACTGCTCCATTCCTACTTGTTTTAAAGCTTCTTTAGCACAAGATATCTCAAGATCACTGTATCCAAAAGAGAAGACACTTCTAGTATGTCCCATAAGGACCACATCTATCACTTTTATTGGAAAGTCTGTGTTTACATTTGTATTTTGTGGAACATAACCTATATTTTTAATATCTTTGGATATAGATCTGCCAAAAACCTCTATAGAGCCACTTTTTGGTTTTTCTATTGAAAGTATAAGTTTTAGTAAAGTTGATTTACCACCACCATTTGGACCTATGATGGCTAGAAAGTCTTTATCCTCTATAGATAAATTTATATTTTCAAGTACACTATCTTTTGAGTATGAAAAGGATAGATCTTTGATATTTAAAATAGTCATTTTAGTTTATAAGCCTATATATGTTTTTGCAATTGTATATAAGGGGAACTTAATTGCGACTTAGTTGCATTTTTAATCTACACTATTTCTAATTTTATCACTAGTTTACAGTATAATCCTGTATCAAGTTTAAGTTAAGATTAAAGAAGATAGTTTTAGCCTAAACTAAACTTAAGGATTTTTTAAATACAATCTCACACTTATTTTAATATGAAAGGGACAAAGTATGAAAAGAACATACCAACCGCATAACACACCTAGAAAAAGAACACATGGTTTTAGAACTAGAATGGCTACAAAAAATGGTAGAAAAGTTATCAAAGCTAGAAGAGCTAAAGGTAGAAAAAGATTAGCTGTTTAAGCAAATCACACAGAATAAACTCTCAACGGGAGTTTAACTATATCTATAAAACAAACAAAAAGTGGCATACCCACTCTTTTGTTGTTTTTTATCAAAAAAGTGACGATATCAATGTTGCTTTTGTATCATCAAAAAAAGTTGGCAATGCAGTAAAAAGAAACAAAGCTAGAAGGCTTCTTCGTGCTTTAGTTCTGGCAAATGAGAAAAATATCCAAACTGGAAAATATGTATTTGTAGCAAAAAATGAGCTACTAAATAGAGACTTCAAAACACTCTCTAAAGACTTTGGCTATTCTATGAAAAAACTAGGTCTATTTAAAAAACAAGAAAACTAGATGAAAAAAATAGTTCTATATCTTATAGATTTCTATAGAAGATATCTAACGATACTATCGTTTGGTAGTTGTAGATACCATCCAACTTGCTCATCATATGCAAAAACACAGTTTGAAAACAACAATTTTTTTAAAGCTATATACTACTCAACAATAAGAATACTAAAATGCAATCCATTGTTTAAGGGTGGATTTGATTATCCTACTACAAATTGTCCAACAAAAAAAGAGTTAAATCAAGATTTCAAACAAATTAAGATAAAATACTGGCGAATTCCAACACATAATAATAAGTGCTTGGTAGTATTACACAATAAAAAATGGGAAAAAGAATGAGTTTACACGAAAACACAATTAACAAACAACAAACACAAAAAAGAATATTAATAGCGACTGTTATATCTTTTGCTTTTTTTATAGCATACGATCTGCTATATCTTCAACCAAAACAGGAGCTTGTAAATCAAGCAAATGCACAAGCAAAACAGATACAACAAAACCAAAGTACCCAAAGTGCCCAACCAAATCAAACTGCACCATCTACAAACGCAGCACCGTCTACACAAAACACAACAAACGCAGCGCCTGTATCAAATGCGATCAATTTAAATGAAACTATAGCTACAATCAAAACAGCAAAAAATATAATCACAATAGATAATTTAGGTAGAGTATCTCAAGTTACACTTCTAGATACACAATATGTGGATGAAAATCAAGACCATATAAAGCTATTTGATCAAAATCAACTAAGACCATTGGAGGTTAGATTTGCTAATGCTACAATTAATAGTGAAGCTTTTAGAGTAAATGTAACTTCAAGTAGTAAAGAGCTTGATGCTAGTGGATCTTCTCAAACTCTTGTTTTAACACAAAAACTAAAAGATACAACTCTTACAAAAACACTTAAGTTTTACCCAGATGGTCACTATGATCTTGATATAAAATCTACAAATAACGCAAACTTTTTTGTGACACCAGGTTTTAGACCAAATGTATTAGCAGATCTTTATGCAGACCATGGTGCACTATTGGCTTTAAATGATGGTACATTAAACATCATAGAAGATGAAGATATGGATAAAAGTGTAAATAAAATAGGTGTAAATGTAGCATCAGCTTTTGATAGATATTACGCAACTGTTTTATACAACTATGATGTTTCTATGGCAGTTAGTGTTATGAAAGATCAAAACGACTCACCAAACCTTTTCATAGATGGTAAAAATGGTATATCTTTACATGGATATTTTGGACCAAAAGAGTATAAAACTTTAACGGCACTTGATGATAGACTATCAAGTGTTATAGAGTATGGTTGGTTTACATTTATAGCAAAACCTATGTTTACTATGCTTCAGTATATATATGATTATGTTGGAAACTGGGGATGGACTATTGTTATAGTTGTTATACTTATCAAACTTATCCTTTGGCCATTATCTCATAAAGGTATGGTGTCTATGAATAGACTAAAAGAGCTAGCTCCAAAGATAAAAGCTATCCAAGAAAAATACCCAAATGATAAGCAAAAAGCATCTATGCATATGATGGAACTATACCAAAAAGAGGGTGCAAATCCTATGGGTGGGTGTCTACCTGTACTACTTCAAATACCTGTATTTTTTGCTATATATAGAGTTCTTGTAAACGCTATTGAGTTAAAAGGTGCCGAATGGATCTTATGGATAAATGACCTAGCAGAGATGGACCCATATTTTGTACTTCCTATACTTATGGGTGCTACTATGTATTTACAACAAAAAATCACTCCAAATACTATGACAGATCCACTACAACAAAAGATGTTCCAGTGGCTCCCTGTAGTATTTACATTTTTCTTCCTATGGTTCCCAGCAGGTCTTACACTTTACTGGTTTATAAATAATCTATTTACAGTTGGTCAACAATACTATGTAAATCAAATATTTGAAAAAGCTAAAGTGGCTAGACATCAAAAACATGTAGAAGAGAAACACCAAAAAACTAAAAAATAGTTTTAAAAAGGATATAAAATGCCTAAAATTTACGAAGCGAAAACTTTAGAGGAGGCTTATGAAGCTGCTTCCTCTTCACTAGAATGCTCGATAATCGATCTTCATATTGAGATAATCCAACACCCATCAAATGGACTTTTTGGCTTTTTTTCTAAGAAAGCTATCATAAAAGCAAAAGCAAAACATAAAAAGCACAATGTTGAAAAAAATCATTCAAAAAACGAGATAAAAGTAGAAACACTTTCAACAAAACTTGATCAACTAAATAGTGAAGATATATCGACACAAGAATCAAATACAGTTTCTCAAAGACAAGTCAATAGTGAAAAAATATTTGATGATTTTTATAGCTCATCTGCGCAAGATGATCTAGAAGATCAATCTATCATAATAAAAGATAAAACTAATAAAAACAGTAGCACTATTGATGAGATCGAACAAAAAGTAAATNATCTGTTTAGTACTATATGTTATAAAATAGATAGAATTAAAGTTGATATTATAGATGATGGNAAAACAGTATATATAGAGTTTAGNGGTGAAGATAGTGCCCTTTTAATTGGTAAAGAGGGTTATAGATATAAAGCGTTGTCTTATATACTTTTTAACTGGATAAATGAAAAATATGGTTTGATGTTAAGACTAGAAGTTGCTCAATTTTTAGCAAATCAAGAAGAATCTATAAATAACTACTTAATACCTGTTATTGAAACAATAAAAGAGGATAGATTTTACAAAACAAAGATACTTGATGGTATCTTAGTGCATATAGCACTAACAAGATTAAGAGATGAATTTCCTAATATGTACGTAGCAGTTAAAACAACTACAAACGGTGAAAAATATATCTTAGTAAACGAATATAAAAACTAAAGGTATATAAAATTGAGTGAAGATACAATAGTTGCAATCGCAACAGCTAGTGGGATGGGGTCTATTAGTATAGTAAGGTTAAGTGGAATAGATTCACTACAGATAGCTTTGAAAATATCAAAAAGAGGTTCACTACTAAATAGATTAGCAACACTTAGTAAGATATATAACCATACAGATGAACTTATAGATGAAGCACTACTTATATATTTTAAAAACCCAAACTCTTTTACAGGTGAAGATATAGTAGAGTTTCAGTGCCATGGTGGTATGGTAATAGCAAATATGATAGTAAAAGAGTGTTTATATCATGGTGCAAGAGTAGCAAATCCAGGTGAGTTCTCAAAACGTGCTTTTTTAAATGGTAAGATCGATCTATCTCAAGCACAAGCAATAAGCAAGCTAATTGAAGCTAGAAGTGAAGATGGTGTTAAGCTTTTAGCTAGACAGCTAAAGGGGGAGTTAAAAGAGTTTGTAGATGATATAAAAAAAGATCTAACATTTATGTTGGCATATACAGAGGTGACAATAGACTACGCAACAGAAGATCTACCTGCTGATATATTAAACCAAATAGAGGAAAAACTAGAAAAAATAACAATCAAGCTTCAAAATACACTACAAGCAAGTAGTTCAAGAGAAGGTTTGATAGAAGGTTTTAAAGTTTCTATTATAGGGAAGCCAAATGTTGGGAAATCTAGCTTATTAAACAAACTTTTAAATTTTAATCGTGCAATAGTAAGTGATATAGCAGGGACAACAAGAGATACTATCGAGGAGTCTGTAAAAATTGGCTCTCATCTTATAAAGATAGTTGACACAGCAGGTATTAGAGAGGCTAACGATGAGATCGAAAAGATAGGGATTGAGAAATCAAAACAAGCTGTAGATGAATCAGACATAGTTATAGCCCTCTTTGATAGTAGTAGAGAGTTTGATAGTGAAGATCAAAATATAGTAGAGATTTTAAAAGAAACTAAAAAAGAGACCCTAATAGCACTAACAAAATCAGACCTAGATAAAAAACTAAATAGTGAACACCTAGCTTTAAATAGTGAACACTTAACACTAAATACAAAAGAGGATATCAATCCTCTAATACTAAAGCTAGAAAATATTTTGGATAAAAATACAAAAAGTGATGATATAACACTAATTGCAGTAAATCAAGTAGAAGCTGTAAAACAAACTTTGCAAAATATAAATAGTGCAAAGCAACCTTTATATGTAGGGGAGCTAGAGTTTTTCTCATACCACATAACTCAAGCTTTAGAAGAGATATCTAAAATAACAAAACCATACGAATATAGCAATATGTTAGATGTTATGTTTGGTGAGTTTTGTTTAGGTAAGTAGTATGTTTAGAAATCGACAAAATCTTGAGTTTAAAGAGGAAGATAAACCTTGTAGTTACTTTAAAGATAGAACTTGCGATATAAGATACAACTATATGGAGTATTGTTCAGTTCAAGAACAAAGTGATATGCTTGAGCGTGGTTGGAGAAGGTTTGGAAATATGCATTTTGTACCTGAGTGTTCAGGTTGTAATGAGTGTAAAACAATACGGATAGATGTGGAAAAATTCAAATTCTCAAAATCGCAAAAAAGAGTATTTAATAAAAATAGAGAGACCCAAGTATATATACAAAAACCAACTGTAACTTATGAGCATATTGATCTATTTAATAAATATCATAAATATATGGAAGATAAAAAAGGTTGGGAAGAAAATATCATAGATATTCAAGAGTATCAAAACTCTTATGTAAATGGTGCCCACGATTTTGGAAAAGAGATATTATATTTTAGAGGTGATGATCTTATGGCAGTAGCATTAGTAGATATTATGCCAAGCGGTATATCTGCGGTGTATTGTTATTATGATCACGATTTTGAAGAATTTTCACCAGGAAAGTTCTCAATACTAGCACAAATAAGTATAGCAAAGCAGTTAAAGATAAAATACCTATATCTAGGTTATTGGATAAAAGATCATTTTAGTATGGGGTATAAAGAGTTCTATAAACCATTTGAGATATTGCAAAATAGACCTAAATTAGATGAAGATACAATATGGAGTTATTATGAGTGAAGAGATAAAATATGAACAAAAAGTAGAAAATGTTCAAATCGATATAGAGACTGAAGATACAATATCTCAAAAAGAGAAGATAAAAGATGAAGTTTTTGAAAAACTAAAAGATCAACTTATAGTTGAGGCTAGACTAATTAAAAGATTTTATCAATTTTGTAAAGAGTACAATGAGTTTGAATATGACGAACAAGGTCTAAATATGGAAGAATCAGATGATATCTTAAGAAAAGCGAATAAAATTAGAGATAAGTTTCTAACTTCAATAGAGCAAAACCTTTTATTTGTGTTTGAAAATATTCAAACAAATAGTTTAACAAGCATGATAACATTTGACCTTGATACTAGAGAGTTTCAATATAAAGTTATAATAGAAGTTGAAGAAAATAGCTTTAATTTAGAAGTTTTGTAAATTTATTGTCAACTTTTTTAGATACAATACCAGATGGAAAAAAAATTAATATCAAACAAAGTCTTAATATTTAGAATAGTTCTAAGTGTTCTTTTTGTAAGTGTAGCGGTACTTTTTATATCAACTGAGTATATAAAAAANACAGCAGTAAACACATTAGCTAGCGATGATGCTAAAAAAACAGCTCAACTTGTATTTGAAACGATGAATGCACGTATGCAAGAGGGTTGGGGTAAAGATGACCTAAATACTATTATAGATAGAATAGAGTTTATAAGAAACGGTCTTCATATAGCATCTTATAGAAGTAAGCAGGTTGAAGAGCTATTTGGTATCATACCAAAAGATAAAGAAAAAGTAAATAATGATCCACTTATACAAAAAGCTATGAATGGTGAAGAGATATTTGAAGTGGATGAAGAGACAGGAATGGTAAGGTTTCTTTATCCTATGAAAGTTAGTCATAGTTGTATAGAGTGTCATATTGGTGCTAAAGTTGATTCAATAAATGGGGTGCTAGATATTAGTTTTCCACATAGTGATATAAAAATATCATTAGATACTATGAGTGTCTATTTTATCATGTTTTTTGTTGTGTTTTTAATTGTATTATTTTACATAATCTTTTCACTTATTAATAAAAAGATGGTAAAACCAGTTTTAGAGCTAACTAATGAGATTGAGATCATAGAAAAAAGTAAAGACTTAAACAAAGATGTAGATATACACACAAACATAAAAGAGTTAAGGATACTTCAAAATAGTTTCAACTCTCTAATTAAAACTATTAAATACTACTACGATATCACAATAGAAAAAATATATACAGATCAACTAACTGATATTTTTAATCTTGCAAAACTACAAAGTGATCTTCCAAATTTTACAAAAAACCATACCCTAATATTGGTCGATATAAAATCGTTTGGTAAGATAAATAGAGTTTATGGTGCAAAAATAGCAGATGAGCTTTTAAAACAGTTTTCATTAAAAATGGAAAATCTTATTGGATCTAATGGTCGACTTTATAGACTTTATGGAGATGAATTTGCAATAGTATATTATGAAACACTAACCACTAATGATATACAAAAGTATATAAATATATTAAAAAAAGAGAAGTTTAGATATAAAGATATTGAATTTATACTAGATGTTACAGTTGGATTTACAAACCACTGTGATGGAAATATACTTGAAAATGCAAATATAGCATTAAGAGCAGCAAAGAAAAACTATAAAAATATAGTTTGCTACGATGATAGCTTGGCTATAGTTCAAGAGGATAACAATCATATAGTATGGTTAAAAAAACTTGAAAATGCAATAGAAACAGATAATATTGTACCAGTATTTATGCCTATGAAAAATACAAATACAAAAAAAATAGATAAATATGAAACTCTTGTAAGATTAAAAGATGGTGATACCTTATATACACCTGATAAATTTTTAGATGTTGCACATGCAAGTGGAAAGTATCCTATCATTACGCAAACTATTATTAAAAAGTCATTTGATTATTTTAAAGATAAAGATGATTTGAAATTTTCTATCAATTTTGCATTAAGTGATATTGAAAATATAGAGACAACAAAACTACTTTTTGAAAATCTAAAGAGTTATAAAAATAGTTCAAATGTTATAATTGAACTGCTTGAGACAGAGGAGATAAGTGACTTTGAACTTTTAAATAACTTTATTAAAGATGTTAAAAAGTATGGTGCACATATAGCTATTGATGACTTTGGTAGCGGATATTCAAACTTTAATTATATATTAAATCTCGATGTAGATATAATCAAATTAGATAGTAGTTTAATAGAGAATATATTCACAGATCAAAATGCAGCAATAGTTGTATCAAATCTAGTTAGTATAGCAAAAGAGATGAAACTTCAAGTAATAGCAGAGAAAGTAAGTGATCAGAAGATAGAAAATATCCTTACAATTTATGGGGTAGATTATCTACAAGGTTTCTACATAGGTAAACCACAATTAAGGGTACTTAATAAAGATGAAATTTAGTTTTATTACACTTTTTCCTGATCTTATAAAGCCTTACTTTAAAGAGAGTATCTTAAAAAAAGCTATAGAAAATGATAAATTATCATTACAGTTTTATAACCCAAGAGATTACACAACAAACAAACACAATAAAGTTGATGATACTCTATGTGGAGGTGGAGCTGGTCAGCTTATATTTCCTCAACCCCTTTTTGACCTTTTAACAAAAATAAAACAAGATGATCCAAAAGCATATATAGTATTTCCACTAGCAGCAGCAAAACCTTTTAAGCAAACAGATGCAAAGAGATTGGCAAAAAAAGAGCATATAGTTATGGTGAGTGGAAGATATGAAGGGATTGATGAACGAGTCATAGAGACCTTTGCATCTGAAGTTTTTAGTATAGGTGACTATATACTAACAGGTGGGGAGCTAGCTTCAACTGTTATGGCAGATGCTATAAGTAGAAATATACCGGGAGTTTTAGGAAATCAAGAGTCGCTAGATGATGAGAGTTACAATCTAAATGATCAAGATAAGATGATGCTTGAAGCCCCATCATTTACAAAACCGGTTATTTTTGAAAATCAAAAAGTACCTTCAGAATTATTAAAGGGAAATCACGCTAAAATTCGCAGCTTAAAATCTAAACTGTCTAGGTGCAAAACTAAGTACTTTAGACCATAAATGGGGCACTTTGTTCTATCATACCCCCGACATAAGGAAAAAACATGAAAAATAAATACATAGCAGCTTTTGAAGCAGCACAAACTGAAGGTAAAGAGATCCCTCAATTTAGAGCAGGTGACACATTAAGATTAGGTGTTGAGATTAAAGAGGGTGAAAAAACAAGAATCCAGAACTTTGAGGGTGTTGTAATAGCACTTAAAGGTGAAGGTGTTTCAAATACATTTACAATCAGAAAAACTGGTGCAAATGGTGTTGGAGTTGAAAGAATTTTCCCACTATACTCTGAGTCTTTAAAATCGATTGAAGTACTAAGACGTGGTGATGTAAGAAGAGCTAAGCTTCACTACTTAAGAGGTCTTAAAGGTAAAGCAGCAAAAATCAAAGAACTTAGAAAATAGTTTTCTAATTCAGATCTATAAAAGGGCAAGTGTTTCACTTGCCCTTTTTTTATATAAGGATTTTAAATATGATAGATATATCAAATTCTCCAATTGAAAAAATAAAATTTAAAAACAAAATATTTCATATAAAACGAGATGATCTACTCCACGAGGATTTTAGTGGTAATAAAGCTAGAAAATTTCACTACTACTTAATAAATCAATTTCCCAATATAGACACAATAGTAAGTTATGGTTCAAACCAATCAAATGCAATGTATAGTTTAAGTGTATTAGCAAAATTGAAAAAATGGAACTTTATATATTATGTTGACCATATACCAAGTTATTTAGAACAAAATCCAAATGGAAATTATAAAGCAGCTTTAGATAATGGTATGAAATTAATTATTGGCAAAGAGCTATTTAATATAGAGAAAAGCAAAAAAGAAAAAAACCAACTATATATACAAGAGGGTGGAGCTACCGTTGAAGCCTCATATGGGTTAAAGATATTGGCAAATGAGATAGTAAAGTATTGTAAAACAGATAATATAAAAGATATAAAAGTATTTTTACCAAGTGGAACAGGTACAACAGCTCTTTTTCTACAAAAGTATTTACCATATGAGGTATTAACAGTACCATGTGTTGGTAATAGTATATATTTGGAAAAACAATTTTCACTATTAGAAGATGACAAATTAAAGTATCCAAAAATATTAGAGCCAAAAAAGAGATATCATTTTGGAAAGTTGTATAAAGAGCATTATATATTATGGCAAGAGTTAAAAAAAGATACAGATATTGAATTTGATCTCTTGTATGATCCAATAGGTTGGGAAACGCTTTTAAATTATCGACAAACATTAGATAGTAAAACAGAAGTTATCTATTTACACCAAGGTGGATTAAAGGGAAATATCTCAATGGAAGAGCGATATCTTCACAAATTCCAAAATTTCAGCAAACTTTAAGCCACACCCCTTGACAACAAAGAATAAATCTACTATAATTCCCGTCCAAATTAAGTGAGACACATCACAAA
>JGI997J19993_1000198_pt1 | contig 20430 bp, 16 predicted proteins | sample Etolagbewater25m_FD_19993 | JGI IMG/M metagenome (IMG submission 19993)
GATATGCGATAGCGCATCAAGCAGAAGTGGTCGACTATATTCTAAACAATTTTCCCGTGGTTAAATCTCGTGAAGCACTGCTCTCTGAGGCTCAGCAGACGGCTCAGTTTGTGCTGTCGGGGGATATTCCGATTGGTGATGTTGATCCAATTAAATTAGCAGGCATGGCAGTGACCGCTCAAGAATCTGGGTTATTGTCTGAAAATGCAGTTAAAAACTTAGACATGAACGCCTTTATCTTTAACTCAAACCGTACCTCGTTTACAGACGAGGAGTTGCGTTATTTGGAACAGAACCCTGTTATCACAATGGCATCAGATAAAGATTGGGGGCCGATTGAATTTTTTGAATCAGAAACCGGCTTTAGTGGCATGTCGGCTGATTACTTTAATTTGTTTGAGAAAAAGCTAGGGGTCAAATTTAAAGCGGTCTCTGCAGGTTCTTGGGCGTCAGCCACGCGTCTGGTTCAACAAGGTAAATTAGATCTTTATTCGTGTGCCGTGGCAACGCCTGAACGCCAAAGATATATGAACTTTACCAAGCCTTATATGTCGTTTCCTATGGCTTTAGCGGCCAACGAGAAAGCGTCGTTTGTTGATAACTTCAGTCAGTTAAAAGGTAAGAAAATTGCGGTCGTTAAAGACTATTGGTCGCATGAGTTTATGATGGATAATTACCCTGATATTAACTTAATGGTCGTGGATTCCGTGGCAGATGGTTTATATGCCGTGATTGATGGACGAGCTGATGGGTATTTAGGAAACTTAGCAGTTATTAATTATACGATTCGTAAGCATGGCATTCAGGGTACCCGCATTGTGGGTCAGTTTCAGCAGCGCTTTGAACTCTCAATAGGGGTGCAAAAAGACAATCCAATACTGTTTAGTATTATGCAGAAAGTCCTCGCATCGGTAAGCGAAAAGGAGCGAGATGCGATTTTTGATCACTGGGTAAGGTTAAATGTGGTCAATAGTTTAAATTCCAAACAGCTGATGCAGATATTGATTCCCGCTTTTTTAATTATCTTCGGCCTTATCTCATTGTTGATTGTCTACGCTATTCAGAAACGCAAACAAAAAGCTTATCTTAAAGAGATTTATGAACTGTCGTTGGCGACTGAAATTGATTTAAATACCCTAAAAATTATCTGGACCAGTGAATCGTTTATAAAGCTTTCAGGTTACGCTCGAGAAGAGTTAGAAGGCCTGCCCTATTTGCGCTTGGCCCCAGAGAACATTCCGAAAGCCTTTGTCGAATCCGTTCAAGCGTTGATCTCATCAGGTAAAACTTGGTGCGGTGAAATGGAAGCTAGAACCAAGTCTGGAGAGGTGTATTGGGTGGACTTAACGCTTACACCGATTAAAAACTATTGGGGCAATATTACCCGTGTATTGGCGACGCGAATTAACATTACCGATAAAAAGCGCATTGAAAAACTATCGATTAGCGATGTGTTAACAGGACTTTACAATCGCCGTTACTACAATGAGGTGGTTGATCTGGAGATTCGTCGCGCTCAACGTGAGGTTAAGCCTTTAGGGTTTGCGATGTTGGATATTGACCTCTTTAAAATGGTGAATGACTCTTACGGACATTCTCACGGTGATGAAGTCTTAAAGCAGTTAGCCGACGTATTACTAGAGCACTTTAGCCGAGCAAACGATTACATTTTCAGAATGGGCGGAGAGGAGTTTGTGGTGATTAGTGGCTTTGATGATATTCACAAATTTGAAGCCCACTTACAACGGGTTCGACAGCATGTTCAAGAACTGAATATTGAGAATATTGAAGCCCCACTAGGCGTGCTAACTATTTCAATGGGTGGAGTCTTTGTTGAACCAAGCCTTTCATTGAATAGTGAAACCATTTTGAATAAAGCCGACAAATTACTCTATTTAGCCAAAAACAATGGTCGCAACAGGGTAGAGATTTACGATTTAAAAGTAATGTAAATCGTTAAGGCTAAGTCAGTTTGGCTTTTATCTAGATATAAAAAAACCCAGTCTTTTGAACCGGGTTTTGATCATTTAAACTTTGGTAAAGCTTACTTGATTTTTGCTTCCTTGAACAAGACGTGTTTACGAACCACTGGATCGTACTTCTTGATCTCGAATTTTCCAGCCATGTTCTTCTTGTTTTTATCCGTAGTATAAAAATAAGCAGACTCAGTAGACTGTAATTTAATTTTATCGCGCATGGTTAGTCTCCTTAGACCTTCTCACCACGTGAACGCATATCAGCGATCACTGAGTCAATACCAGTTTTGTCGATAATACGCATGCCTTTTGCAGAGACACGTAATTTAACAAAACGGCTTTCAGCTTCTACCCAAAAACGGTGCGAGTGCAAGTTTGGTAAGAAACGACGACGTGTTTTACGGTGAGAGTGAGAAACATTGTTACCGACAACAGGACCTTTTCCTGTTACTTGGCAGACTTTAGACATTTCAAAACCCTCTAAAAGTGTTAATGCTAACTATTGAAAACAATACCTAACATCTTCAATTTAAAAATAAAAATATTCGAATATTTCTACATTCACAACGCTTTTCTAACAAAAGCGCTAAAAATAAGAAGCGGAATTATCCATTAATTAGACCACCTTTGCAAGCGATTGCATAAAAAAGTCTAAATTTAACTTAGGGTTAAACCCCTAAACGTTTTTTGAATATGGTCAGTAGCCGACTTGGTAACCTCTTTACAGAGAACGCGGCTGTCGCATCATGGTTAAGATTCAATTTATCGTTTCATTTTCAGCTGCTTGTTTTCATCAAGTTTTTTTGCACACGCTTATTTTAGATATGGCACGTACTCTGGAAAAAAGGTACCACCGTCTTCAAACAATCGGCTTTTATCAATCAGCGTTAGGCTATCACCCGCACGATAATCAAAGCGGGTCGGCTCGTCGAGTTGAACTGAGCGTTCACTGATTATTTCGCCAAATGCATAGGCTGTGCCATCTATTTTAAGGGCTTGCTGGGTGTCAGGTCGATAGTGACGATAGGTCACAGGGGTTTCAGTAAAAACGTCTTTGCCTTTATTGAAGCGTTGAGTGACGACGACTTGGCGGTAGCGTGTGGCGTTTTCTAAGGCGGTCTGTTGATCTGGGTAGAGCAAAAAAGGCTTAATTGTATCGTCCGTATTCAGATAGTCGCCTCGGCTGACAAAGTGCCTTAGTAGACGTTGTCTGTTTTGACTGCTCTCATCAAACTTTTGAGCATTTGTGGTGTCAAGAGATGGCCAATTTAGGTCATAGCCGTTTTCGATTGTGATGAGTTCGTTAAATTTTGTTTCAAATGAAGTGGGCATATCGCCATATAAACTAGCGCCGACCACATATTGTAAAAACAATCCAAATTCACCTTGCTCTGCATAGCGGTTAATCGGTTCTGGCAGGGTTGAAACGGCTTGGGTCAGGTCGTTCTCAGTGTTGATTTGATAACCTAAATAGTTCATCTCTTGCCAACCAACGGCATTGGGGAGTTTACGTGGAAACGCCCAAGTGCTATCAACCGTATTGCCGGTCCCACTGGTAAAGTTCGGGAATTCGGTACTCTTGAAACCAGAGTGGCAGCCGATACACTGGGTTAACTCTTCTCGGTTTTGTGGGCGCAGATCACCTTGCTGGTCTTCAATGAATCCGGCCAAAATCCAGCCTGCACCGTTATTTACCCAGCCTTGATTATCACGCCCATAAATACTGTCGCCTTCACCTTCGCCGGGGGTGGCGGTCATCGGGTCAAAGTCTTCAACTTTAACCATGTAACGCACCTCTTTAACGCGTTGCGCACGGGTTCCCGGAAAGTCGCTAACATCACTCATGCCATCGGCTTCGGTATCCACGTAGTGCAGAGGGTGTGCAAACTCAGTGCCTCTTGGGTAGGCTCCCAAAACGATTTCGGTGCTGGCGGCACTGCCGAGATAGTGGCTGTTTTGAATCAGATCTAATTGATTGGTGATGGCTTTTTCCAGTAAGTCTAAGTTTGCTGAATAAATGCTTAAATCAAACTGGCCTTGGTCGTCTTTCATAAAGATTTCAGGGAGTCGAATATAGATACCCGATACTGAACCGTTAATGGGCGTAAAAATACCGTAAGGCATAAAGTTGATGGCACGCCAACCGGTAATGCCACCTAACCCATCATTAAAAAATGCACTTTCTGCTTGCTCGGTTCGAACAAACCCATCGCCATCTGCAGGTAAATCGGCCGGGTTTAAACCCGGCAGTAAACGCATGGTGCTGTCATAACCAGAGTCCCAATCTTTTGGCGAGCCTAATCGTTGGTCATAGGCGGCCTGCCAGTTGTCGGTGCGAATGTAGCTTTGCATCTGCCACTGTTCAGGGGAAATACCCAGTTGAGCTACCGCGTCTGCGAGTTTTTCTGGGTAGAGGGTGTTTTCCCAACGGTTAATGGTGGCGTAAGGCGCTGTTGTGTTTAGTGGATCAAAGCCGTAGTCGGTTTGAAAGTTCACAATATCAATTTTGCCTGCTTGCGGATTATTGTTGCCTAGCCCTAAGTTGTATAAACCGTTTGTGTGACAGAATAGGCAGGCATTTTGACGACCGCTACTGGTTTCAATGTAGCATTGCGCAGGCACATTGGGGTAAGGGTTTTCAAAGTTCAATGGACTGGTGTACTCGCCAACCAGACCGGATTTCACTAAGGCTTGATTTGCTTCACTATTTGAATCCGCAGTGGTGCTGTTTTGGTTAGCCGAATTTCCTCCACACCCAATTAAGGTAGAGGCCATAAGCGTCATGAGCGTAATGAGTAGAGGTCTATTAATGTACATGGTTTGATTCTCGTGGAAGGTTTTGTAAAACGGTTTGCGAGTCACACTCTGAATAATTTTTGACTGCATCTTGCAAACGATTTTGTTAAAAAAAACCGGTGCAAGCACCGGCTTTAAGATTGGTATGAGCAACGATTATTTAATCGCTGGCATCCCACCGATATAACCAAAGTTAGCGTCAAATTTATCAACGTTACCTGTGGCTTCGACCGCTGCTTTCATCTCTTCATTCATGGTTTTGATGTAATCACCGTGGTGTTGAGAGTTGCTCATTAAGTATGAGAAGCCATCCATGTTCTCAACCGCTTGTAAGCCGGTGGCTTCTGCGCCTGCAACGTTGGTTAAAATACGCGTAAGTTTTTTGGTATCCACGTTATACGCCCATACAAAGTTATTAACATGCGTTCCTGAGTCTTCACCCACAAACAAGGTACGCATCTTCTCAGCAAAGAAGATGTTGTCTGTGTTGGCAATAAAGTCAGGATCTGCGGTGTTACCTAAAGCATCGGTTGGAATATCACGACCAATTAGATTCTCTTCAGCGAGCATTGAGGTGACAACATAATCGGAGTCGATTGCATTATCTGAACTGTCAACTTGATCCGCAGACATTGGCAAGGTAAAGGTCACACCGGCATTGATTTTAGCCATTTTGATGTGTTCCATATCTGCCGGTAACCCGTTGTCTAACATACCTTTATCTAGGTAAGAGATGGCCATATACAGTTTTTTGTCTGCATCGTTAACCGCAATCCCCTCCATTTTATTGAATTCCGTGGTCGCGCCCATTAAGGCCGCATAACGACGAGACTCTAAAAACGCCGCGGCTTTTTCCATGCCCGGTTTAACCGCTAAACACTCATCCATGGTTGACCCTGCACGAACACGCTTGGTATCTGTTGGGCAAGAACCTGTGTCAGAGTTGAACGCTTGGTTTACAAAGATGTCATCAAACGTGGTTGAATCGGCTAGGGCTTTGATTTCCGTATCGTTTGCAGAACCTAATTTAATCCATTCAAAGTTACCGCTGTAAGTGGTCGCGACTTGATTGAATTTACCGGCATATAAGGTTCCAGCTGATAGGTCTTCAGCTTTGTCGGCGACATACATAAACAGTGCAACGTTGGTGCCGTCATCCCCGTAATAAACGGTGCGGCTGTCCGGCATCACTTTACCGGCTTCCCAGGTGCCACGACCCATTGAGTAGTGTTTAACAACACTTGTTGAGCCGTCTTCATTCACGGTGACTTCAGGGAAGAAACCGTAATGATAAGGGTTAGCGACTTTTTCACTGTTGAAGTACATATTGGTTAATGCATCGAGTCCGGCCGTGGTTTTGCTTGCACTCGAGCTTAGCGGGTTGTATTGCAGGTCGTAATCTTCTTCTGAACCTAGATGGGTGTTCCATGGAGTTTGTGAACCAAAGCATGGAATCCACAAGCCATCTACGTTTGAAAAGTCGATTGGGCTTTGCTCAATCGCCGTCAGCTCACCAGTTTCAGAGTCTTGTTCCATCTCGGTCAGAATCATGCTCATTGGCGCACGAGAAGGGGCACGTGTACCGTCAGAAACAATCCAGTCATACTCTAAATGTGAAACCAAATAAATTTTGTCGCCGACTTTTAGCAAGCTGTTTGCATCGGGTGTCTCGGCAATTAATGGATTATTCAATTCATCCATAAGCGGTTGCAGATCTTGATCATAAAGCTGACCCGCTGCGTGTGGATTAGTACCCACTTTTGATAGTGTGCCAAATAACTTTTTATAGGTTAAAGGGAAGGTTTCAGTGGTGCCATCGGTGTAGGTGACAACGGCTGAAGAGTTGGTGTAAGTGGTGGACATCTCTTCAGCGGTAGAAGGTGCCGCAGTACTGGTAAAGGCAACCGATTCAAAGGTTTTACTTTCGGTTGTTGAATCACTGCCACCACAACCGGTTAGCGATAACGCAGTGGTAGATAACGCCATTATCATGGCCAAATTTAACGTCTTAAGTTTCATTTTACTATTCCTGATTTGTTTTGGGATTGCACCAAAGTTTGGTGAGGAAATAGTAAGTAAACTTTGTTACAGGTGCGTTTCAGATAGGTTTCGATTTGATGAAACAAATGCGTCAACGGTATGACATTTGTTAAATAAACGGAATATCGAAGATTCGCAAAACAAACTGAGCAGGCCTGCTCAGTTTTAAATAGAGCCTTACTGGTTTAGTTTAATCGGCCCAATGTAACCCGCTTGAGACTCTTTAAGCATAGGGGTTACTGTCTGTTTTTTATTCGGGTGTTGTGCCACATTAATTAAGTAGCTAAACCCGTTTACGTCACGGTGCCAGAAGGTCGAGGTGTTTTCTGCATCCAGTGGTGCACTCAACACTCGGGTCAACGATTGGTCGGTTAAGTTGTACGACCACACCACACTGTTCTCATGCAAGTCGCTGTCTTCGCCAATCGCTAGGCTATTGCTGTCTGTTAAGTAACTGATATTATCCGGGTTGGCCAATGCATCCAATTTACAACGGTAGCCGTTTGGTGCGCTCAAGTCCTCTTCACCTTCACCGGCAATTAAGCCTGCCATGGTTTCTGCCACGTAATCCGACTGCATTTCTGCATTGGGTTTGACTGCCAACGCGTACACCCCTCCACACGGATTAAAGTCGAGTTTGATGTGGTTGCCGCCACCCACATCGTAAGTGTCGGTGCTGATATTACGTTTGGCGTAGTTCTCCATGCCCAATGCGATTTCCGACATGGAGACATACAGCTGATTTGCAGTGGGGTTAAAGGTGATGCCTTCGCCTTTGCGGAACTCGGTGGTCGCACCTTTGTAAGCAGCCATACGACGGGTTTCTAAACGTGAGACGATCACCTCATCGGTTTCGTTAATTTTTCCATCTTGATTAATGTCTTTTAGTTGTAAACACTCATTGCCGTTTTCGGTGTTGACCGCAAAGAATTTGGCGCTGCACTGGCCGTTTGCTTCCGGTTGTTCGGTATTAAACAGGTCGCTAAAATTGGGTTTTTGCGCGACCACCTTACGAATCTGTTGATTGGTTGCATGCCCGAGCGAAATCCATTTTAAGTTGGCTTCACCTAAGCCTTCCGCGGAGGTTTGTTGCCACTGCGCGGCGTATAAAGTGCCGGCCGAAAGGTCACGTTTTTGATCGGCAATAAACAGAAATAACCCGACGTTGGTGCCGTCATCCGACAGATAAACAGTTCTTTCATCGGGCATCACATAACCCAGTTCGTGTGAGAAACGTCCCATGCTGTAATGTTTTTGATAGTCGGGTGAACCATCAGGGGTAATTTTTACCTCGGGAATCCAGCCATAAAAGTAGGGGTTAGCCTCACTTAAGTCGCCCCAATATTTCACCAGTTCATCGTAATAGAAGTTCCCCGATTTTTGGGTTTTTGCCGAGAAGTTGGCTTCTATGGCGCGCGCGTCGGGTTCGTACTCTTCCGAGGCCAAGTGCGACTGCCACGGTGTGGTTTGCCCAGCACAATGAACATAGCCGCCAAACTCACTGGATTGATCAATGTGTTTGAGGGTATTGGGTTTGACGGTTAAGTAGCCGTATTTATCCTGTTGCAGTTCATTTAGGTACAGCGTGCCAATCGCACATTCGTATTGCGACACCATGTACAGCTTGTCGTTTTTTTGCAGAATGGAGATGTGATCTAATCCCGAGCCAATGCCACTGTTTGTGCCGTTACAAATATACGGTGAGCCGTCCGCTAAAGTCAGCGGTTTGCCGTTTTTGTCTTTGACTAAACCAAAGGTTTCACCGTTATTCTGGTCGCCGGTAGCGAAGAGTCGGTGGTAATTAATCGTCTGTTTTTCGCCGTTGACGGTAACGCTCTGAGTGCTGCGAATTTGCTGTTTATCTTCCGGGCTGGTCACTGCGTTGATGCCTTGAAACTGTAAGTCAAAGAGCGGTGCGGTTTCCGCCAGAGCGTTAAGTGGCGAAGTCACGATTAAGGCAGACGTTAATAAAGCGAAGGGAAGCTTAGCGGGTGTGTAAATTCGATTTCTCATGTGACAGCGTGTTCCATTGAGTTAGGTTTAAAAAGGTTAGCCGTGAAAAGCTTAAATAAGAGAACAAAAAACAGCAGGCCAAGCAGACTCAAACTGGCGGCAATATACGCAAACAGATCGGGCGCTTTCATCATCGTGCTCATCAGTGAGTCTTGATAGTAAAAAAACCATTGATGGTTTGCAGGGAAAATCCAAATATGTAACTGATAAAAAACCGCTTTGCTTCCAAAAGTCAGCAGGCCTGCTAAGGTTAACCCCAGACCTAAACCGATATTCCAAAACGCACTTTGACTGCTAGGCATGGCGGATTTTTTCATCAGCAAATAGGTGGTTAACGATGCCCACAACAGCAGTAATCCCCAACCCAATTTTTTTAACCATTCAATTAAGTTAGCCACATCGGTTAGGTGCACAATTTCTGCCCGATGCAATAATGGCATGGTTTGTTGGGTGTGGGAATTAATATAATGCAACTCACGCAGGCCGGTTCCTTGGTTGTGAATCGCTGTCACGATGCCGGCAAACAGGGCTTTTCGGGTTTCATCATCGGTGGTTTCAAAGCCTTGTCTGAATTTGTTTTTGGGCGCAAATTCTTCGATGTTTTCTTTTATGCCAGCGTGGTCATACCACACGCCATACAAGAAGTTGCTTTGGCTTAGGGTTATCCAGCTTAGGTAAAAGCCTAAGATAAGCGTGAGCCAAATCCATAGGAAGTGCTGAATTTTTTGTATGAGATTTTCCGTGTTCAAAACTTGGCAGGCCTGCTGGGTTTAATAAGGGGTTTAATAAGGGATATATTTTACCTTAGGTTTGATTGCGGCAATCAATGAAGGCGATGGATTACGGCATTTGTTGATGTTGTGCCAACGAGTGCCAGCGACCAAAGTCGCCAATAATAATATGATCCAAACAACGAATCTCTACCAAGTCTAAGGCACTGCTAAGTGTTTGGGTTAAAGACAAATCGCTTTGACTGGGCGTTGGATCACCCGAAGGGTGGTTGTGGGTGAGAATAACCGCTGCGGCATTGTGTTCCAAAGCGGTTTTAACCACTTCTCGCGCATGCACATTCGCTTGATTTAAGGTGCCGGTAAACAGGGTTTGGTATTGAATGAGATGGTGTTGTTGGTCGAGCATTAAAATTCCAAACTGTTCTTGTTGCAAAAAACCGATTTTGTGAATGAGGTAGTTAGCGACATTCTCAGGTTGGGTAAAGGCATCGCCCTTTTTAAGCCCCGATTCAAAGTGGCGTCGCGACATCTCCAGTACCGCTTTCATCTGCACAAACTTAGCTTGGCCTAAACCTTTGGCTTCACAAAATTCCGTTTCATTGGCGTTAAGCAGGTCGTGCAAACTGCCAAAGTGATCCAGTAGGGTTTGTGCCAGTTCCACTGCACTTATGCCTTTTACGCCTACCCTTAAAAAGATAGCCAGCAGTTCAGCATCACTGAGTTTGTCAGCGCCAAAATACAACAGTTTTTCTCGGGGGCGGTCGTTTTTGTGCCACTCTTTAATAGACATTACTGCGTAACCTAGAGTCAAAGAACTTCAATGGTAAGAGAGTTGGCGGGTGGGGTCAAATGAATACACTTGTTGAGCTTGAATTTTTTGGCTTGTTTATGCTTATTAATAAGGTGATTTTATGGGGTATGCGTCAATTTATGTCAATCCTTGAGCAATGCCTAAGAGACTGTTTAGATATTAGGGATTTCTAATGTTTTATCTTGTTGTCATTGTTTTTTAACCTTATAGTTCGACCTCTTTTGAAAATACCCTTTAATTTTATCTGGAATAATATGCAAGCAATCACTCTAAAGCACTCGTTGAAATTTCTCTCTTTGGCCTTTTTAAGCAGTACGCTATTAAGTGGTTGCGGAGGTGCGTCCTCGTCTGGAGGTACTGGCAATCCAAATAATCCAGTTGAAACCGAATCGGTGGATATTCGTGTAGAGCGTGGGCCGGTTTTGTATTCTCACGTGGTAGACAGTGTCGGAGTCAAAGGGCAGTTTAGTGGAAGTAACGTTTACAGTTTTTCGTTAACGCCAACCTATCCGATCAGTGCGATGGGCGGTTATATTGATTTAGACGGCTCGCAAACCCTTTCGGAAGGGGATTTAGCCATGGGGAACCTAGTCTTGCAAGCCTCCGAGGGCAGCGTATTGACGATTGGGTCTACCCTTGCCAATAACGCCGATTTTTTAAATGCGTTAATCGATCTTGGTTTTACTGAATCTCAATTAACCACGCAAACACCGACAGACGATAAAATGATTGCCGCGTTAAGTGATGCGGTATTTGAGTACGCAGTCAAACATGCCATTACCGATTTAAGCCAAATCAGTCCCACTGATTTTGATGATTTAACCACTGTAATCGAAGCCCGTATTAGCGAATACCAACAGTCGGATTTGACGGCCTTGCAACTGGAAAGTGCATTGGTTACTGCGTTGGCGGATGCCGATTATGTGTCGCCGTTAACCTCGGAAGAGGCGACTGAATTAGCGACGTTGGCTACCACTAATCCGTTAGCGGTCACGCAAGCCAGTTTTGCCGAGAACGTCTTTACGGCAGAACAGCAAGCCGAGTTTAATGACTTAATCGCCTTCTCTTGGAATGAAGAGAAGATGGCGAAAGACCTGTATTTAAATTTGTATTCCGACTTAATCTTGCAAGGGTCCGAGATTAAATCGTTGACGAATGTGGCGAATAACTCAGAAACAAAACACCAAGAATCAATGCGTGCATTATTGGAAAAATACGACTTAGAGATTTCAAGCGGTGAGGTACTCAGTGGTTATGACAATGAGGCCTTAAACGCGATTGCAAGCGGTCAGTTTTCATTAACCGAAGTGCAAGACTTGTACGATGGATTATGGAACCATGCGATTCTGCATGCTAATTTTGCGCAAGGTGCTTTGGAAGCGGCTTGCATGGTGGAAGTGGTGGATGTAAACGATTTAAATGCCAGTATTGAACAAGCCCAAGCATTGGGTGCATTAGAGTTGGTGGTGGCATTTGAGAACTTGCGTTCTGGGAGCTATAACCACTATTGGGCGTTTGATAATGCCTTAATTAAACAAGGCGTTGCTCAAGGCTGTGGCGTATTGGGCTCCGACTATGTGCAAGACTATCCGCAGGTTCCTAAAGGCCAAGGAAACCACTAATTCCATCCGAGTTCGATTAAACGGTTTTACCTAATAAATTCCTAAAGTGGATAAACCCTTGATTGCTATCTGCGCTCAAGGGTTTTTTATTAGCTTTTAAAAAAGCACCCACTCAAAAACCTTTTAGCAAACGTGTTTACATACGATGGATTTGCTAAGATGCACGCAACAAACGGTTAAAGCCAAAAGGAGCCAACATGTTTAAGTACCCCATGCGCGTTCGAGATTACGAATGTGATTTGCAAGGCGTGGTCAATAACAGCGTTTATCAAAATTACTTTGAACACGCGCGCCATGAGTTTTTGCTGGAGAGTGAGATTGATTTTTCGGACTTGGCCGAGCAGGGAATTAATCTTATGGTGACGCGTGTGGAGTTAGATTTTAAACGTTCCCTACGCCCCAAAAACGACTTTTACGTCACGGTTGAGGTTGAGAAAATTTCCCGAATTCAATACGCCTTTATCCAACATATCTATCTGGTTGAAAACGATCAACTAATGGTCTCTTCCAAAGCGATTGGTGTGGCGGTGAACGCTAAAGGCCGTCCTATGGCATCGCCTGAATTAGACCGTTTATTGAGTCACGCCTAGTTTTCATTCTGTCAATCTATCAATCCCGTTACGTCGCGCAGAATTAAAGTCACACAGTGCGAGCGTAATCGGTTTTCAAGTCTATTTTCTGCCGTCTTTTCTTAAAAAATCCAGTTTTTAAAACGTTGTTTATGTTTCGTCTGAAAATTAACCATGTCTATATAAATCAATATCTTAAGTTACGGGGCATATGTCTTTTAAGACATAAGCCTACTATTTTTGTTGGGATATGGGGTTAAAATTCTGTCTAGTGTAATCGAGCACCCAGGCCTGCTAACTTTTAAACCTCTTAAATTTTTTTGCACGCTTTGAAATCGATGTAAGCAACCTAGAAAATAGATTAAAAATAAGAATAACATTGGAGTGATTTATGACGATTCGTCGACCTTTTATGCTCACCAGCTTGGCTGCGGCTTTGTTGCTCGCAGGGTGTGGTGGTTCCGGTTCCTCTACCAGTTCAACCAGCGTGGCGACAACGGCCACCATAACCGGTACGGTTCCGGGCACCTTAATTGAAGCTTTCTGTACCGATGGCAGTTACTACTCAACCCACTCGGATTCGTCAGATGCTAATTCGGATAAACACCCTTTTAGCTTAGAAATTCCCGCAAGCGTGAACTGTCATTTGGTGATGACCACCAATGAGGGGGAGCCAAATGAAATTATTACTCCAATCAGTATTGAATTGGATGGCGTTATCAGTGGGCTGATGTATACCAAGGCTGGCTTTGAGTTAGAGTTAGGCCATGTACCTTTGAAAATGGACTTGGCTGATATTGTTGATATGAATGGCGATGGTGTGGTCGATGAACCAATGGTCATTATCCCTGAGAGATTTGATGGGACAACTGTTGTTGAAGTAGAAGAGGGTTTAGACCGTTTAGACAGCGATAATGATGGTATTCCCAATGTTTATGACGATGATGACGATAATGATGGCACGCCCGATGTCGATGAAAGCGATGACAATGACCGCGACGATGACGGTGTAGATGATCGTTACGATAGCGATGATGATAATGATGGCATTAAAGACGACGATGACGACGATGACGACAACGATGGTGAGACTGATAGCAAAGACGACGACTACGATGACGATAACGACACCTCAAGTAATACCTCAACCAATTACACGCCAGTGAGTGCTTACACTGTGACAACCGGGCGTTTATTGGCCGCGCAATGCGCAATGTGTCATGGTACAAATGGCAACTCAACCAATGGTTGGGACAGCATAGCGGGTGAATCGGCTCGTGAAACCATTGAAGAGATGCAAGAGTTTAAATCCGGCGGGGAAGATGAACCGATTATGGAAGCCCAAGCGCACGGTTACAGCGACGCAGAAATTGAAGCATTAGCGGGTTGGTTAGCGACCCAGTCCAGCTCTGAAGGTGAGGATTAAGCCATGAATTTATCACGTAGAAGTTTATTGAAAGCCATGGGTTTAGGTACCGCAGCGTTACTGTCTCCTCAAATTTTAAGAGCCGCAGCCTTACCACATGTGGTGGTTGTGGGCGGTGGGTTTGCGGGCGCAACCGCCGCTAAATACCTAAAAATGTGGGGTGGCCTGGGTGTAGAAGTGACCTTGATTGAGCCGAATACCACTTATGTATCGCCCATTTTAAGTAACTTGGTGTTAAACCATCAAAAAACCACCGATGACTTATCGTTTAACTATGTTAATCACAGTACGCAATATGCGGTGAATATGGTGCATGATTTGGTGAGCTCGATTGACTCAGTCAATCAAACCATTGCGCTGCAAGGTGGTTCAAGTATCGCTTACGACCGCCTGATTTTAGCGCCGGGTATCGATTTTATTGATATTCCTGGGTTAGATTCCACCAAAATACCGCACGCTTGGAAAGCGGGTGAACAAACCAATTTGTTAAAAGCACAAATTGATGCCATGACCGATGGTGACCACTTTGTGATGACCATTCCGGCTGCACCCTATCGTTGTCCTCCCGGACCGTATGAGCGTGCTTGTGTCGTGGCCGATTACTTAAAAAATACCAAAGGCTATGTGAATTGTCAGGTTACAGTTTTGGACGCGAATGCGAATATCACCGTTGAAACCGCAATGTTCCAAGCGCAGTTTACTGGCTATGGCATTCGCTACCGTCCTAATTCCGTGGTGCAAAGTGTCGATTCGGATGCGCGCAGTGTGACCTTCTCTGAAAATGGCGGCGCAGCGCAAACGCTGACCGCAGACACCTTAAATGTCATTCCCAATCAAAAAGCCGGGCAGATTATTTTTGATGCCGGTTTAAATTCAGGAAACTGGGCGCCAATTAACCCGTTAAGTTATGAATCAACCCTAAAAAGTAACATTCATATTATTGGTGATTCACAGGCCACAGGCCAACCAAAAGCGGGGCACATTGGTAATTCAGAAGCTAAAGTGTGTGCGGATGCGGTGTTGCGTTCTTTGCAAAACTTAGCGCCAGACCCCGCGCCCAAAACCAATTCCGCCTGTTACAGCCCGGTCTCTTCCACGCAAGCCAGTTGGTTAACGGCGGTGTACGAATACAATGCATCCACACAGCAAATGCAGTTGGTACCTAATGCGGGTTACCCTGCGGCAGAAGAGCCAAGTACGGGTAATTATCGTGATATGTTTAACTGGTCGGGCAATTTGTTTGCCGATACGTTTGCGTAATGATTTAAGCAGGCCTGCTCACTTTGATGAAAGTGGCAGGCCTTTTTTGAAGAGTTAGGCGTTGATAACTTGCTGAATGCTCGAGGATTAAGTAATCAGCAGGTCTTCAAAGAAATACGCCACCAACTCATGCCGGCCAGCGATGCCGGCTTTTTTGTATAAGTTTGACGCCTGTTGACGCACGGTTTTTTCACGGGTTTCACGCACGCCAGCAATCTCATCTAAGGTAAGGCCTTTCAATAGCAACAAGGCGACCTCTTTCTCGCTTTTGGTTAGCTGCCACTCATCAAATTGGGTTTGAATAATTTTAGAAAATTCCCCCATCAACTTCTGCGTTTGTATCTTTGCTTCGGTTAACTGCTTTTCTGTGTTGGTTAAGGTTTTTTTCAGGTTAGCCATCTGCTTGTTTTGCTTTAGGTTCCAAACAAATAAAATCGCAAAGGCCACTAATGCGATTAAACCAATGCCAGCCTCAACCAGAATGTGCGGGTTTAAACCGCCCATGGACTCCCAATCCATAATAATGTCCACAAACGACACTACGAAAATAAGACTGTAAACAATTAAGCTAAATTTGACTTGATTCATGGTTCTTCACAACTAGGTTTTAAATGAGTTTAAGTGTAACCGACTTGATGAAATATCGAAAGTGGGCGAAAACGATGAGGATTAGGTATCATAAACGCTCTTTTGCAAACAACCATGAATAGACTATGAAAATACTGATTGGCGTGACCGGTGGCATTGCCGCTTACAAATCGCTTGAACTCACGCGCTTATTTATCAAAGCTGGGCATGAGGTACAAGTGGTGATGACCTCGGGTGCTAAAGAGTTTATTCAGCCGTTATCGTTTCAAGCATTATCGGGCAATCCGGTGCGAGATAGTTTGTTCGATGCCAATCAAGAGATGGGCATGGGGCATATTGAACTCGCTCGTTGGGCCGATCAAATTGTCATTGCACCCGCCAGTGCCGAAACCCTTGCTAAGTTGCGCATGGGGCGCGCCGATGATTTGTTAACCACGTTGGTGGTGGCCACCGATAAGCCGATTATGCTCGCACCCGCCATGAATAAAGTGATGTGGAGCAATGCGGCCACTCAAGAGAATGTGGCAATTCTAAAGCAACGTGGCTTTGAAATCTTGCAACCAGCATCGGGTGAACAGGCCTGTGGCGATGTGGGCGAGGGTAGAATGCCGGAACCGAAAGCAATCTTTGATGCAGTAAACCAGTTTCAAGTTCAGCAAATTGAAAGTCAGCAGGCCTGGTCAGAATTAAGTCGTTTCTGGAAAGGTAAAAACCTGTTAATTACTGCGGGCCCAACCTATGAAAACATCGATCCGGTGCGTTTTATCGGTAACCGTAGTTCCGGCAAAATGGGGTTTGCCATTGCGGAAGTCGCCGCAAAAGCCGGCGCGAAAGTGACATTGATTGCGGGGCCAGTTTCGCTTGCAAGTCCTATAAAGACTGAGCGAGTGAATGTGCGTTCTGCGCAACAGATGTTTGAGGCCGTTCAACAACGTGTTGCCAGTGCGGATGTGTTTATCAGCGCCGCCGCCGTGGCTGATTTTAGAGTAGCTGAGCCGGCTGAACAAAAATTGAAAAAGCAAACGGGCAGTGATGAGATGGTATTAGTTCTGACCAAAAATCCAGACATTGTCGCTTGGGTTGCGCAACAAGAACAGAAACCCTTTGTGGTGGGCTTTGCAGCGGAAACCGAAAACGTACTAGACTATGCAAAAACCAAGTTACGCAGTAAAAACTTGGATATGATTTGTGCAAATCAAGTGGGTGAGAATCTCGGGTTTGAACAAGATACCAATGCGTTGACTTTGATAAGTCCCCAGCAAGAAAAAGCCTTGCTAAGTTCGTCTAAAACAGAGCAAGCCAACCATTTACTGACCTTCATTAGCGCACTTATTACTCAAACTTAACTCTGCTAACCCTGCTTAACTCTGCTTAAGCCGTGCTTGATTCGCATTTAAACTGGCGGGCTGTGTTTGGTTGGGTAAAGAGCACCGTATTATTTCGGCCACTTTGCTTGGCTTCATAAAGCGCTTTATCTGCATTGTTAACGGTGGTTTCTAAGTCGTCTTCCGTTCCCTTGATAGCAAAACCAATACTGCAAGTGATTGGTATGGGACTATTTATGTGGTCCGTTTGCTCCACTTTATCGCGAATTCGTTCTGCGACTTCAGTGGCCGAGTTTTGTGTGGCATAAGGCACAAAAATTAAAAACTCTTCACCTCCCCAGCGACAGACAATGGATTCATCACGATTGTATTCTTTAAGAATATTGGCTATTGAGATGAGCACTTTATCGCCAACAGCATGTCCATATTGATCATTAATCCGTTTAAAGTGGTCTAAATCAATAATTAAAGCCGCCCATGATTGGTTTGTTCGATTAATGTGTGCCGTGGTTGGGCTGGTCAGCTGCTCAAATCCGCGACGATTATATAATTTGGTCAATGGGTCAATTAGCATTAATTTTTTATTTGTTTCAGATGCACGACTCAATTTTAAAGTGACAACGGTTAAAAGTAGCCCTAAAAAACTTAATGCGCAGAGACTCATTGAGTTTTTTGCAGCTTGACTCAGAATCTCACCATTACTCATAAAGTGAATTAAAAACAATTCATCTTTCACAATGGGAACGCTAAACACCCACCCGCCATCATTTTTAATACACTTTCCATGGGTGTCTAATGAGATGACATCAAGGCTTTTGCCGAGTTTTTTTGGATTTTGTGACGCGATGATTGTTTGGTCATCATTGACCAAGAAAGAGCTTTTGATTGTTTGGTCAATGGCCAGTAACTGGTTGAGGTCTTTGGTACTAATATCAATGGATATTGCGCCAATAAATTCATCGTTTACGGTTACCGGATTGGATAAGGTTATCCCTGCAACTCGGTGTGTGTTGGGGTCGTTAATTTCGCTAATCGTTAGATTTTGCCATGGATTATTTTCGGGTTTGACATGTTCCCAAAATGGCTTTTGGTAGTGGTCTTGGTCAAACTTAAAGACATTTAAAGGTTCTACAGGGGCAATATAGGTAAACGCTTTTTTGGACGTGTAGTAAATGTGCTGCGCGGTTTCTATTTTATTGATAAAGGCATTAAAAATAGGGTCTACCGAAAGGGTTGCCGCCATTTCATTGAGTAACGCATAGTTATGAATATTTTGGTTAGTAAGCGCCAGTAATTTACCGCTTAAAGGGTCGTTTGTTGAGTTTTCGAACGAATTAGAGAGTGTGAATGATTGGTGTTCGGGCGACCATTTTAGCGCTTGCAGTCGCGCCAATTCTTGAGGGTGCGTTTCTGATGGAAGATTCGCTTTTTCTAAGGCATTCTGTAACGCTTTAGTCGCGGCTTTTAAATACGTAATGTGTTGAGATATGAGCTCGGCGCGTCTTTCTATGGTCAGTTTTGTTTGCTGTTTTAAGCTTTCAACCTCATTAAAAAAGCTCGCCAAAATAAATGCAGATAATCCTAAAAACATGATGAAAATAAACATCATGTTTTTGGTAAGTGCCGCAAGTTTAGTGAGCATTTTTATTCCGTTTTTGAGGAGATTACGGTTTAATTATATAACGCTAAGTTGTTGTAACACCCTCACCTAAAAGGGTGAACATGCAATTCATTTTGAAATTTTTGGACGGTTTTTTCCCTTTGTTCAGTACCCAATCTCATTGAGGCAGTCAAAAGTAAGTTTTGCTATTTAAGAGAAAAAACGTGAAGGTAAGAATGAAATTATTTATTTGAACTTTTTTTTAAGGTCGATTGATACTCGACTTCGGTCAATTCCCGACTTTCACCTGGCTGTAAGTTTGGGTCGAGTTGAATGTCACCGATGGCGTGTCGGTGCAATTTAATCACTTTGTTTTGAAAGCGCCCAAACATACGTTTTATTTGGTGATATTTGCCTTCTACTAAAATGACCTCCGCTTCAAACTCCGACAGAATTTCAATTTTAGCGGGCCGAGTGGTGATGTTTTCAAATGCAAAGTACATCCCATCTGCAAAGGTGGGAGCGTATTCGTCTGTTAATGGATTTTGCAGGGTGACGTGGTAGCGTTTTTCAACATTGCTGTCTGGTGAAGTGAGTTGTCGCGACCATAAGCCATCGTTGGTGAGCAGCACTAAACCCGAAGTATTAAGGTCAAGTCGCCCAACAATATGAAAATCTGTTTTGTCTGCACGGTTAAGCAAGTCGATAACGGTTTTGTGTTTTGTGTCTTGTGTGGCACTGACTACGCCAATCGGTTTATGTAACATAATATAAGTGGGATGTTGGTTAGACAACGCTTTGCCATCGACCATGACATTCGAAAATTCATCCACTAACATTTGCACATCGTTTGCACGTTTGCCATTTATCAACACGCGCCCCTGCGCAAGCATGGCTTTGATATGACGGCGGTTAATTATTAGGCGAGCGCTAATAAAGCGGTCTAAGCGAGTGCGTTTGGCGGCCATGTTTTATAGAGTCGATTTGTTTGATTGAAAGATTGAAGTAGCTAAAGTGGGTGGGGCCTTGAGTCACCCACCCCAAAAAATCCAGATAGTTATGCGTTTTTAGACGTTACATGGATTCAGCGATAATGCTCTCGATTAAATCCACAGCCTCTTCAATAACCCTTTCTGAACTGGGTTTAGCAACCGGCATGCGATAACTTAAATTCACCAAACTAGGGCTTTCAAAGAGTGTGTAGACGCTAATAGTAAATGGGCATAACGCAATGTTGTGTGGGGTTTGTTGTGCTAATTTATGCGCAAGAGCCGTGCTACAAAATTCAAACGTTTGTGCCTCTTTGTAGATGTGATTCTTATTATCAAAACTCGACCCCGTTCGGGGCAACATGTCATCAGCAGACAGAACATGCGTCACATTCAGCCCTTGGTCCTCAATGTTCTCGCGTACTTTGTTGGAAACGTCTTTATAAGAACCGACTGTTTGATGAATCACTACGCTAGGGTCACCCGCAGCCAATACTGAAGTACTTAATAATAGTGTCACCACTGTGCTAAGCAGGGTGTTGAGTACTCGAGAGCGTTTCATAGGGCTTCCTTTTTGGACAGGTTTGGAATTTTATATACTACCCCAGCTTAGTTGAGAAGGGAAACCCGTTTAGTCTTATTGATTGGCGCGCTATGTTTGCTCGTAACAACGGTTACCAGTAG
>JGI997J19993_1000200_pt1 | contig 20272 bp, 23 predicted proteins | sample Etolagbewater25m_FD_19993 | JGI IMG/M metagenome (IMG submission 19993)
AAATTTGAAATTTTATTTAGTTTATAAAATAAATATAGTATGGAGATATAAATATGCAAAGAGTCGTAGTAACGGGTATTGGAATGATAAATTCACTTGGAAGTAATGTTAAAGAATCTTTTGAAGCTATCGTAGATGGACAAACAGGGATTGACAAAATAACATTGTTTGACCCATCAGACTTTGCTGCTCAAATTGCCGGAGAAGTAAAAAACTTTGATCCAACAGCCATTATGGGTAAAAAAGAAGCTAAAAAAGCAGATAGATTTATACACCTTGGAATTCACGCCGCTCAAGAAGCTATGGAAGATGCAGGGATAGTAACAGATAATAAAGTAAGTAACGATATATCTGAAAGATTTGGTATAGCAGCTGCATCTGGTATTGGTGGTTTAACAAATATTGAAAAAAATTCAATAATTTGTAATACAAGAGGTCCTGGAAAAATATCTCCTTTTTTCATACCATCTGCTTTAGTAAATATGTTAGGTGGATTTATCACTATTCAACATAATTTAAAAGGACCAAATATTTCAGCTGTAACAGCTTGTGCTGCTGGTACTCATGCCATCTCTGATGCATATAAAACAATTGCACTTGGTGGTGCTGATAAAATGTTGGTAGTTGGTGCTGAAAGTGCTGTTTGTGGTGCTGGTGTTGGTGGATTTGCATCAATGAAAGCACTTAGTACAAGAAATGATGACCCTAAAACTGCTTCTAGACCATTTGATAAAAATAGAGATGGATTTATTATGGGTGAGGGTGCAGGTGCACTAGTACTTGAAACTTTAGAATCAGCAGAGGCAAGAGGTGCAAAAATCTATGCAGAAGTAATAGGATATGGAGAAAGTGGTGATGCAAACCATATCACTACTCCAACTATGGATGGACCACTTCGAGCTATGAAAGCAGCTTATGCAATGGCTAAAAAAAATAATGGTGGAGAATTAAAAATAGACTATGTAAATGCACATGGTACAAGTACACCTGTAAATGATAAAAATGAAACAGCTGCATTAAAAGAGTTATTTGGTGGGAAAGAAAACTGTCCTCCTGTAACTTCAACTAAAGGACAAATCGGTCACTGTTTAGGTGCTGCTGGTGCTTTAGAAGCAATTATTTCAATCAAAGCTATGGAAGAGGGAATTATTCCTCCAACTATAAACCAAATTGAGTCTGATGAAAATTGTGACTTAGATTATGTACCAAATGTAGCAAGAAAAGCTGAACTAAATGTAATAATGAGTAATTCATTTGGTTTTGGTGGAACAAACGGTGTTGTAATTATGAAAAAATACACAAAGTAGGTAAATATATGGCTACTTATTTAGACTTCGAAGAAGGCTTGAAGAAAATTGAAGATGATATTATTGTTGCTAAAACAAAAGCAGATGAATATGCTGTATCTATTTTAGAAAAAAAGCTTCAAGAAGAGGTTGAAAAAACATATTCTAATCTTTCAGATTTTCAAAAACTAAAACTTGCACGACATGCAGATAGACCTTATGCCCTTGATTATATCAAGGGTTTAATGACAAATTCTTATGAGATACATGGAGATAGACATCTAGCAGATGATCAAGCTATCGTATGTTTTTTAGGAAATATTGGCAATGTAAAATGTGTAGTTATTGGTGAACAAAAAGGAAGAGGTGTAAAAAATAAAATCAAAAGAAATTTTGGTATGCCAAACCCTGAAGGGTACAGAAAAGCCTTAAGAGCGGCAAAAATAGCTGAAAAATTCAACTTACCTATTTTATTTTTAGTTGACACACCGGGTGCATATCCAGGTATTGGAGCTGAAGAGAGAAGTCAAAGTGAAGCGATTGCTAGAAACCTTTTTGAACTTAGTGATTTAGATACAACAATCGTATCTGTAGTTATTGGAGAAGGTGGTTCAGGTGGTGCACTTGCTATCTCTATTGGTGACAAGTTAGCTATGATGAGATACAGTGTTTATTCTGTTATTTCACCTGAGGGTTGTGCAAGTATTTTATGGAAAGACCAAGCGATGGTTGAAACAGCTACAAAAGCACTAAAGATTACTTCTACAGACTTAAAAGAATATAACCTTATTGATGATGTGATTAATGAACCTTTAATTGGAGCTCATAGAGATAAAGAAGAAGCTATTAAAGCACTTGGTGATTATTTTATAGATAGTGTTGAAGAATTAAAAAAACTATCTAAAGAGGAAAGAGACAAAAAAAGATATGATAGACTTATGTCTTTAGGAAGTTTTTCTTAACAAAAAGTAGAAATTACTATTTTCTACTCTTTTATCAAATTATATAAGTCTTGAATCTCTTTATTCCAAATTGACTCATCTATTGTTTCAAGAATAAGTGGAATATCATCCATTCTCTCATCATTCATAATATACTCAAAAGCATCCCAACCAATTTCACCCTCACCTAAACTATGATGTCTATCTACCCTACTTCCTAAAGCAGGTTTAGAATCATTTATATGCATTCCCATTAAAAACTCACGACCCACTATTTTATCAAAGTCATTCCAAGTTTTATCATAAGCTTCTTTTGTTCTTATATCATAACCAGCTGTAAACATATGACAAGTGTCTATACATACACCTATTCTACTTTTATCTTCAACTCTATCAATAATATATTCAAGATGTTCAAACTTATATCCAAGATTTGTACCCTGCCCTGCTGTATTTTCTATAACAGCTTTTACATTTTTTGTTTTATCTAATGCAAAGTTAATTGAATCTGCTATAGTACTTAAACACTCTAATTCTGCATACTGTAACTTTTCATCATAATCAGGATCTTTTTTCCCAAATTTTTGTAGATGACTACCTGGATGAAAATTTAATCTATCTAACCCTAAAATATCACATCTTTCTAACTCATCAATAAAAGCTATTCTACTTTTTTCTAACTTCTCATCATCTGGATTTCCGAGATTTATAAGATAACTATCGTGAGGTAAAATATGTTTTGGTAAGATTCCACTTTTTTCTAAATTTTTAAACCATGCATCGAGTGTTTTTGTCTCAAATGGTTTTGCGTCCCATCTTTTTTGATTTTTTGTAAAAAGGGCAAATGCTTTTGCTCCAATTTCCATAGCGTTTAAAGGAGCATTTTGAACTCCTCCACTAGCACTTACATGAGCACCTACAAATTTTTTCATCTATTTAACCTTTATTAATATATTATTGAGTTTATCTTTATGATATATATCTTTTTTTGAAAAAAGATTATACAAAAAATCTTCTTTATAAGAGTTATCTAAATATTGAGCATTAAATTCTTTTGATGAGATACATTCTAAAGTTGATTGACACACTTTATCTTTATAAATTTCTAAATCTAAAGCTAAATGCCCAACTTCAAATATCTGTAAATGAATATGGTCATCATATCTATTGATAAAACCTTTATCATGAAACTTCATATTTTTTGTTTTAATAAGTATAACGCTACTTGATGATGATATAAGATGTTTTGAAGCACAAGAAGATAAAAAAGTTACTAATATTACAACAAAAAAATATTTTATACTATTTACTAAAATAGATAACTCCTTATATAGTAATTATTATTATACCAAATCAAAATTATTATTATGTTATAATAACGAATGTTTACAGGACTAATAAGAGAAATGGCTAAAGTAATTAGCTTTAATAATAATATTTTAACTTTAGAAGCTACATATCAACCAAAAATTGGTGATAGTATAGCAATTAATGGTGCATGTTTAACAGTTATAGATTTTTTTGATGGTGGATTTAGTGTGGAACTTTCTCCTGAGTCACAAAATATATTAGCTATGGAAAACTATACTAACACCGTTCATATGGAACCTGCTATGATGATGGGGGATAGATTTGAAGGACATATTGTCCAAGGACATGTTGATTGTATAGGTACTATTACAAATATTATCAACAATGGGAACTCTACTGATTTTTTTATCTCTATTCCAAAAGAATTTATCAAATATATTATTCCAAAAGGTTCTATTACTATTGATGGAGTGAGTTTAACAGTCAATGATGTAGATAAAGAACAAAATCAATTTAGATTAACAATCATTCCGCACACTATTAATAATACTTTATTTCAACGATATACTATTAATAGTAAAGTAAATATTGAAACAGATATGTTTGCTAGATATGTATATAATCTTTTTAATAAAGAGAAAGAGGAAGAAAAGCTCTCTTGGAATAATGTTGATTCAATAATGGCTACTTACTAGTAGTTTCATTATTCTCTTNATTTATATTCATAAAAAAGTTTCTTGTCCCTAAGGTTTTTGCGTAAGGCTTCACTAAAACCTCTTTAGTATTATCAAATACTTTAATTTCTACTACTTTTCCAACTTTTATACCATAAGGAAAAATTGAATCCATACTACTTGTAATAACCTCATCATTCATTTGTATCTCTTTCCATATTGGAACATATTTTACAATAATATTTCCATCATTTGAACTTCCAGAAGTGATCCCCGGAGTGTCATTTTCACCAATATAAACTGTATAATTACATTTTTTGTGCTCATTTAAATAAGCAACGGATTTACCATTTTTATTTAAAACAATACCTGCACTAAAACCGTCAAAAGTGATTAAAGGATATATCTTATCTTTTTTTATAATATCATAATCTATCAACACTTTAGAATGGTCATTAAAATTATAATAAGAGAGTACTTTGACTTTTTCATAGTGAATTTTAGGATCTAATGGAATTTTTACATACTCATTGAGTTCTCGTATCTCTTGAAGTTTCTTTTCATACAGAGACTTATATTGTATATTTTGTTCATTTGATGCTTTTAGTTGTTCTATGTAATCTAATTGATTAAAATATTTATTGATAGTTTCACTAGTATAAACAAATACATTGATATACGCTGAACTAATTGAACTATTCAGCGTATAAAGTTTATTGACTATAACCTTTTCAAAACTAAAAAGATATAATACAAATATAATAAGTGTCAGTAAAAAAAGTAAAAACTTTTTATTCATTAGAGATTAGTCTAAGTAAAGATTCCTCATCTAGTGTTTTACTAGTTCCATAAGCAACAGCTAGTAAAGGTTCATCTGCAACTCGTACAGGTAGTTTGATATCATTCATTAAATATTTATCTAGTCCTCTAATTAAAGCACCACCACCTGTTAATACAACACCATTATCAACAACATCTCCTGCTAAATCAGGTGGCATCTCTTCTAGTACTTGTCTTACAGCTAATGAAATCTCTTTTAATGGCTCATGTAAAGCTGCTCTTACACCTTCACTTGTTAAATCAATAGTTGTAAGAAGTCCAGAACTATCTCGTCCTTTTACTTTAATTGTAATATCTTTGGCTTGTTTTACAGCTGTTCCAATTTCAAGTTTAATACCCTCAGCTGTTCTCTCACCAATATAAAGATTAAAATTTTGTCTTACATAATCCACAATAGCTTTATCAAATCTATCTCCAGCTACTTTTATAGATTTACTTAATACAAGTCCACCTAATGATGTCACACCAATTTCAGTTGTACCACCACCAATATCAACAACAACATATCCATCAGGACTACTTACTGGAATTCCCGCACCAATAGCTGCTGCCATAGGCTCTTCTACAAGAAATACTTCTCTAGCACCTGCACTTAAAGCAGACTCTCGTACTGCTTTTCTCTCAACTTGTGTAATCCCATGAGGAATACAAATAATAATTCTCGGTCGTAAAAAAGATTTTCTTTTATGTGCTTTTTCAATGAAGTATCGAATCATTCTCTCAGTCATCTCAAAATCTGCAATAACTCCATCTTTCATAGGTCTCACTGCTTGAATATTTACAGGAGTTTTACCAATCATCTGCTTAGCTTCTTTTCCAACTGCAAGTATTCTATCTCTTCCATATCTATCATGCTGTACTGCAACAACTGAAGGCTCATTTATAATTATACCTTTTCCCTTAACTGACACTAGAGTATTTGCTGTACCTAAGTCAATTGCCATATCATTTGAAAACCAACCAATAAATTTATCAAAAATCATTCTATTTACCCTTTATTATATTTAAGCTACTGCTTCTGCTACTTTTGGTAGTTCTGTTTTATTCACAACATTTTTTGTAATAGTAATTGTCTTACCTTTGTATTCAGGTAATTCGTACATCACATCAAGCATAATATCTTCTAAAATAGAACGCAACCCTCTTGCACCTGTTTTTCTTGCAATAGCAGCTTTTGCTATCTCTTTTAAAGAATCTTCTTCAAACTCTAAATTTACACCATCTATTTTAAATAGTTTTGTATATTGTTTTACAAGTGAGTTTTTTGGTTCTTTTAAAATATGTATCATCGCATCTTCATCAATTTCTTGTAAAACTGCTGTCATGTGAAGTCTACCAATAAGTTCAGGAATTAAACCATATTTCACTAAATCATCAGCTTCAATTAATTCCATAATATTATCTTGTTCTTGTTTCGTCTTTTTTTCTTGATTAAATCCAAGGATATTTCCACCTTGTCTTTTACTGATAATATCTTTCATACCATCAAATGCACCACCACAAATAAATAATACATTTGTAGTATCAAGTTGTAAAGCATCTTGTCCAGGATGTTTTCTTCCACCTTTTGGTGGAACATTTACTAAACTTCCCTCAACAATTTTAAGAAGTGCCTGCTGTACACCCTCACCACTTACATCTCTTGTGATACTTCTATTTTCAGACATTCTAGCTATTTTATCAATCTCATCAATAAATATAATACCTCTTTCTGCTTTTTTAATATCACCATCTGCTGCTTGTATAAGTCTTGTTACAACATTTTCTACATCATCACCAACATATCCAGCTTCTGTTAAACTTGTAGCATCTGCTATAGCTAAAGGTACATCTAAATATTTTGCTATTGTTTGTGCTAAAAGTGTTTTTCCACTTCCTGTTGGGCCAATAAGAAGTACATTTGATTTTGTTAGTTCTGTAATATCATCACTTGTTTCTTGCATAAAAATTCTTTTATAGTGATTATAAACAGCAACACTTAATACTTTTTTAGCTTTCTCTTGTCCTATTACATAATCATCCAAAATCAATTTCAACTCTTTAGGTGTTAATATTTTTTGTACAACATCCTCTTCAATTTCAACATCTGTATCTACATCATGTTCATGTTTATGATTTTGAATTATTTCATAAGCTGATTTTGCACAAGTTTGACAAATAGTTGCATGTTCCCCTGATATTAAAGGGTTTTTTTCACTATCTTCAACTCCACAAAAATCACATCTAATTTTGTCTTTTTTCATATTTTATTATTTCCTTGTAAAAGGTATTCCTCTTTTAGTATTTATTATAAAATCCGTCAATTTTATTACATATTCATTTGTAGTATTGTCTTTCAACTCTTTGGCACTTTCCATTAAAGGTTGTCCTGATTCAAAAAGTTGTCTATAAGCTTTTTTTATCTCATCAATATCAGCCCTATTATCAAGTCTTCTTCGTAAACCTGTAAGATTTAAGCCTCTTATTGTTGCTCTGTTTCCCTCTGTATTACAAAATGGAGGTATATCTTGTACTACAATTGAACCTCCACCTATCATAGATTGAGTTCCTAATTTACAAAATTGATGAATTGCAGACAATCCACCAACAACAACGCTATCTTCAACTTCAACATGTCCAGCAAGTGTTGCAACATTTGCAAAAATACAATGATCTCCTATAATACAATCATGTGCAACATGAGTATATCCCATAAAAAGATTATCATTCCCTATTCTTGTAACTGCTCCACCACCTTTTGTCCCTGGATTAAAAAGTGTAAATTCTCTTATTTTATTGTTATCACCAATGATAAGTTCAACATCTTCTCCAGAAAATTTCAAATCTTGAGGAATAGTTCCAAGTGCTGCATGAGAAAAAATTGTATTATTTTTTCCAATGGTTGTTTTCCCTTCAATTACACAATGACTTGCAACTGTAGTACCTGAGCCAATTGTAACTTGTGAACCTATAATTGTATAAGCTCCAATTGTCACATCATCAGCTATTACAGCTCCATCTTCAATGATAGCTGTTTTATGAATATTTGCCATTATTTATCGACAACCATTGCTTTTAACTCAGCTTCACTTACAAGCTTATCATCAACAAAAGCTTTTCCATCAAGAACAATCAGATTTTTTCTTAATTTAATAATTTCTATTCTATATTCTAATTTATCCCCTGGTTTTACTGGACTTCTAAATTTTGCTCTATCTATACTCATAAAATATATCACTTTTGATTGTAATTCTTCATCATTAAATCCTGAGCTTTTCAATGCCAATACACCACCAGCTTGAGCCATACCCTCTAAAATCATAACACCTGGATATATAGGATGTCCTGGAAAGTGTCCTTGAAAAACTGGTTCACTAATCGATACATTTTTATATGCAGTTATATTTTTCCCTATTTCCATATCAGTTACCTTGTCAACTAATAAAAATGGGTACCTATGTGGAAGTATTTTTTGTATCTCTACAACATCTAACATTCTGTCTCCTGTTAATGGTCTTTATCTATTCTATAATTTAATTTTAGCTTTAATTATAACTAAATATAGTTTATATTTACTATAACATAAAATTTATGAGTTTGAATATGTTATGTTAGTATTTATGTTTAAAGGTAAATTTAATATAAACATATTAAAATCACAATTATATTATAGAATTACGAGGGGTTTAAGAATGTATAATAGAGATTATTTGACGAATAACAACAATAATACAAGTTATTCAAATGAGAATGAAGCTTATGCTTCGTCACAACAAAGAGAAAGCGCGCCTACAGATTTAATGGCTTTCTTAAAAAGCACTTACCAATTATTTGCAAGTTCGCTTTTAGCTGCAACTGCTGGGGCTTACATAGGTTTAGATATGGTAAGTACTATCTCTAGCTGGTACTGGGGATTAGTTATTTTAGAGTTTGCTTTACTTTTTGGACTATACGCAGTTAAAGATAAGCCAGGAATTAATCTTGCAGTTTTATTTGGATTTACTTTTGTAAGTGGATTAACTATTACACCACTTTTAAGTAGTGTATTCAATATGCCAAATGGTGCATCTGTTGTTGCACAAGCATTTTTGATGACATCTGTTGCATTTGGTGGTATCTCAATGTTTGCACTTACAACTAAAAAAGATTATTCTTCAATGGGTAAAATGCTTTTTATTGCATTGATTATTTTAATTGTTGGTTCAATAAGTAACATATTTATAGGTTCACCAATATTACAACTTGGTATTGCTATGGTTGGTGCATTAATATTTAGTGCATTTATTTTATATGATACACAACAAATAATAAAAGGTGGTTTCTCAACTCCAATTGAAGCTGCAATAGCTTTATATCTGGACTTTTTTAACTTATTTATCTCTTTATTACAAATATTTGCTGCTTTTAACAGTAGTGATGACTAATATTAGGGATGACGAAAAATAACTTACGACTCATAGATGCCAATCTTAACAGACTAAGAGAAGGTATTCGAGTCGTTGAAGATATATACAGATATATCTTTAATGATAAAGCAACTGCTTTATCATTAAAAAACTTACGACATCAGTCTAGAATATCTTCTATATATGACAAGCTTCTTCACTCAAGAGATATTCAAAATGATGTATTAAAAAAATCTATCAGTTCAGAGCAAACAAGAGAAGACTTAACATCTATACTTATAGCAAATTTTAAAAGAGCGCAAGAGAGTGCAAGAGTTTTGGAGGAGTTTGGAAAACTCATAGATATAGAAACATCAGAAAACTTTAAAGAGATACGCTACAAGTTGTATCATCTTGAAAAAGCTATTAAATTAAGTTAAGTATATACTTACTCTTAATTTATTATAATCTACAAACATTTAAGGAGAATTTTTGATCTATTTTTTAATATACCTATTTTTAGAAGTTATGATCTCATCAACAATAGCTGGCTACATAGGTGGACTATCAACTTTCTTTGAAATATTGCTTTCTGCAATAGTGGGTATTTTCATATTAAAAAATTTTCAATATTCTTTAGGGGAAAGTATTCATAAAGCAAGAGAAGGGAAAATTACCCAAGAAGAGTTTGTAAAAACAAATGTTGGAAAAGCAATAGGGGCATTTCTACTTATAATTCCTGGTTTTTTTACAGATATGATAGGAATATTACTACAAGTAGGTTTATTTATCTCTGTATTTAGTAAAATTTTTACATTTAAAAAACCACAAAACAACACAACTTACTCAAATTTTGAGTACACACAAACAAGCTATAAAACAGAAGACAACAAAAGGAAAAATGATGAAATTATCGATGTTGAAATTATTGATAGTAACAATAGTATTAAGCACTAGTTTATTCTCAAATACAGATATAGAAAAAGCGCTTATACAATTTGAAAAACAAAGAATATCAAAATCACTCCAAAGAGTTAATGGAAAATTAAAAGATATTCAAATAGTTTTAAAAAAAGAGATACAGCAAGATAATTGGGTAGGATATACTTTTGATTTATCATTTGAAATTCAAGGCAAAAAGTTATCTCAAAAAGACACTTTATTTTCTGATGGGAAAAAGATCTCTCTTGACTTAATAAATATTAAAAATAAACGCTCATATAAAAATATGATGTATCCAACACTTGGAAAAAAATTTTATAGTAAAAAACACTTAATTGAGGGGAATCCTAATGCAAAACATTCACTTGTAGTATTTAGTGATCCTCTTTGTCCTATTTGTATAGATGAAATGCCTTTTATATTGAAAAAAATCATTGACAATCCAAAAAATATTGCAGTGTATTATTATCATCTTCCTTTAGATATGCATCCAACAGCAAAAGTAATCTCTAAAGCATCAATAATAGCTAAAGAATTAGGGATAAAAAATGTAGATTATAGAATATACAATACAAACTTTCCTGATAAATATAAGTTTGATGCTTATGAAGAGAAAGATAAAGCAAAAGTACTTGGATTTTTCAATAAAGAGTTTGGGGTAAATATCACAATGGAACAAATAAATAATCCAAAACTAGAAAAAATGATACAAAATGATATTAAAATGTCTGATGATGCATTTGTAACAGGAACTCCTACAGTATTTTTTGATGGAGAATATGATATAACAAGATCTGAATTTGAAAAATATTTAAAATAAGTGGAGAAAAGATTGAACAAAATTACAATAGCAACAAGAGCAAGTGACTTAGCACTTTGGCAAGCATATCATATAAAAGATAGATTAGAAAGCACATTTCCCAATATCACTGTAGAATTAAATAAGATAGTAAGTCGTGGAGATAAAATTTTAGATAAACCTTTAGCCCTAGTAGGCGGGAAGGGTCACTTTACAAAAGAACTTGAAGATGAGATGATTGCAGGAAATGCTGATTTAGCAGTGCATAGTTTAAAAGATGTACCAACATATATCCCTGATGGGTTAGAATTAGTTGCTATTACTAAACGCCAAGATCAAAGTGATGTTTTCTTATCTCATAAATATGAAACGTTAGATGATTTACCAAAAGGTGCTGTTGTTGGCACTACAAGCCTACGAAGAAGAATGCAACTATTAAACAAAAGACCTGATTTAAAAGTAAAGGATTTAAGAGGAAATGTAAATACACGCCTACGAAAACTAGCGGAAGCTCAATATGATGCTATCATATTAGCGTGGATTGGATTAGATAGATTAGACCTGTTAAAAGATATTCCATATACGCAAAAACTTCCTTTAGAGATGATGATACCTCCTATGGGACAAGCTTCACTTGGTATTGAGATAATAAGTGGTAATGAAAAACTTAAAGAGATTGCTATGAGCGTTAATGATACGGAAACTTTTATCTGTACTAAAGCTGAACGAGACTTTATCTCTAAAATAGGTGCTGGCTGTTCTGCACCTGTTGCTTGTAATGCAACTATTAGTGATAATACTCTTACATTACAAGCGATGATAGGATATTCAGATGGAACAAATATCTTACAAGAATCATTAACAAAAGAGTTATCAAATTGTGAAACTTTAGGTTTTGAACTAGCCCAAAAGATGATAAAAGATGGTGCAATGGAGATATTACAAAATGCTGAAAAATTAGCATTTAAAGATGAAATGCCACAAAGGTTATAAACAATGAATTTATTGAAAAAACTATTCCTAGTATCTCTTACTATACTTGCATTAAATGCAAGTGAATTAAAACATGCGGACTCTTATCCTGATGCTTTAGAAAAAGGTATTGCACAAAATAAAGCAGTAGTGTTATTTGCACATAGTCCATTTTGTCCTTACTGTAGAAAAATGGAAGCAGATACTTTATCTGATGAAAAAGTAATTGATTATTTGAACAAAAATTTTATTTTTGTGACTGTTGATTTAAGTTTAAGTATGGATATAGAAGATGTACCAGAAAAATTTTTACCGCAAGGAACACCAACTACTTATGTAATCAATCCAAACAACCAAGAATTACTTTACAGTTTAAGAGGATATAAAAGTCCAGAATCTTTTTTAGGAAGAATTTCAAGACCTAGTAACTAATTTTACTTAAATAGAGTCCATTTGGGCTCGCTAGTGTCCAAGAGATTAACTTCTCTTTATTAAGTTGTTTTGTTAAATCTTCAAGAGTTAACTTTCCACTTGAAATTTTCATAATAAAATCAACCATCATTCTAATCTGACTTCGCAAATAAGAGTTCGCTTTAAATCTTAATACATATATATCTTTATATTTATAAAATTTTATATCATAAATCTCTCGCGTTGTAGAGATAGGTTCACTCCCTTTTTTACTAAAATATTCAAAATCATGAACACCTTGTAATATTTCAATTGCTTTTTCTATCTTTTGCATATCAATTTTTTCATAATATGATAAATAATTTTGATTAAAAGGTGTAAGTTTTTTAGTAGAAATAAGATATCTGTACTCTCTACTTTTAGCACTAAATCTTGCGTGAAAATCATCTGATACTGTAACAATTTTTCGTACATAAATTGATTTTGTCAACATCTTATTTAAGACTTTATGCAGCTTATCTAAATCATTCCAAAACTCTGGAATTTCACACGATATAACTTGTCTAAAAGCATGAACATCTTTATCTGTCCTACCACTAAACTCAAAAGTAGTATTTATATTTAAATAAGTAAAAGCATTTTGGATTTCTGACTGTACTGTTTTTTGATCTGGTTGTATTTGTGAACCATAAAATGAAGAACCATCATAACTTATTGTAATTTTTATTTTCATATTATTTTAATAATAAGGTTTAATCTTATATCTATATGTTAAATAACCAAGAAAAAACCAAATAAATAATGTGCTGTATAAAATCATTAAATCTGAATATTTACTCAACTCCTTTGTAACAATTACAAAAACTATCGTAAGTATTATTGAAATTATTGTACTTTTATTTTTGTCATATCGAGGATTGAAATATCCTATATATACTATAAAAAATGCAGAAACAAGTGGAAAAACAGAAGATAAAATATTAAAAATAAATTTTTCTTTTTTATCTTTCCAATAAGCAATTAAATCTTGAAAAGTATTGATATCTTTTGTTAGTTGTATATCATTATATAAAATCATTTTTTTAAAATCTATCTGATTTACATTCTCTTTTACTCGAATTACCCGTCCATCTCTTAAATTTAAACTCAATGAAGTTTTTAAATTATTGAGACTTGCATATTTAGCAATAATAAATATATCTTCTAAAACATTTTGTTGATATAAAACAATATCTTCATATAATCCATCTTTTCCCCTATCAACATAGATAAGCCACTTACCAAATTCTTGACCATATTCACTTGCTTTGATATTAAATTGTGCTTCTGTTTTTTTATTTACTAAAAATGATTCTTTCATAAAATTAGATTTAGGAACTAAAGCTAGTGATATAATTAAAATTAAACTTGATGATACTATTAATAAAGGAAGAAAAGATTTAATAATGTTTACTGGTTTCAATCCAAAACTTGTAATAACAATCAGCTCATATTCACTTGATAACTTTGCAAGTGATAAAGATAAAGCTACAAATAGTGAAATAGGTATAGTATAAAAGAGTATAGTTGCTATATTATAAGCATACAACTCTAATAATTCTAAAAAGTTTATTTGTATAACTGATGTTAATGAAGCAATCTTTACAAGAAAAATAATTGAAGTGATAGCATAAAGGGTAAAAAATATTGGAAAGAAAATATTTGAATATGTTTTATTTAAATACTTTTTTAATACATTATTCATACAAATTTACTCTCCACATTAAAAATTCATTATCTTTACAATATAAGATTCATTTAAAAATACCAACAATAATCCCAATGCCAAAAATGGTATGAAAGGAGTTTCTAAATCTTTTTTAATAAACATATTTATGATTGATGGAATTATAGCTAAAATAGCTGATAAAAATACAGCTATCAAACCTAGCTTCAAACCAAGTAGTCCACCAATGATAGCAAAAATGGGAATATCACCTTCCCCTAAAGATTTTTGTTCCTTTAATCTTTCATCATTGAAGATTTTTGATTTTATATTTTGAATATAAAAAGTTACAAATATTTCTAATAAGACTATTCCACCTGTAAAAATAAATATTGAAACAACATTTTTTATATCGTATATTACAATATAAATAATTGTTAATAAAAGAGAAAAGATAAGTAAATAATCAGGAACAGCCTTATATTTTAAATCAATAAAAGATAAAACAATCAAACTATAGAAAATCCCTATAAGAAATAAAAACTGATATGTAATTCCAAATTGAACAAATAAAAGTACTGTCACTAAAGAAGTAGACAACTCTACAATTGGATACATATAAGATATTTTAGTACCACAATATGAGCATTTCCCTTTTAGAAAAAGATATGAAAAAACTGGAATATTTTCATACCATTTAAGCTTTTGCTTACACTTTATACAGATTGATCTTTTAGGATTTATTAATGAGATACTTAAAGGTAATCTATATACTAACATAGCTAAAAAACTTCCAAATAAAAGTCCTACAATAGCTACTAAAAATATATTAAATACCTCCAAATCTTCTCTCTCTTTTATGAAAATCTGAGATAATATCATCTAGCTCAGAAGAATTAAATTCAGGCCAATATGTTTGGGTAAAAAACATCTCTGCATAAGCGCTTTGCCATAAAAGGTAATTTGAAATTCTCACCTCTCCACTTGTGCGAATAAGTAAATCTACATCAGGTATATTTACAGTATCAAGATTGTTATTGATATTCTCTTCAGTAATTTCCAAGTTTTTTGCAACAACTTTTTTTACAGCTCGTGTAATCTCATCACGACTACCATAGTTCAATGCTAAAACTTGCGTCAGCCCTGTACAGTTTTCTGTTTTACTTTCAACTTCTTCTATTCTTTTTTGCAAACTTTTAGAAAATTTTGTTATATCTCCAATTGCTTTAAATTTTACATTATTTTCTAAATAAATTGGTAATTCATTTTTTAAATACTTTTCTAACAACTTCATCAAAAATTCAACTTCAAGCTTCGGACGACTCCAGTTCTCTGTACTAAAAGCATACAATGTGAGATATTTGACACCTATTTTAGCGCAATGTGTTGTAATCTCTCTTACAACTTTAGCACCCTCTTCGTGTCCAGCTGTTCTTTGAAGTCCTCGCTCTTTTGCCCATCTACCATTACCATCCATTATGATAGCTATATGTTTAGGTATTAATTCATTATTCACTAAATTGATCTCTTAAACTATCTAAAAGCATCAATGAAATTTCTAATTTTGATGCTGGTTCTAATCTAATCGTATTTTGTGCTGTTATAAAATCTATACTATTTGTATCACTTCCAAATTGATTTTTACTATCTAAAATATTTAAACAAACTCCATCTAACGATTTGTTTTTAAGCATATTAGTTGCATTTTCCAATCCATTGTCTTTATCCATTTCAGCTTTAAACCCTATAGTATAAATACCATTTCTATCTATATTTTCTAAAATATCAATATTTTGTTTGAGTTCTAAATTCCAATTTTCCCCAATATCATCTTTTTTTATCTTTCCAGTTTGTGGATATTTTGGTAGATAATCACTCACAGCAGCTACAGCAAAGAAGAAAGGCTTTTTTTGAATAAGTTGCATCGCACTATTATCCATCAAAGTTGCACTAGACATTTTCCCTTTTTTCGCCACTTTTAAACTGTCATTTGCAAACTCTAACATCTCATTTGTACTTTGCACTTTAATAGTATGGATTTGATTTGGAACTTCTATATCTGAAGTCGTTACCAAACATACATCAGCACCTTTATAGTATAAAGCTGTCGCTAAATTTGCAGCCATTTTTCCACTGCTAAAATTACTAATAAATCTTACATCATCTATTTTTTCAATCGTACCACCGCCATTTAAGACAACTTTTCTATCTACCCAAAACTTATCTTTTGATAACTCTTGTACAGTTTGGTGAAAGATATCTTTTACTTCAGCCATCGCACCATCTCCAATATCTTGACAAGCTAACTCTTTTGTCACAGGGTTTATAACTTTAAAGTTACAAAGTTTTAACATCTTTAAACTAGCTTTTGTTAAAGGGTTATGCATCATATTTGTATTTGCAGCAGGACACAATAATTTTACTCTTGGATATGCCAAAGCTGTTTGTAAAAGTAAATTATCTGCAATACCATTTGAAAGTTTATTGATAGTATTTGCAGTTGCTGGTGCTAGTACAAAAATATTTGCCCATTTTCCTATGGCTATATGATTATTAACAGTATCACAACTCCAATCTTCACTACTTTCATCTAATACTTTATTTTGAGAAATAGTTTCAAAAGTCAATGGATTTATAAACTTTTTTGCTCCATCTGTCATAATTACTTTTACATTTGCACCAGCTTTTATATATAATCTTATAAGCTCCAATGATTTATATACAGCAATACTTCCAGTAACTGCAACAAGTATATTTTTATTTTCTAATAAGTTCATTATTTTTTTCCAAAAAATTTATAAAAAAATCCAGCTATTGTTTTTTGTTTTGTTCGGCTTAGTGCTAAATCACCAGATTTTACATTATTTGTGATAGTACTTCCTGCTGCTATCATAACATCATCTTCTATTGTAACTGGTGCTACAAGTTGTGTATCGCTTCCTACAAATACATTTTTTCCTATTATTGTTTTATATTTACTTTTTCCATCATAGTTACAAGTAATAGTTCCCGCACCAATATTTGAACCCTCATCAATAGTACAATCTCCAAGATATGACAGATGCCCTGCTTTCACACCTGTAAGTGTTGATTTTTTNACCTCAACAAAGTTTCCAATATGTGTATCTTTTAAAATACTCAAAGGTCTTATTCGCGCCATTGGTCCTATGTCACTATTTTCTAAAATAGAATCTTCAACAACACTATTTGTTTTAATATGAGAATTTACTATTTTACTGTTTCCAAGAAGTGTTACTCCGTTTTCTAAAATTGATTCTCCCTCAATTAAAACACCTTCTTCTATATAAATAGTATCAGGCAGTCGCATAATAACTCCCTCTTTTAAAAACCTCTCTTTCATTCTACTTTGATGAATTACCTCAGCAGCACTTAAATCAAATTTACTATTAACACCTTTAAAGTTTTCCTCTTTTACTACAATAGGTCTCACTTTTATACCACTTTGAACTGCAATTTCCACTAAGTCTGTAATATAATATTCTTTTTGAGCATTTTCATTTGATAGTTTTGGTAAATTTTCAAGTAAAAACTGTGTATCAAAACAATAAACACCTGCATTAGCAGTTGTTATATCTAGCTCATAACTACTGCAATCTTTTTGTTCAATAATTTTCACTACATTTTCTTTATCAATAACAACTCTACCATAGCCATCAGCACACTCAAGTTCCAAAACAGACATTGTAAGTTTTTCATCTTTTACTTGTGTTTCATTAAAAATTGTTAACTGCTTTAATTCATCTGCAACTACAAGAGGCATATCTCCATTTAAAACAAGTGTTTTTTCATATTTTGGAGTTATCCCCATCACAGCCCCACCAGTTCCTGGGTATTTTTCATGATCTTGCGTATGATAAACAATATCTGAAAAATATTTTCCCATAGTCTCTTCTACGAGTGAAGCTTGATGATATAAAACTACATGAATGTCATCACTTAATTTTTGTGCTTCTTTGATAGAGTAATACAACATCTCACGCCCAGAAATTTTGTGTAAAACTTTTGGTGTTGATGACTTCATTCTTGTACCTGCACCTGCAGCTAATATTATTATTGAAAGATTATTTTCCATATTTTTTCTCTTATAATTTATTTTATTTTCATAGTATTATTTATTATACCATAAAACAAGTTAATGATTATTTCTACTTCTTCTATTGCGGCTACTTTTCCTTTTTTTATAATCATCTTCTTGTTTATTTCTATTTTCATATCGTTTTTTGTGAAAATTATTTTTAGAGTCTCTTCTAATAGGTTGTAATGATTTATTTGACTTTAAAGAGTTTTCACAAAAGTTATTTATCTCTATTCTTGTGATTTCAGCTTTTGTTTTATCTGGGAAAAGTTCAGGAAACTTATAGGATAACCAAAGATATAGTGATATCTTTTTCACTTCATCTTCTGCTTGTAATAATTCTAATTGAGTTTTCGCTATTCCTGTGATTTTTGAACTAAATTTATATTTTATGACTTTATGATTTAAGACAGCATTGACATATTTTAAGTATCCATTTTTAATCAAAGGGGATCGTGTATTAATAGGTGCTGAACTCAAATGATATTTTTGTTCTAAATTTAATTCATTTTTTTGGTCAAGTATTTGTGCTAATTCAATCATCGTTTTAATATTCGTTGCTACAAATGGTCCATCATATTTCATATGTTTTGAAAAATATTCCAATATTTTTGTTAAACTTTTTGTTCCTAAATGTGTCGATAACTCTTCTACTTGAAGTTGTGTTGCTTTTACTTTTACAGGTGGTTTTATAGTACTCATAGGACTTGTAAACATATTTGATATATGTTGTAATACTGATTTTGAAGTTGCCCCTATATGCCCTACTTCATGATGTCCATATCTTCCAGCACGCCCTGCTATTTGTATCACTTCATTTGGAGTAAGTTTTCTTTTTTCTACACCATCAAATTTTGTATCTGTTGTAAATAATAAGTGCTTTATAGGAAGATTCAATCCCATAGCTATAGCATCTGTAGCTACAAGTATATCACTTTGTCCATCCCTAAACCGTTTTGCTTCTTCTCTTCGTACCTCAGGAGAAAGGTTTCCATATAACACTGATACAGAGTGAAACTTGCTTAACTTTGCTTTTAAAGCTAGAACATCTTTTCTACTGAAAGCAATCAATGCTGTCGCTTTTTTTATATCCCGTAAAACTGTTTGTTGAGAATCTACTTTTAATGGATTTTTTCTTTTAAATTTTACAACTTCAAGCTCTTCCCCTAAATAAGAAGCAAGTTTTTTTACAATGTCAAGTGCATTGACACTTCCTGTCATAATCACTTTTTGTGCAGGAGAGCCAAGAATTGCATTTACCCAAGCCCAACCTCTATCTTCATCATCAAGCATCTGTACTTCATCAATGACACACACATCAACTTCAAGGTTAAAATTTATCATCTCAATAGTAGAGCAAATATGCCCAGCATCTTCATCTATAAGTTCTTCTTCTCCTGTGACAAGTGAAGCATGAATATTTTGTTCTTTTAAAAATTCATAATTTTCTAAAGCCAAAAGCCGTAATGGTGCTAAATAAGTAGCTGTATCTGCACTCATCATCTCTTGCATTGCAGTATATGTTTTTCCACTATTGGTAGGTCCAACGAAAAAATAGAGTTTTCTATTAAGTTCTCGAGCAAGTGGATAAAGAGATTTTAAATCACAATTTAAAAGTTGATTGAGTTGTTCTTGAAATGATTGTTTCAATTTGCTACCTTAAATCTTATTTTGATTAGGTATAATATCATACTAATTAAGTATATAAGGTTAATAATGGATTGTAATTATTTTGGAATATGTGGAAGCTGTACTCTTGGTGGGAAAAGCTATGATGAGCAACTAAACATTAAAGTAAATATTGAAAAAAAACGCTTTGAAAATTTATGGACACAAGGTATTGATATTATAAAAAGTAACGATGGTTCTTTTAGAAATCGAGCGGAATTTAGAATATGGAGAACTTTTGATAAAGATGATAATCCAAAATT